>Ga0182030_10009798_pt1 | contig 19563 bp, 16 predicted proteins | sample 812S3MmetaG_FD_121299 | JGI IMG/M metagenome (GOLD analysis project Ga0182030, IMG submission 121299) | Permafrost microbial communities from Stordalen Mire, Sweden - 812S3M metaG (Illumina Assembly) | ecosystem: Environmental > Terrestrial > Soil > Wetlands > Permafrost | place: Sweden... | reverse complement strand
CGCGTTATTCGCTTCCATCGCAAGATCTATTCTCGGAAAGCATTCTCTGTTCGGGCTGCAATGCGCTCGACAATGGTATCGGATGTATCAAGGCGGCAATATGTGGGCCGCATGGGATTGCTATCTAACCGCTGCACGGGACATTTTGGGGTTGCATTTGCCATCCCATTCTGCTTATGAAGCATGGGAGCGTTGCGCGAAAAATGGCGGCTTCCGCATAGTTCACGAAAAATTCTGCATGGTCTCAGACTTCCCATGTGTTCTTGAGCGCGATGAAGAAAACCGACCTCACTGCGCCACTGGTCCATCGCATCAATGGCGGGATGGTTGGAGTCTTTATTACTGGCACGGCGTCAAAGTCACGCGACAAATCATTGAAGCACCCGATACCATGACCATCGCGCAGATTGAGGCTGAGACGAACGCCGAAGTACGCCGCGTGATGATTGATCGGTACGGTCCTAAGCGTTATCTCGAAGACAGCGGCGCAACGGTAGTGCAGGAAATGCCGACGGATCATCCGATTATCGGGCTACGTACCGCGCGGTTATTGCGCAAGGAGGTCTCTAACGATGAGACTATCATTATAGTGGATCTTCTGGACTCAACACCGGCGCCGGACGGTCATACGAAGAGATATCAATTGCGGATTGATCCAAACGCCTATGATGGCGCCGCCTCGCGCGATTGCTTGGCCGCGGTCGCATCAACGTGGCGCATGATGCCGGATGGCTCATTGGCGTTCAAGGATTACCGCGATTACGCGCCCGCGTTTGAGTCCTGATACCAACGTCAACAAGGTATAGTCATGACCGCAGAAATCCTGGATGTATCCGAAACCGAGTACCGCGGCGATCCCGGTAAGGTCCCGTCGTTGTCAGCGTCAATCGCCAAAGTCCTTATCATGGAATCCCCGGCGCACGCCTATGATATCCATCCGAAACTGGGGAACCGGCCACGCAAACCCACCGCCGCGATGGACGAAGGGACGCTTGTGCATGCCCTCTTGCTGGGCAAAGGGACCGAGATTCAGATCATTGACGCGCCAGATTTTCGGACCAAAGCCGCGCAAGAGGCTCGCGATATGGCGACCGGCGCCGGGCGACTTCCTGTCCTTCGTCACAAACTGGACGCCGCTGAGAAGATCGTCTCGCAAGTGCGCGAGCGGATTGCCTCATTTGGTATATCGCTCGACGGCATGTCCGAAGTCGCCTTTAAATGGGATGAACTGGGCGAGGATGGCGAGCCCGTCGCGTGCCGTGCACGACTGGATCATGTCAATCTCGAGACGGGGCTGATTTTGGACGTTAAAAAGACCGAATCCGCGAATCCGAAAAAGATCGCCCGATACATGATCGACTACGGGTATGACATCCAGTGGGCCGCGTATACGCGCGCCGTGGAATTCCTGAAACCGGAATTGCAGGGGCGCGTGGAGATGGTCTTTTTGTTCGTGGAACTGGACCCCCCTTACGTCGTTGTGCCGGCAAAGCCTGCGGGACTGCTTCGTGAGTTCGGCCTGAAACGATGGGACCGCGCCGTGAAGCTATGGGAAAGGTGTTTACGCACAAATTCGTGGCCTGGATACGTAACCGAAACCGCGATGCTGGAACCGCCTGCGTGGATGGTGGCCGATGAGTTGGGGATTTGATGACCGAGCGAACCTTCACCGATTCCGCCGCCGTCCGAGAACGTGTCCCGCTTCTCATCGGTCTCGTCGGCCCTTCGGGTTCCGGTAAGACGAAATCCGCCCTTCGGCTCGCTGGTGGCATACAGCGGGTCGTGGGCGGGGAGGTCTACGGCGTCGATACTGAGGCGCGGCGTATGCTGCATTATGCTGACGCCCATAAGTTCCGCCACATTCCGTTTGAGGCGCCGTTCGACCCTCTCAGTTACCTAGCAGCGGCGGAGTATTGCGCCAAGAAGGGCGCCAAGACGATCATTTTCGATTCCGCATCCCATATGCATGAAGGTGTCGGAGGCACGCTCGAGGCATTCGAGGCGGAATGCGAACGTCTCGTCGCGCTCTGGAAAACGACGCGCGACAAAGCGCAGATGGCCGCGTGGAAAAAACCCAAGGGGGATTTGCGGCGCTTCCTCAACACGATCCTGCAAATGCCGATCAATACGATCTGGTGTTTTCGCGCGAAGGAGAAAATCAAGGTGATTCCTGGCAAGCCTCCAGAACCCCTCGGTTTCATGCCGATTGCTGGCGATGAGATGATTTACGAAATGACAGTGAACTGTCTTTTGTATCCGAATAGCGGAGGCATTCCGAGTTGGCATCCCGATGATCGGGGCGAAAAGGCGATCATCAAATTGCCGGAACAGTTCAAGTCCGTATTCGCCGACAGCAAACCGCTTGATGAGGATATCGGCGCGCAACTCGCCCAATGGGCAGCTGGCGATAGTGCGGACAAACCCAAAAAAAAAGAACAGGACAAGGCGATTGATAATCCCGAGCCAGTCAAGACATCTGCACCCAATGGCTCCCTGTCAGGGTCCGACGTCGATGCACTCGTCTCCTCAATGGATGTCGATACGTTACCCGCGCTTGGGACCGCCTTTCGGGTCGCAGTCAAAAAAGCCAAGGATGCAGGCGATCGCGCCGCTTATAGTCGGTTCGTCAAGGTGAAAAACGATATGGAGGCGGCGATTCGATCTCAAATGCCCGCACCCGAGGAGGGATGGGATTGACATGCTCGCCGCCCTAAAGGACGGGGAACAGTTACTAGCTGGCGATCACTGACGTCGGCGCCCCTGGGGGAAAGGTCAATGGCGATTGCGGCGTCCCGCCTGGCGGCAGCCACGCAGTTCCCGTCGGATTCGTGGTTTTGTACCACCACATGAGCGACTTATTCTGTTGCCATACCTGATTATTGATGAAGGCGATTGCGATCACATTGGCCGTGCTGGTATCCCCGACGCCATTCACCGCGACTTGTGCCATATCGTTAATGGTCCACTCCACGCCAGCGGCGTCGATGATGGCTTGCTGGACGATCGTTCCACTTGGCGATCCGGTCATAAGTGAGTCCTCAATCGATCCACGAGGTAAGGACCCCATTTTGTGAGATTTTCCGCCTCGAAAAACGCGCTGTGTCCCGCAACTATCGGCATCCCTGGAGTGGCCCCGCAATTGATATTCGTGATGAGTGAATCGGTTCCCAGATACCCCGCGTGTCCCATCTCGCCCCATGCGGGATCCGAAAGTCCTAGCCGTGCGGCGAGTTCGGCTACTTCGGTGATTTCGTCGCCGTCGTTGTAATAGACATCGATCCACGGCGCGGTGCGCCTCATAATGAGCCGCGAAAGTGCCGCATTGATGAAGATGCACCCTGCGACCTTTACCCCGCGCCCCATCAGGTCGTAGGCAATTGCACAGCCGTTCGAGTGGCATATCAGCACATCATCGGGGGCGACGTAGGCGGCGAGTGTTCCGACAATGATCGGATTGACGAAACGGGTTTCTACGCCGTCGATCCACCCGTAATCCGGATATTTTACGGCGTAAGGGACTAGGTATTGAATCAGATTCTCAACCGGCGACGGTCCTTCCGTGCGAATCCCATGAATCAGATGGATCATATGCCGCGCGAACTCGCCTTGAGCGCCGCCGCCACCGTCGCGTCTGGTAATTTCAAAAGCGGCTTCGTCGAGGCATCGGTTGCTTTTTTCGCAGATCGCCATCGACTCATCAAGCGATCGAGCAATTCATCCTCCGATGGGCCGACTTTGCCGCCAGCGGCGCGCTGAATCTCAGTATTGATCCCTTGCGTACCTTGCAGTAGGGCTTCGGCGGCCGCGGGGGATCCCGCAGCACCAGAAGCGATTTCAGGGAGCGCACCCGCTTGACCTGGACCGAGCGCGTAGGCTCGCGCGCCCCATCTAGCGGCTGGGTAGGCAGCACCAGCGGCCATTCCCCAGGGGCCCGCTACATGCTCACCGAGAGCGCCTGTGAGCATGGATGCAACGGTATCAAGATGGCTTACGCCGTGGCTTCCGATTTTCGCCGCATCTTGTGTGGCGCGTGGGGCTGCCGCTCCAAAATCCGCCAGCGTTTTTAGGTTCCCTGTGAGCGGCGCGTCCGACTTTGCAAGCGCTTGAATCGAGATATCGCCCGTTGCTGGGTTAAGCGCGTCCAATACGGAGTGAGCCTTTGCAGCCAATACCCGAGAAGCGCGAAAATTAGCAACGGTGTTATCTGATACATCTGGATTCCTCGAAATGCTGCGGTCAAGTTGATCTTCTAGGGCGCCTGATAGTTGGCGGTAGCCCGAGCCTAACCTACTTTCACCCGCGCGATAAGCGGCACTTGCCGCATCGCGCAATTCGGCGATCTTGTCCACCGCGTGACTGGCATCGAATGAGGGCTGCAATAGAGAATCAACATCGGCAAGAATCGGAGAAGGCTTGCTACCCGGAAATGAGCCGGCGGGCCCTCCGAATTTGTCTGCAACGTCCGCCAATGTCTGTAAATACGGCTGCTCGACAGTGACCTTCCCGACGTGGCGCACCGCGTCATAACCTTGTCCCGCTTCGCTAATCAGTTGCCGCAATCCTGGTTCGGTGAGTGGCGCATCAGGATTCAAACGGATCCCTAGCGGTGCGGCCGTTTGCGAAAGATCCGCAGCAGCCGCAGCATTGGCGATCGGCTGGTTGAGGATAGAAGCTCCCTGCTGCGTCGCGATCTTACCTCCAATGGTTTCGACCGTTGCATTGAGGGCGCCAGGATTGGTAGTCTGCGGCGGCACGACAAGCCCCAAATCCTGGCCCTTCTGAATCGTCTGGGCGAGCATTTGCTTCTGCGTGTCTGCGGGACTCACGAAGTTCGACGGGGCTTGCGCGGCGGCTTCAGGGACGCCCATCAATTGGCGCAGCGCTGCGGGGGCCTCGGATGAGGCGGCACCAGCACCCATAATCATCGGGAGCACCACATCATTGATTTTCTCCATCGTGTTCTGGGGTGCGCCAAATGTCTCGTTCAACTGATTGCGGTACATACTCGAAGGCAATTCGTAATCAGTACCGCCGATCCCAGTGTATTTCCCGAATGTATTACGCGCCGCGACACCCGCGTCGGCCGCCATGAGCGGGAGCCCAGTGACCGTATTGATAGCGCCCTTTGCTAACGCGCGCCCGTAGTAACCGAGCGTATCTCCTATCGCGTTATTGGGTTGAGATGCAGTCTCCTTGGCCGGTGCTTGATTCTGCGTCGGCTGGAAATCAGATTCGGGAGGACTCCACGAAGTGTCATCGGGAGAGGACCCAGCGGACGAAGAAACAAAGTCGCTCTCTGGGGGTGCCCACGCATCGTCGCTCATGGCTTCATCCCGGTGCGGCCATTCCAGATGTATTTAGCCCCCGATGGCAACGCGTCATAGTCTGATTTACCTGCGACGGTAGCGGCTGCGCCCGTTGTACCCTTGGCTATCAATGGCGCATTCACGGCCTCCGATCGCCCGAAATAGGTACCGTTCCACTTCTCAAAGTTAGCCGGGTCCTTTCCAGCAGCGAGATACGGCATGACGCGGTTCGCCGTCTGGAAGTCATAAGTAGAGGCACGAATGTTGGAGTCCACTAAGTCTTTGACGGCGCCCATACCCTGCGTTTTCACATCGGGGAAGGCTTGTTCCAAGTTGACCTTAACGTCGAACATCGCTGGCTTCGCCCCATAAGTCGTCCGAAGGCCCCCGAGTGCGCCATTGGTGAGGTATTTGACCGCTTCCAGCCGCTGATCCGCTGTCTTTGTGTCAAAGCCCAATCGTGCAAGTTCAGCCGCGATACCACCCGGCAGTCCCGTTATGGGAACACCGCTAGGAGCGGCCAAGATGATTTTCGCTGCTTGGAAATTCTGGAGCGCTCGCTGGCTCGCGTTCGCAACTTCATCTCCAGAAAGCTTAAGATCGTTGGCATTCTTCTGATTGAGTTGCATCTGATCGGCTGCCGCCTTCTGGCTCGTCTGGTCTTTGACAGAGGGCAACGGCGGTAAGTTGAATGTCGGATCCGCAAGTGCTGTACGCATCTTTGGATCTGCAAGGGCCTTCTGCAAAATTGGATTCGTTGGGGGTGCCCCCGTAGCGGCGGATCCTCCTGGAGGCACATTACGCGGCGCGGTTGCGGGCGCGGCACCCATAGTCGTCGCAACAGCCGCAGGCTTCTGAGCGCCGGCAGCCCCGGTCAGCCGTGCGGCGCGATCCTGAGCGATTACGGCTTGCTCAGGAGACTTAAATCCAGCCTGCTGATAGCGGAATCCGGGCAATCCGTTCCCAAGAGTTACGGGCTGGAGTGCCTCGTTATATGCAGACTGTTTCGCTTCAGGAGTAAGCCCAGTCATGATCTGATTCGATCCCAATACCGGGGTGCCTAGTAGCTTATCAATCAGAACGCCATTCTGCATATCGGTCGGGCGATTGGCATATTGATGCGTGGCGAGGCCGACTTGTCCCGCGTAATCGCGCACTTGCTGGTCGATAGTTGCAGCGTCGGCCCCCGATTGTTGCAACTGCACTGCCTTCTGCGGATTCGTCTTGGCAAGTACGGCAAGAGCGTGACCCGGAGGTGCATTCGAGATTTCGACGGCATTCTGATAGGCGGCATTCGCGCCTAGGACGCGGCGTTGATTTTCGCCAGACACTTGCTGATCCCATTGATCACCAATCGCTTTAGCAACGGCCGGTTTGGCAAAATTCATTGCGGTAATCTGCTGCGTCACTGAATCGGGGCGAGCGGTCGGAACTGGCGCGTAATTGGAGAATGCCATCTCCTGCGGATCGCTAGGATCGGCGTTAATCATACCCGGTGGGCGCACGGGCTGCGGCGCTGAAGGCCGAGCCTTCATTGCTGATCCATAGGCGTCCAAACTCAACTGATTCATCTGATTCTGGATCTGTTGCCCTTGTGCCTGCGCCAATCCTTGCTGCGTCGGCACGTAACTCTGCGCCGCCCCTTGCAATCCAGCCGCCAATGCCACTCCGAGCGAACGCGTCGGCGCGGTCCCCATCGCGCCCAATCCGGCAATGATCGGGATGATATTCGAGGGCTTCGACAGTTCACCCTTGATCGTATCCCAGAGCGGCGTACCGGAACTCTTTTGTGCGGACGCAGGAGGGGCGACCGCGGTATCGTTCGATGCCAAACCGCCGCTCGGAACGTCCATACGCTGGGCTGTTGTGTCTACTGGCGAAAGTTCAGAATCATCCGTTGGACGCGCCGATTCAACGGTCATTTCCGGAAGCTGCTGCACATCCGGATCAGCTACGCTCAAGCCGCCGCCGACGTCCTTGCCGATTCGGCCACCGCGCTTGTTGTTCGTCTGCGTCGACTGGTACGTCTGGTACAACTGTCCCGCCGCACCGGGATAGTCCCCGATATAGGCCTCGCCGGCCGCCAAAGCCAAGTGCTTCACCGAATCCAGAGAGGTATTCGGCGCGCCCTGTTTCAACGCAGGCGATTGAGCCACCGAGGTATCCGGCGCATCCCCCAAACTGCCCGAATTCGGCGCCGAGTCCGCGTCAAAGGCGCCTCCGGAATCGCGTTTCATGCGACCGCCTCGAGCTCCGGCCGCCGCCAGATCACCCGCTATCGTCGCATCACTTGAGGCCGCTGCGGCGCCGTAGGCGTCCCCGGCAGTGGATCCGCCGTCGAATAGCCCTGAACTACCGCCGCTGCCGCCGAACATGCCGCCCATCTGGCCCATCATACCGCCCGCACCCCCCATGCCGGATCCCATGCTCATGAGCTGCTGGAATCCTGTCGGAGAGGGGGGCGGTAACGCCGCGGGCTTCGATAACTGGTTGTGCGGATTCTCGTCGGGAATGTCCAAGCCGCTCGCTTCGCTGTACGGCATATCGCCCCCCAGCGCGCGGTGAATTCGCCCTCCCCGCTTCTGATCCGTCGGCGCCAGGCCCTGAATCGGCGTATCGGCTTGATTCTGGTCCACATTGTTCGAGGACTGCGCGTTCGGCAACAGCGAGTACTGCGAAATACCCTGCGGATTGTCCGGCATCGCATTCGGGGCTAATCCTCCTGGCGTCGTCGTGGTCGTCGTCGACCCCCACGGCAAACTGCCCGAATACTTCGGGCTCCCAATGTCCTTGTAGAACTGCCCCATCGCCGCGACGTTCTGCGCACCCGTCGGCTGAGCCCGCAAACCGCCCTGGGCCGTAATCAGATTCCCGACCGGCATCGTTGCTGACGGAACACGCGCCATACCGCCATGAGGAGCCCCCGTAGTGGCTCTCGGACCCCCACCCCCTAGTCCGCTATACATCTGTTGCTGCGCCGCTAGAATCGCGTCTAAATCGGTCCCACCGCCTGCCGCGCGAGCCGCCCTCATCGGCACCACGCCGCCGTCCCGGAAATGCCCCTGGTTCGCCGCCTTACCGGTCGCCTTTCCGTAGTCAACCGTCTTGTAACCGGCCGCTAAACCTACCGCCTCGGGGTGTTTCTTCTCGACTTCCTGCGCCATCAGACCCATGTGCGTCCGTGGGTCGCCGTGCATTTTGTAGCTGTAGATCGTCTGGCCGTCGAAGGTCTTGCCAACCGCCCGCTTGTCGTGCTTCAGTCGCTCGTCGGAGAAGAAGCCTCCCGGTTGCTGAGTAGTCGTCGTCGAGCCGGATAAGGCGCCCGTGCCCTCGGCGATATTCGCCAAAAATTGGTCGACCTGGAACGGATAACTTTGCTGCTGTAGAAACTGGTTGTATTGCGCGGTGTCTTGCGCCTGTTGCGTCTGTTGCTCCAGCGTGCCCGCTCCCATCTGCGCTTGCGCGCCCTGCAAGCCAGCCGCCTGAGCACCGGTGCCGAGGCCCGCGAGCGCGCTGGCCGTGTTCGCGCCTTCGCCGTATTGCGTCTGACCGATTCCCGCCATTTCCTGACCGGCCGCCCCTAGTGCCGCCCGATTCGCCTGCCCCGCTTGAAGGTTCACACCTTGCTGCTGCTGCGCCGCGCCTAGCGCCGTATTGAATCCCTGATTGAGCAATCCGGAGTAAATCTGGCTGTTCGCTAGATTTTGCTGTTGCTCGAGATTGGCCGCCGCGATGCCGGTTCGATCGCCGCCAAAGGCACCGCTGTTGATTGCGTTGCCGAGCTGCCCAGCCTGCTGCTGCTGATTCTGCTGGTTCAGCACATTAGCTTCGCTGCCGACCACATCTTGCAGATAGGGCGACATGAATTGATTGATCTGGTTTGCGCCGATCTGCTGCGCGTTCACCTGTTCTGCGGACTGCCCTGCAAGCCCAAGAGCGGCACTGTTCGTTCCCGTAGTACCGGCTTGCGCATTACCCAACGCGCCCGTTGCCGCGGTGTAATAGGGCTGCGCTTGATTCGCCGCAGTATTGGTCCCCTGAATGCCCTGCTGCTGCTGCTGGTTCACGGGAGCAACAAACGTGCCCGCGTTGCCCAACGTGTAATCGGGCGCAACGGATGAGGCTTGCTGCGAGTACTGGTTGAACGGCAGGTTGGCCGTCTGATCCGCGCGAGCGTTTACGCTTTGGTATTGCGCGAGCACGCTTGCGGGCACCCCCACGGTTTGCTGCGAAGTTGAAGTTTTTCCGCCGATGGTCGCTGCTCCTTAACTCACGCTAAAACCTCATGGCCCTGCGTACCTTTCCCATCACCGCCGTAAATCCAGTAAGCCCCAGATTCGGGGCCTAGCACGCGACGATACAGTTTGACCTTGGCTTCTGTGCGCGAGGTGCTCAAAATACCTATGCACATCTTCAGTCCGAGGGCATCTGCCGACTGCATCGCGAATTGTAGCAATTTTGTCGCCCGGCCGCCTTTCGCGCTTCGATACGCGGGGTCTACCCATATCACTTTTTCGATGAGACAAAGCTCGTGGGTATATTCAAAGGGGTCTATGTGCAAAACGACCATCCCTTCTATTTTTCCCTGCGGTGGACCAATAACGCCCGCAAGACCTTTTTGGAGGGTGAGGGCACGCCATACCATTTGGATAAGGCATTCCGTGCTGGCATCGAATGCCGCATTCTCTTTCGCCGCAGCTACCGCCATCGGCATGATTTCCGGCATGTCATCAACCGTCGCGCATCGAATTGCGAGTTCAGGCGTCATTAGTCGCGCCTCGGGCCCGGTAGCTTCTTCAGCGTCTTGATGAGTTCCTTGCGCATCGTCAGCACCCATTTGTCTAACACGCGATGACCGCGCTCCAAATCGCCGCCCCCGACTTCGCGCACTTGTTCGGGACTGAGAACGTGTTCGCCGCCTGCGGCGACGATGGGGACTGAGCCAGTCGCGCCACCCTTTGCCATGTGCGCGCCATAGGGCAGTGAAGATTCTTGGTTATATGGCGCAGCGCCACCGCCGTAGGGAGTGCCGCCGAACATGCGATGCATGTGCTTAAAGCCGGCCATCGTGTTGCCCTCACCCATTCCGGAAATCACATCCGCAGGAACCACATATGAGCCCTCCGGAACATGCATTGGGAGATGGTCGGTGCGGCCCGCTACGCTCGAGTGGATCGGCCCCTCATGGATCTCGTGCTCCACATGCTTAAGCGCGTGAGTTACCCTCAGCTTCGGTGGATGCATATGCGCGTTGCGGATATTCGGCCCTCCGTGTTCGCGGGCGACTCGAAGCGCGGCGTCGATATCTTTGCTCATGAATAGCTCACTGACACGATCTGACCACCCGCTCCGGGTATGACGAGGATGCCATAGGCGACGGACAAATTCACATCAAATGGCTCCCCATTGGCCTGGGGCGCATCCGGAATCACCCATAACGGGTTCTTCGTAATGCCTAATTGGGCGGCATCATAGATGCCGCCAACCCCACTCCCGTTGACGACAACCGACACATTGACAACGCGACCCGCACTCGATTTGACCACGGTCGGCGTCGAAATCGCGGTTGCGATACTCGATCCGTTCACGGAGAGATAGGTCTGCGTCGCATTATTGAGTGCCGTGACGATGTTTTTGATCGCGCTCAAGATATCCGACAGCGATGCTTGCTGCGAAGGCGCTTGGAATGTGGGCTTTGGCGTACTCATCAGAATTTGCCATCCGGCGCAAATCGGTAACGAATCTGACCGATGCGCCAAAAGCTGCCGAGGTCATTGCTCGAGATGCCCACGGATATCAATCGTCCACGCAACCGGGTATTGAAGTACTCCGTCGCCTGCGTGACCGAATATGGTCCGTACGCGGTAGGGATATCGCCAGGGTAGTCGGTGACGTAGAACGTGATCTGCACCGTCGCATCGGGCACCTGATTGTAGTTCCCCCACTTCATGTCGGGCCAAACCAGATCGATGAAGGTCTGCATATCGCCTTCGGCAATCGTGAAGTAGCCCGTCTGTGCAGCGGGTGCCATCGCCGCGCCGTTCGCATCGTTCGAGATTTCGTGCTGCATGAGGAGCAGCGCATTGGGGTCTGCGCCGACCGGGGGCCCGACGACCGATTGATCGATCCAGGCGGTGCGCGCGAGCTGGCCGATGTCCCATAGGCCCAGCATATAGTTATACTTGACGTAGTTGGTATTCTCGCCGTTGCCGCTCTCGGGATAGAACCACTGAATTTCGTTGAATCTGCTGTTTACGGCGCAACGGATCTTGTAGAGATTGGTAAAATCCAGCGTCGCGAAAAGTACATCCCAGACCGGGCACGGCAGCGGTTGCACGCCATTCGCGGATAACATGTAAAACTGATCGTAACCCATCCAATAGGCGACCCCTTGAGCGAATGCGGCGGCTTTCCGTCCGATGAGTCCGCATCCGACGCCGATCTTGTTAAAACCGTATACGTAGGGAGGGCCGATGTACTGCATCGACCACGCATCGATATCGGTCCAGATGACGCCCTGTTGCGGTCCCTGCATCCCGGCGATAATCTTTGATCCGGTGGGAATTCGATAATTACCGGCTTGATTCGTTGCGAGCGGAATCCACTGATTGAAGTTATTGACATCGCTCCAGGAAATTAAGAGTGGGTCCTGTATTCCCGTCTCGGTCGAGCCCCAAGCGACGAGCTGGCGCTGCGGCATCGCGACGAAGGCACCATCATTGACCATTGGGGCCTGTGCAATCACCGTCGGAAGATTGACTCCCGGCGTCCAATAATAGATCGGTTGGTATTGAGTCTGAGCCCCGCTCGCGTTTTGCGTAGGTACAAGTATCAAATCCTGTCCCCAGTTATCCATCGTCCAGTCGAGCGTGCTGATCGCGGTGGAACCCGTCGGTGCCGTGGGTAATGTCGATGCTGGTAAATTATAAATGAACAGTTCTGGCGTCGAACCGGTATATGTGCCCGTAAAGTTCGCTTGGAATAAAAAGTTGTTCGCGTCAATCACCTGCGTGACGATGTAATTTCCCCAGAGGACATTCCCGCCGATGCTGATCGGATTAATTACGGCGTACGTTGATCCCACCGAATAGCCGTGATTCGGTAGAAACACGGTCACTTCCATGCCGGTCATTGACAGATAGGCGATGGTGTAGGTAGTCGTCGTCGACGTCGCGGGCCACGGATTCCCCAATTGGTCTACGGCGAGAATCGCGTAAGGGGGCGGCCCGATGCCCGCGCCTTGGGTGATCACGGGATAGGATCCGAACAGGATAATACCGCCGATGCTGATCGGTACCGTGATGTAAACGCTCGTGGGCAAAATGAATCCAGGAAAGCCGGGGCCGGATTCGTTAATTCCTTGATCGTTAATCAGGACCCTATTGCTGCCGCTCGTGACACTGATTGTCGAATTGAGCGCGAGACCGATCGGGAATGATGATTGGAACGTGAATGGACATTGGTCCGGATACATATACGGCGCGACGTTCTGCTCGGAAATCCACAAATTCGAGGCGCCCCCCGGCGTCCTTGGTGCCGTACCGCACGCCAGATGCTGAACCAGATTCAAGTCCTGCCACGCCCAGAGCGCGCGACCGATACCGGTCGTATGCGTAAAATTGTAGCCGTCACCAATCTGAAACGTGGACCACCCGCCTAACTTTTGTAGAAGGGTGCGCCCGTTCGAGTCATAGAAGAAACGGATCAGGTTCGAGGATTGCAGGCCACCCCCTTCATTGAGGGCTGCGGTCTCATTCGTATTGAGGCCACCCACTAGATTGAGGGCTGCGTGCGGCATATCTCACCGCGTCGGCGTCGCCGAGACCGGCGTGCTCAGGCTGGACCATCCGCTACCGGCGAACTTCTTGCGGTTTTCTTCCGAGATCGCGCCGAGCCTCAATGCCTGGTACTGCTTCTCATATGTTTGTCCCATTGCTTGATCATCGCTCGTTGCGGAGAAGTTGCGCTGGAAAGCGGTGATGTAGATCATGCTCGCCTGAATGAGCATGTCGGGGAACCACTGGCTTATGGTCGTATACGCCGTATCCGCTTGGCCCGCGACGGCGTATGTCGCAAGACTCGGCAAGCGACTCGTACCCGTCACCACAACCGGAAAGGCATAACTCGGATAGGGTCCGAATTGAATATTGTTGTAGGTATTCGCGCCATCTCCAAAATTGTCGCCAATCATCGCAAAGAACTTCGGTTGTCCCGCGCCCTGCAATCCGCCGTAGACGTTTTGCAGAAACTCGCGGCTCACTGGCGTCAACGGACATGTATTCACGACTTGACCGTTCACGATTTGCGCGACCTGAACATTCGTCACGGTCACGAAGTCCGCTATCGGCACATTGAGTACGTTGTTACCGGCTGTCAGAGTGTACTGATTTGATCCTTGCGCTGAGAGAAAATCCAAGTCTCGCTGAACTCGCAATTCAGCATAATTGAGCATTTGCGGAACAATGCTATTGAACGTCGCGTCCACTCCCTGCCACACGCCGTCGACGTCTTGAGTCAGGACGACAGCCATGACGCCTATCTGCTGGATATAGGCGTTGTAGGATAGCGGCGTCGTGGACGGATTAGACACTACGGCAACTTGGCGATCAGCCCGTCGATCTTGCTACCGAGATCCTGATTAAGCACGCCGACTTCTGCGGTGGCGAGCGACGGCTCGAGTAGTACGAGCTGATTCAGGAAAATCGAGAATGCGGGACCCGCGCGTAGGGCAATCTGCATTGGATCGCCGGTCAGTGTCGTATTGATGGCTGCCTTGAGACCTGTAAGGGCAGTCTTAAGAAACGGCGATGCCGCGACCAGCGCGGGAGTCGGGGGATTCGGTGTACTCATTTCGGTTTCTCCGTAGGTGTTGAGTCTTTTGGGCTTGACGATTGAACGATTGACTTCGCCTCTGCGAAGGTATTTGATACTGCTTGGCCGCGCCAGTAGGTCAGGACTGCTATTGCGGCCATGTAGTATTTTAGCTGAGATTCCGGAACGACGCCGGTCGCGGCCAATGTCGCAAGAGTACCCGATACCAGTCCCAAGATGCGCGTCGTCCTGGCAGCGCACCAAGCAAAAACGTTGGTCAGGAATGTCCAGAAGTTCATGCGGGCTCCTAGTACGCCGTCATGGAAAAGACGATCTGATCGCTGCTTCCGACCGTCGAGCCGCAGATAGCGGTTCCCGTGGTCTGAGATGCCGTTGCGGAATTGATGCAATGCTGCGCATGGGCCGTCGTAGCATCATCCAGATTCATGATCCAGCCGTGTTTTGCCGTCGTTCCGGGCATTATCACAAAGGTACAAGAACCAGCGCCCGTACCTACTGTGAACGATCCGGCCGCTGCGCCCCCCGTCAATGACCCTCCCGTACCGCATCCGGAAACGGTGAATGTCGTACCGGTTGACATCTCGCCCCCGGAAACGGCGACGGGGACGGCCGTCGGGGTCATAACAGCGGTTAATTTCGGGGGCGTATTGATAGTGGTCGCGAAACCAGAGACCCATACTTCAGGAGGAGGATTTGCCACATATCCGGAACCGCCCGTTAGCGTGATCGACGTAATTCCGAACCCGAGCGCAAGATTAGGCTGCGTAGTGCAATGCCCCCCTGTCCATGTCGGCGTGGTACCAGGACCCGCAGTATAGTTCCCGGGGTAAGTGACCGCCGCTGAAGTCACGCTTCCCCCGCTGACCGTCAGAGTAATGACGCCGTTTGAGGTACCCGTCATGGACTCAGAACCCACCGTTTGACTGTTGTTGACGGTCCAGCTCGAGCCGCTTCCGGCCGTGATCAGTGTTCCTGCCGTAACGCTAGTCCCCGTGACCGTCATGCCAATGGCAATCGTGCCACTGGGACCCGAGGTTGTGAGGGTGGTCCCGCTAATCGCCCCCGTAAAGGTGGCAGTCACTGGGGTCCCATTGGAGAGAATGAGCGTGTCGCCATTCGAGCATCCGATATCAGTACCTATGGTGGATATACCAGAGGGTGCCGTGCCAGTCATGGATTCCGATGAGACGTTCTGAATGTTATTGGTAACGTAGGTTCCCGCACCCCCACTGCCCGTCCCGTATGCCGTGATAATCGTATGGTTGGCGATACCCGTTCCAGTAATCGTCATCAGCGGCGTGATCGTCCCCGTGACGGAGGAGGCCGTGAGAACACTGGGACCGCCGCTCGTTGACAGGACGCCCGTAAAAGTGGCCGTCGCAGTCGCATTTTGAATCAACATGGCCGAATTCAATTGATAATTGACCGCCGATATGGTGGGGGGCGTCGCTCCATTCGGCGCATCGATATTGATATTCGCATGGAGCAATCCGACGAGATTTCCGCCCAAATAGCCCGAGAACGGCTCGATATTGATACTGCTTATCGTAGCTGTGGCGGATGCAATGCCAGTGGCACTCGTCGTGACACTATTCCCATACATATTCCCGACGGGGTCGATGGCCCATCCTGCCGATTGATGGACATTTCCTTGCGGTGTCGTAACGGTGAAACTGCCACTGGAAGGGGTCCCGCTTGCCGTTGAACTCAGATAAGAAACAGAGGTAGACGTCGACTCCACGACGAAACAACCCAATGGAATGCCTCCCGCTCCCGAATTGCAGTCATAACCCGATCCCACTCCTGACACCACGATTCCGCCACCTATCTGCGGCACCATCGCAATAGTACCCCCGGACGTATACATGCCAGTCGTACCGTTGTAATAGGTGACAGACGTGGGGGTTGATGAAACCACATAGGCACCCGTCGTGTTGTATCCCGTTGGGGTGATACCAGATACCACGATATAACTGCCACGAACTGGATAGGGCGATGCCGATGAATAGGTCAGTGTAGCGGTCGTGCCGTTCCCGCTCGCGCCCGTCACATTGATGGTTTGCGCAGAGAACGTGAGGGTAGCTAAACCCGAGGCGGCTGACGCGCCTGTAACCGTAACCGCTCCCGTACTCGTTGGAATCGAAAAATAGGCGTGGGTGAAGTCCGTTCCATAGCGAAACGTAGGCGTGGCCATTTGGGTCTGTCCGCCCAGATACCGTCGACGAGCTCCGATATAAGTCGTTTGATAATTGGAGGGCGAAGCGTGCTCAGTCATTCCGGCATTGATGAGATCGGGCCACCAAGACGAGCCGTAGTTGTCCCCTGTCGTGAAAGACATGGCTTCTTCATCCAGCGATTGGCCGGAAACTTCGGATGCACAGGGCTGCGAATTGCAAATACCCGCCAATGCAATTACCAAGCCATGCTTTTCGATTGCCGATGACCCCGGGAGAGCATTGACGTCGAATTCCGCGCCCACATACTGAATTGATGTGGCAGCTGCCGCTAGTTTTATGCTTGGGTTGAAACTAAAAAGATTCCCGTTGGCGCCCAATGAACTGCCGGCAATACCGCCCATATTGACATTGACATTGATGAAGTCTTTGATCGCGTTGAGGTTGGTCGATGGTGAACTGGTGGGAGCGGTCGCACCGCTATTATTGCCGCCGCCCGTAAGCGGACTCCAAAGGGGAGCTGCTTTCACGAACTCCTGCACTTCCAATCCGCCTCGAAATCCGTTCCATCCTACATTGAGGGAATCGTAGATTTCCTGCATTTCCAAGATACCAGTGCCTCCTACCCCGGAGTTAGGGAAGTTCGCTATATCATTAATCGTCAGCCACCAAGGAGCCCATCGCGATGCGGGCAATACGGGAGAGGTGGTGAATACACCCGTCCCTGACAATGTTGGCGCACCATAGATCCAAGTATTGGACGTACTAGGAACCGCATCATTGACGTTCAAGTTCCCGAACGTCATCTGATTCGCACTTACCGGGAACCCCGTAGGAAACGTCAAGCAATCCTGATCGAAAGCATAGACGTTGTTGGGATTACACTGGATGCTCAACGGCACATGGCTTTGCTGACTTTGGGCAAATGCAACGCCAGACAGTCCCACTAAGGCCAACGTAGATAACAATTTCCTCATGACAAGAATACCCATACGTTCGATATGTATTCGATGATCGCGGCCGATGTGGGCCCGATTCCCTGTGACTGCCCGTTGGAGCACTGGAATTGATTGGTACTGATCGATAATCCCGAAAGGTTCAGGAATGTCAGCGTATCCGTGGTCGATACATTGTAGATACGCACCTGCCAACCGTCGATCGCCCCTACCAATCCGCTGATGGTCGAGCCGCCAACAGCGGCCGTGAGGATTAGACGGTTCGTGGTGCCGGCAACATATCCCGCCGGCGAGAAGTTGTTGACGACGCTCGCGACGGTGGCCGAAACGCTTGCCAAACCAATCGTGCCGGCGGCTCCCGTCGGGCCAATCGTGCCGGTTGGACCCGTGGGTCCCGTAGGGCCTGCGCCAGTTGGACCTGTGGGACCAATCGTCCCCGATCCCGTGGGCCCTGTGGCACCCGTGGGGCCGTTCGGGGGGCCAGTAGGGCCCGTAGGCCCACCTGAGCCCGTGGGTCCCGTAGCGCCCGTCCCTGTGGCTCCTGTGGCACCCGTGGGGCCTGTTCCCGAGGGTCCTGTAGGGCCTGTGGGCCCAGTAGGTCCGCCCGCTTGGCCGGTTGGACCCGTGGGGCCTGTGGGGCCATTCGGCGGACCAGTAGCACCCGTAGGGCCTCCTGCACCCGTAGGTCCCGTAGCGCCGACACCCGTCGGACCCGTCGGACCCGATCCCGATGGCCCCGTAGGACCGGCAGAGCCGGTGGGGCCCACCGTTCCCGACGCGAGCTGCGCGATCTGCGCCGTCGTGACACGCACGGAATCGATCGGGACGCCGGTCGGGCCGACTTGGACCGCTTCCATGAGTTCCGTGCCGGTCAGATTGCCGGCGACTGCGGAAAGCTGCGGGATGGATGTCGTGCTCATGGTCTATATCTTATGGCCCGAAATACACGTCGTACAGCCATGTGCTGTGCCCAACGATCCCGTTTTGAAGCTGGATTTCCATCTTGTAAATCGCACCCTGATAGTAGGTCGGATCGCCCGCAGGATAGTAGAAAATATCCTCTAGCAATATTTGACCTTGTTGCCATACACCGGCCGCATTGGTGATCCCATAGGCAGCGTTGGGTAACGTGATGGACGGAATAGCGCCGGTCACATCGGACGTGAAAGTCGGATGAATTGACCAATGTAGCGTAGTGGTCGTGGTCGTGCCGCCAGCCAAATCGGGCTGAAACTTGATTTTGAAGTACAAGTATTTGCAGGCACCGACCCACATATTCCAGTGGACATAGCCATAGCCAGCGTAAGGTAGCGCATCGCAGTTGTAATTGTTCGGCCCCGGCGAAACCAATTGCCAGCACGGGCTATACGTGGGATCGCCCGTGTAATCGTATTCGTCGGCCCCCAGATTTCCATTGTTAACATCGCCGGCCCACTTATAGCCACCTCCCGGCTTACCCTGATCCGTAGTCGGATTGTTGGGACCCCCGATGAAGGTGTTACCCACAGGCGTGGAATTGTAGACATACATGCGTTGCGTTGCAGACGGGGAGCTCGTATTGCCTGCGCTATCCTGAGTGACGACAACGAACCAATAATCGGTCGAGGGTGTCAGCACATTGTTGATCGGACCCGCCGTGGTACCGATCACGGTGGATAGCACAGGAGTCTGATAGGCTACTGGATTCGCACCATTGGTCGGAACGAGCGACGTATTGAGTTGGGTCCAACCCGTCGGCCACGCCGCATTCGTCGTGGAATAAAAGACATCATATCCGGCGACTGGATTAGCGCCCTGGACTGCGGGTATCCATTGCAATGTGTAGGTTTGAGAAGACGGCAGATAAATGTTCGTACCCTGATACGTCGCTTGATTCGGCGCAGTTTGGCCTTGATACTGCACCCAAAGGTTAGCGGTCGGATTGGGTGAGCCGGTGCCCCCAGTTATCGTCAGCGCCAATTGCTTGACCGGCGTTTCGAGATTCCCCGTGCTAGCACCCTTCACCGCCCACGCCACCGTCTGGTAACAATTGAGCGATGAGGAATTCTGATTGAACGATGCCTGATAGGTTCCTGGACTCGTGATGGACCAAGAGGCATAACAACTCGTACCGCTCGGGGTCGTATCGGCAAAATTCCAAGTCTCCAAAATGTTCGTGGGCGTGATCGCGGCGCCGGCCGTGGATGTGATAGACCAGTTCTGAACGTTCCATCCAAGCTGAATCGTCGAGATGCTAGGCGGCATTTCAGCGTTGATATGCGCTTGATTGAGCGTCAATTGCTCAGGCCTCAAGTT
>Ga0182030_10009795_pt1 | contig 19566 bp, 15 predicted proteins | sample 812S3MmetaG_FD_121299 | JGI IMG/M metagenome (GOLD analysis project Ga0182030, IMG submission 121299) | Permafrost microbial communities from Stordalen Mire, Sweden - 812S3M metaG (Illumina Assembly) | ecosystem: Environmental > Terrestrial > Soil > Wetlands > Permafrost | place: Sweden... | reverse complement strand
TCGTCCTGGAACATCTGGGAGCGGCGGCAGTCATAGGCCAGGGAGACCAGCGAGCGCAGCGTCGGCAGGTTGCCCATGTTGGCGCCGAAATCGCTCTCGAGACCCCAAAATGCCGCGATCACCGCCGGCGGCACGCCATATTCCTTCTCGGCGCGCGCAAACGCCGCGGCATAGGTCTTGATCTGGGCCTGGCCCTGCTGCATCCGGAAGTTGGCCGCCATGCGGCCGGCAAACTCGGTGAACACTTGTCCAAATACGCGCTGACCGCGATCTCGGTTGACGATGCCCTGGTCGTAGACGAGATAGGGCGAGGCCTCCGCGACGGCGCGCGACGACACCCCGGCGCTAACCGCCTGCGCCTTCAGATCGGCGAGAAAACGCTCGAACGGCATGCCGGCATGGCAGGCGGCGGCACGTGAGGCCGGGGGGGCGGCTGGTTTGGGCGATGCGGCAGCCGGTCTTGCGGCAGCCGGAGCGAGTTGAGCCAGGGCCGTCGATGAAAAAGCCAGGGACATCGCGAGTGTCGCGAGCGCAACTTTGATTCCGGGCGAGCAGGTCGGCATCGATCTCACGGGCGGTTGTGGGGAGTTCGAGAACGGGTCTCCATATTACAGCGCTGTGCGGATTAGCCAACGGGTCGCCGGCTATTGCGGCCACCGCGTTGGCCCCTAGATCGAGTCCGGTATCGAAAATTTGCCATTTGCCGGAATCTGCCGACATTGACCGGCTTGTCACACGCCAGGAGCGCTAGGAATGACCGAACCATCCGACTACACGCCACCCAAGGTCTGGAGCTGGAACAAGGAGAGCGGAGGCAGGTTTGCCAGCATCAACCGCCCGATCGCAGGGCCGACGCATGACCAGGAACTGCCGGTCGGCCGCCATCCGCTGCAGCTCTATTCGCTGGCGACCCCGAACGGCGTCAAGGTCACGGTGATGCTGGAAGAACTGCTGGCGCTGGGCTTTGCCGGCGCCGAATACGATGCCTGGCTGATCCGGATCGACGGCAACCAGTTCGGCAGCGGCTTTGTCGCGGTCAATCCGAACTCCAAGATACCGGCGCTGATGGACCGCAGCGGGCCGGTGCCGATCCGGGTGTTCGAATCCGGCTCGATCCTTTTGCATCTGGCGGAGAAATTCGGGGCCTTGCTGCCGACCGGCGGCGCGGCACGCGCCGAATGCCTGTCGTGGCTGTTCTGGCAGATGGGCAGCGCGCCCTATCTCGGCGGCGGATTCGGCCACTTCTATGCCTACGCGCCGACCAAGATCGAATACGCCATCGACCGCTTTGCGATGGAGGTCAAGCGTCAGCTCGACGTGCTCGACCGGCGGCTTGCGGACAACGAATATCTGGCAGGCCCCGACTATACGATCGCCGACATCGCGGTCTGGCCCTGGTACGGCGGCCTGGCGCAGGGCCTGCTGTACGGGGCGGCCGAATTTCTGGCCGTGCAGGAATACACCCACCTGCAGCGCTGGACCGCGGCCATCGCCAAGCGCCCGGCCGCGCAGCGCGGCCGCATGGTCAACCGCACCTGGGGCGATCCCGCGGGCCAGCTGCACGAGCGTCATGACGCCGGCGATTTCGACACCAGGACGCAGGACAAGATCGGCGAGCCGGCCAACGCCTGAGCGACCGCGTCAGCGATCCGCCACTGCGGCGCCATGAAACCTGGCGCCGCGGTTTGATCGTTCAGGTCCTTGTAAAGCTTACTTCGCGATTGGAACATCGAGAATGTCGCGTACCCGAGTTGCAAGCTGATCAAAAGTGAATGGTTTGCCAATGAGGTGAACGTCTGCATCAAGGCGGCCTTGATGAACGATGGCGTTGCGCGAATAGCCTGTCGTGAACAGGACGCGGAGAGCCGGACGCAACAGCCTGGCGGAATCAGCCAACATGCGCCCGTTTTTGCCAGGCAGCACCACGTCGGTAAACAACAGATCGACCCGGTCGGTGCCTTCGAGGACTCGTAGCGCCTGTTCGGCATCTGTTGCCTGGAGCACTTTGTATCCAAGCTCTCGCAGGATGGTCACGCTATAAGCGCGTACGTCTTCATTGTCCTCAACCACCAGAATGACTTCCTCGCGGCTCGCCGTAGGAGCCGGTTGCTGCTCAACGGTGTCGGTCGCGCCCAATTTCCCCTTGTAGCGAGGAAAATACAGCTTCACCGTCGTGCCTTGACCTTCTTCGCTATACAGGGTGACGTGCCCGCCAGACTGTTTGGCAAATCCATAGACCATGCTGAGGCCAAGGCCTGTTCCGCGCCCCACCTCCTTGGTTGTATAGAATGGTTCAAAGGCCCGGTTCAGCGTCTCCTTTGACATTCCTGTACCGCTATCGCTGATGGCCAGCATCACATACTGTCCCGGAACGACTTCCGTATCCTTGGCGGAGTAAGATTCGTCCAGCGCCGTGTTTGCTGTTTCGATGGTCAACTTGCCGCCGTCGGGCATCGCGTCCCGTGCATTGACGGCGAGGTTGAGAATCGCACTTTCCAGCTGGTTCTGGTCCACCTCGACGGGCCAAAGCCTGGGGGCCGTCACGGCTTCAAGTTCGATCGTTTCACCCAGTGTTCGATGAAGTAGTTCAGTCATTTCACGCACCAGAACGTTCACCTCCAGCGGTTTCGGCTCCAGCGGTTGACGCCGCGAGAAGGCCAGCAGTCGCCCGGTCAGGCTAGCCGCGCGCTGGGTTCCCTGGAGCGCCATGTCGGTGGCGCGCTTGATGCGGCTGTGATCTTCCGGCTTCGATCTGCGGATAGTGTCGAGACCGCCCATGATCACCGTGAGCAGGTTGTTGAAATCGTGGGCGACGCCTCCGGTCAATTGCCCGATGGCCTCCATTTTCTGGGCCTGGCGCAACGCTGCTTCGGCTTTTATTCGTTCCGCGACTTCGCTTTCGACGCGCTGCTCCAGCGTGCTGTTGATCGCCTGGAGCTTTGCTTCGGCAAGGCGCCGGTATTCCAATTCCCGTTGCAGCGCCTGTTCGGCGGCTTTCTCTTCGGTGATATCGATCAAGGCACCGGAAAACATCCTCTTACCCGACGGTCGGGAGTGGAGGTGACCCCGCGACAATACGGTGCGCGGACTGGCTCCGCCCTGGACGCGATACTCCGCTTCGAACGGCTCGCCGGTTTCCACCGTGCGCGCTATCAGGGTCATCACAGACTCGCGATCCTCGGGGTGAATACCTTCAACGATCGAGCTCAGCGGCAGTCCATTCGCAGCGTCCTCCACGGCAGCGCCGAATATTTCGCCCATGGGTCCCTGAATGCTCAATCGATCGGTTTCGACGTCCCAGTCGTAGATCGCAACGCGCCCCGTCGACAACGCGAGCGTCAGGCGCTCCTGCGACATCACGAATCGCTGCTCGCTCTGCATGACAGCGCGGGCGGCGTCCTTTCTGACCCTCGCCATCTGGATGTTCGAATTGACCCGGGCAAGCAGTTCGCGGGCGGCGAAGGGCTTGGCCAGATAATCATCGGCGGCGGCATCCAATGCTTCGACCTTCGCCTCTTCCCCCGCCCTGGCAGAGAGCATCAGCACCGGGGTTCCGGCTAACGCCGCATCGCCACGGATTGCCCGCAGCACGCCGAATCCGTCAAGCTTCGGCATCATGACGTCGGTGAGAACCAGATCCGGAGGTGACCGGTGGGCTGAAGCCAATGCGGCTTCGCCATCCTCGACGCTCTCGACAGTGTAACCGTGTGTTTCAAGCAATCTGCGGACGTAGTCGCGCATGTCCGCATTGTCGTCCGCCAGCAGAATGCGTTTTCCAGATCCGGGCAACGAAACCCGGGGTGTTTCGCCGGCCCGCAGCATGGCCTTCGAAGTCTCGGACGAAGCAAGGGCGGTCTCCAGGCCGGGCAGCAGGTGGCGCGCTTCTTCCAGATACGGTTGCGTCATGACCGAGACGGCGGACGAATTTGACTGACTTACCTGGTCTTGCGGCAGGTGGGCGTGTCCGAAAGGAATTCGAATGGCGAAGGCTGTTCCTTTTCCCAACACGCTCTCAACTTCTATGCTTGCTCCGTGCAGCCGAACCAGTTCCTGCACCAGGGCGAGTCCGATGCCGGTTCCCTCAAAGCTTCTTCCTTGCGCGCCTTCGACGCGGTGAAAACGTTCGAACAATCGAGGTTGTTCGTCCTGGGGAATTCCAATGCCGGTATCTGAGATGCGCACCAGCGCCGCGGTATGATCGTCGGATTCCGAAATGGAAATCGCTATCTCGCCGGCCATCGTGAACTTGAAGGCGTTCGAAAGAAGATTCAGCAGGATTTTTTCCCACATGTCGCGATCGACATAGGCCGGCTGCGACAACTCTCTGCAATCGATCGTGAAGCGCAGGCCGGCTTTCTCGATGACGCCGCGGAAGACTGAAGCTATTTCGGCAGAAAACGCGCTGAGGTCGGTCGGCTCGTAATTCGCCCGCATTCGCCCGGCCTCGATCCGCGAAAAATCCAGCAGGCTGTTGACCAGCCGCAACAGCCGCATGCCGTTGCGGTGCACCAGTTCGAGTTGCGGTCGCGAGGGGTCCGTGGGTTGGCTGGCCGCCAGGAGTTCTTCGATCGGACCCAGCATCAAGGTGAGGGGGGTGCGGAATTCGTGACTTACGTTGGAAAAGAAAGTCGTCTTGGCGCGGTCCAGCTCCGACAACGCCTCGGCGCGGCGCTTTTCCTCTTCATAGGCCTGTGCATTGGCAAGGGCGGCCGCAATCTGGCCGGCCACCAGACCGAGAAATCCGCGATAGTTTTCATCGAACAGCCGGAACGGATTCAAGCCGACGATCAAGATGCCTGAACGTCCGGTCTCTCCCGTCGCCAGGATCGGCAGGACGACGGCCTGGGCGGGCGGACGATCCCACGCACCGGTGGGGAGCCGATCTGCAAATAACGTGTCCAGCCCGGCGACGACCTGCGCTTGATGGGTAGAAAGAACCGTCTTGAGTGGCCATGGTGCGGAAGCCGTGAACTGCAACGTAGCAGCTGCCGCCTGATGGCCCACGTCGATGCCCGATGATCCGGCGAGTGCAAAGCTACTGCTTTCCGGCTCGGCCAAATACAGCATCGAGAACGGCACGTCGCGCGCATTGGTGGCAAGTGCGTTTGCGCTTTGCCGGCAGGCGTCCTGCCATGAACGCGCGTTCGCCGTGCTGGCGGACAACTCCCGTAACAGGGCAATTTGTCGTTCACCGAGGACCCGCAGGGTATCGTCGCTGTTGGCGCAGATAATTCCGCCGACGCTGCCATCGTCGTCGGGAATTGGGCTGTACGAAAAGGTGTAGTAGGTTTCTTCCGGATATCCGTTGCGCTCCATGATCAGAAGCTGCGATTCGACATAGGTTCCGCGGTCACCTCCCATCGCCGTTTCGAGCAATGGACCAATATCGGGCCATATTTCCCGCCAAACCTCATGCGTCGGCTTGCCAAGCGCCCAGGGATGCTTGCCGCCGATGATGGATTTGTAGGGATCGTTATAAAGATAGATCAGCTCCTTGCCCCAACCGATCCAGATCGGTTGCAGGGAGGTCAGCATGATCCGGACCGCCATCTTCAGACTTTGTGGCCAACCAGGAGGAGGCCCGAGGGGCGTTTGGTTCCAATCGTGACCTCTCATGAGGCCGCCAAGTTCACCGCCTCCTGCCAGGAAATCACCCATTCGAGATCGGCCTTCTGCCGCGATGGGGTCCGTTGACTGATTCACCCGATGCTCCGATTAAAGGACTCGGGAAGTTTACCGGCAGACGCAACGGTTTCAACTGTTTCGGCGCTGCGCCGGGGCCGAGAACGGCGCGGTTCCGGCCCCAGATCATCGCTGAAGAAACATGGTTGAGAAACGGCGCCAGCCGGTCATTAAGTCGGCTACCCGTCATTGCGGCGGCCGCGAGCCCCGGCCGGTCGCCGCTGCTTTAACCTGGTGGCCGATGGCACAGCCTTCATGGCCGCCTGGCAAAAGATCGTGCCGCCGCCTCGACGCAGGTCTCGAACACGTCCAGAGCGTCGAGGCCGCGGGCTCTGCCGTCGGTTGGAAGAAACACTGGGTATCCGCCGCTAAGGACCGCTCCGACAATCATGAGATTGTCCGGCAGGTGGAAACCTTCGATGCCGAGGTCCGCCTGTTCTGTGCCAAGCTGTCTGCGCATGCGGGATTCGAAGTTTTCGGCCGTGTTCGAATAGCCGAAGATCGGCTTGCCTTTTCCGAGAAACCAGCCGACCTCGATGAGCGTGCCGGCATCGGCGGATGCGCCTGCGAACGGCGTGAGGTTGGCAATGATGATGTCGCTTTGCTCCATCATCGCGATGTCTTTTTGATAGATCGCCTGCCAGACCTCCAGTTCCGTCGCGGCGGTCCCGGCATCTTCGTTGAGCGGCGGCAGGCCGCGCAGACCTGATCGCCGGCATATCTCCACCTTGGTTGCCGCGTGCGCGACTGCATTGGGAAGGAAGACGTCGGGTCCCGCCAGATAGGCTGTCGCTGTCATCACCAGTCTCGCCAGATAGCTCGCAGCGCGAAGTGGATATTCACCAAGATACCGCCTTGAGCGGAAATCAGGGTTTGGTGCTGCCGTTTGCGGTCAGCGCAACGGAGGCCTCTGTGGTCAGCAGCAGGAAAGTAAATGTCTCCTGAAGGTAGAGGCGGACCGTCTTGTCGTCGTGACTTGAATAGCCGATCGACACATCCTCCCCGATATACAGACCGAAATCGCCGCCGCGCGTCGTCAGCACGAATGCGTCCTTGATCGCCGGCGCCCAGATGATTTCGCCGTCCACGAGACCTTTGATATGCCGCAGCACGGGATAGCCGTGATCACTGGTTTCGCTCAAGGCCGTATAGGCATCGGCGCCCAGCAATACTGAATAGGGACCGTTGACGCCCTCGAGCCGCAGTTTGCTGAGAGCCTGGGCAATGACGTCGGGATAGGCGCGCACATCGGGCGGAAGGGTCAGAACCGGATTGCTGGTTCCCTCGCGGATGCCGCCGATGCCCGCTGCGGCGTAGCCCTCGAAGATCGCCCGGTCCTCCGCAAAGGCCAGCAGCCGTGCAGCATCCTTGGCGGGCTGCCAATCCGAATCGTTGGCGCCACGCTCGACGTCATCGATCTGCTGGCGATCGAGTTCGAAGGGAACGCGGAGTTCGACCAGCGGCTTGACCTCACGCTGCCGCGCGAGGATTCCGTCTCCGGGTGCGGCGACATTGCGCAAATGGCCGGTGCCGATGGCGGAAAGAGCAATTCCGCCCGGCCCCAGCACATCGACCACGCGCCGCCCGGCAAGGTAGCGCTTGATGGTGCGCGACGTTTCCTCCTCGATCTCCGACCAGGCCGCATCGGATATCGGGGCAAGCTCGCGGTGAAGATTGTTCATGAGGCGGGGTCTCCTTTGAGCGAACCAATATCGAGTGAACCCTCGCGTTTCGGCGCCGACTCAGGCACCGCAACGGCAGGCTTGTCGAAAAATTCCGGGGCCGGATCCTGGTCCGCGATATTTTCCAGGAAAGTCGCTGACGGCACGAAGAACAGGTTGCCGGTCTTGGCAACGCTGAAATCCAGCAGGCGATCGTAATTGCCGGCAGGCTGACCGACGAACATGTTTTCCAGCATCTGCTCGATCGTTGTCGGCGAGCGCGCGTAACCGATGAAATAGGTGCCGAATTCCTTCTCGGCCACGCGGCCGAACGGCATGTTGTCGCGGATGATCTTGATTTCCTTGCCATCCACCACGACCTTGGCGAGCGCGTTGTGGGCGTAAGCCGGTTTCACGGCGTCATCGAGCTCGATGTCCGAAAGCTTGCGGCGGCCGATGATGCGCTCCTGTGCTTCGGTGGACAGCTCATTCCAGCCGGCCAGATCGTGCAGGTATTTCTGCACGATCACGTAGCTGCCGCCGGCGAAGACGGCGTCTTCTGCCCCGACATAAGCGGCATCGATCGCGACTTGTCCGGTCGGGTTTTCCGTTCCGTCGACGAAGCCGATCAGATCGCGGTCGTCGAAATAGCGAAAGCCGTGCACTTCGTCGACCGGCGAAACCGCCGCGCCGAGCCTTGCCATGATTTGGGTCGCCAACTCGAAACAGAGGTCCATGCGCCTGGCGCGAATGTGAAACATCAGATCGCCAGGTGTAGCGACGGCATGGCGTGAGCCGGCCCCGACTTCCCGAAACGGGTGCAGTTCTGCCGGCCGCGGATGGCCAAACAGCCGGTCCCAGGCGTCGGATCCGATCCCCAATACGCAGGAAAGGTTGCCGCCGATATTGCGGAAGCCAACCGCGCGTACCAGCGCCGGGAGGTCGCCGCAAGTCGACCTGACGGCCGCTCGACTCGTCATGCCAGGGTTGATGGTGACGACCAGAAAGATCGCAGCGCTGGTCAGATCCTGAACCACCGCCTGGGAAACGAAAGGCGGATCGGACGGCGAGCCCGGTGCGGTCATTGGACCGATTCCGTTGGGTTTGAGATCGGCGGTGCTGCGGCACCTTAGCGGTAGTCTGGTTCGAGTTCAAATGCGTGGAGCGTCACGCGTGGGCGAGCGGGGCGGCTGGCCCCCTGCTGCGCTGGGTCACATCGATCTCGCGTCGATGCGAGATAGGGGCGAAACGGCTGGCTTCAAATTCCAATGTCCTGGTCCGTTCCGCAAGATTTACATAGGCGCGCAGCACGGTGGTCACCCTCCGCGCTCCACAGCAAGCCATCCGTCCTATCAGGTGGCCATCGCCCCATGATGCTGGTTAGTCCTCGCTGTCTTCTCCAGGACTGTTATATAGTTCGGAAGCGGTCTGCAAACCGAGTGCGGCGCGGCGTTGCGAAGCTTGCTATGCCGCGACCCGTAACACTCTGCTTGAGAGTTCATTTCATGTTTCCATCAACCTTCAGGAGGCTGGAAGTCTTCCTTGCGGTGGTCGAATCCGGCAGCTTCATCGCGGGCGCCGAGCGGCTCGGAATTTCGCATCCCTCGATCAGCAACCATATCAAGGCGCTGGAACGGCAGGTCGGATGCACGTTGTTCCTGCGGCGCAAGGGATCGGTTTCCAGTCTGACCGAGCAGGGCCGCCGCCTTTATGAACGGGGGGCCCGTCTGTTGCAGGAGGCCAGCCTTCTGACGCGCGATCTCGCGCCCAACCGTGCCGGAGCAAAGCGGCCTCGCTTTACGCTCGGGACCCAGCGGGTTCTTGCGGAGTATGTGTTGCGACGACCGATCTGCGAATTCGTCCGCGACGAGGATGATATCGAACTGGTGGTCAATGCAGGCCACTTCGAGGAGTCGATTGAAAGTATCGCGAACGGCACCGTCGATCTCGGATGCGTCATCAATTTCGGCGCCATTGCCGAACTCGAGTCCGAGATCATAGGACACGAGCGGATCGGCTTTTTCGTCGCACCCCATCACCCGCTGGCCCGGCGCAAGAAAATCGGCGTTGCCGAGCTTGGCAACCAGCCGTTCGTCGCCACGCGGCGCGACGAGCATTATGGCCAGATGATATCTAATATGCTGGGATCGATCGGCCTTGCCGAGTACCGCGTGGTTCACCAGATCCAGGAAGGCGCCGTGCTCAACGAACTGGCGGCGCAGGGACGCGTGGTCGCCTGCGGCTTCGTCCCCGCCGCAGAGCAGTTCCTGCGCAACAATCTGCTGGTCGAACTCTCGATCGACGCGCCGTTGCTGTTCGCCGACCTGCATCTGATCTTCCCGCCGCGCCGCAGACCGGGCAGGCTTGCGCTGGAATTCGCCAAGATCCTGCGCAAGGGCGAATTTGCAAGCTACAAGCCGCTGAAAGATTCGCGCAGGCGGTAGACGTTCTCGCCGGGCGCAGGCCGCTACGCCGGCAGCGGCCGGGATGTAGTCATTTGGCTACTGCCACAGTAGTTAGCCAATGCGTTGGTTCCGGACCGGAACGCCACCATGGTTGCCACGCGAAACGAGTGGAGAGAACCGCACTTTCCGCATCGGGAACGAAGGCGCCGCCAGCGCAGGCGGTTCAGATCGAAATTTGAAGTTCAGTCAAATACGATCTCTGGGAGGAGACAAAGCATGGCCGCAAAGAGCGATGGATTCGATACCATAACCCGGGTCGGTCCGGGCACGCCGATGGGAAACCTGTTCCGACGCTTTTGGCTTCCAGCGCTGCTTTCCAGCGAATTGCCCGATTCCGACGGCACCCCGGTGCGTCTCCGCATCCTGAGCGAAGACCTGGTGGCGTTCCGTGATTCGGACGGCAAGGTCGGAATCGTCGCGGCCTATTGCCCGCACAAGCTCGCGCCATTGTTCTTCGGCCGCAATGAAAACTGCGGACTTCGCTGCGTGTATCACGGGTGGAAATTCAATGTTGATGGCGAGTGCGTCGACATACCCAACATCGTTCCGCCCGACAATTTCGCGGCCTTGAAGGAAAAAGCCAGGATCACCAGCTACCCGACCCGCGAGGCCGGCGGCATCACCTGGATCTATATGGGTCCCAGGGAGCTTACGCCGGAATTGCCGGGCATGGAGTGGATGTCGCTGCCGGCTTCGCACGTCCATACCTCGCGCTGGCTTCACCGCAGCAACTGGCTGCAGGCGGCCGAAGGCGAAATCGACACCTCCCACATCAGCTTTCTGCACAGCGTGCTCGAAGTTCCTGACGGAGGTCCGGACCGGCACCGGCTGGCGCGGGATGGTGCGCCGCATATCGAGTTGAGGGACACCGACTATGGATTCGTGTATGGCGCGCGGCGGCGTTACGAAAACCGGTTCTATTGGCGGGTGACCCAATGGATGCTGCCGATGTGGAGCGCGATTCCCAGCGGGATGGATGATTTCATCGGCGCCGGCCGCGCCTGGGTGCCGATCGACGACTACCACACCACGGCGTTCGCCTATCAGTACCGGCCGCAACGCCCGTACTCCGAGGCAGAGGTTGCAGAGATCAATCAAGGCGGCCAGTTTCCGCCACGATCGACCAAAGGTTCGATCCAGCTTCCTCACGGCTATGTCATCGATACTTTCGTCCCGACCGCGAGCAAGGAGAACGATTACATGATCGATCGTCATGCCCAGCGCAGGGAGAGCTTCACCGGCATCTGGGGTATCAACGAACAGGACCGGGCGCTGCAGGAAAGCATGCCGAGCATCCAGGGCGACCAGCTCGGCATTGTCGATCGAAGCGGCGAGCATCTGGTGAAATCCGATCTGCCTACGATGTTCGCGCGGCGCAAGCTGACCAAGCTCGCGCGCGATCTCGCCGAAGGCAGGGAGCCGGTCGCGGCGCTGCGCAGTGAGCAATATGGATTGCGAGCTATCGCCAAGGTTTCCACGATCGCCGACTTTGACGAATTCATGGAAGCGCATGGCAACGAAGCCAAGGCGCTGTGGGGCTCGCCCGACGGTCAGAGCGCGGTCCGCTCGGCCCCCTTGTCCTGAACCTTCGCGCCAATCGTATTCGTCGGCGCGGGCGTTCATCCGGCCCGTGCCTTAGCCGTTGAACTCCGCGATCCGCCACAACTGTCGTCGGACCAGGGAATGGACCACATGAGCATTCAATCACTCGGCTATATGGGCGTCCGGTCCAGCAATCTGGAAGACTGGGCCGGCTACGGACCTCGCCAGCTCGGCATGCAGCGGGTCGACAAAACCCGTTCGACGCTCGCCTTTCGCATGGACGACCGCAAGCAACGCATCATCGTCAACGCGCACGACAGCGATGGAATTGGCTTCTTTGGCTGGGAGGTCACGGACAGGGCCGCGCTGGCTGCACTGGCCGGCCGACTCGACGCCGGCGGCGTCAAGGTCGCGCAGGGCACGCGCGCGCTTGCTGACGAAAGGCATGTCGCCGACCTGATCGTGTTTCAGGATCCGATCGGCAACCGGCTGGAGGCATTTTACGGAGCCGAGACGGCCGCCGAACCGTTCGTCCCGGGCCGCTCGATCTCGGGCTTCCGCACCGGTCCGCTTGGCATGGGCCATGTCGTGTTCGGCGTCGACAGCGCCAGCACCGTGCACAAGATGCTGCCGTTCTACAGGGATCTGCTCGGCTTTCGCCTGACCGACTATTACTCCGAGCCGTTCGAGGCCCGGTTTCTGCATGTCAACCAGCGTCATCACAGCCTGGCTTTTGTCGAGACCGGAAAGAACGCGTTCCATCATCTGATGATGGAGCTGTACAGTTTTGATGACGTCGGGCAGGGCTACGATCTCGCCAACGCGGACGGCAAGGTGGCGACCACGCTCGGGCGTCACACCAGCGACTTCATGACATCGTTCTACTCGATGACGCCGTCGCAGTTCATGATCGAATATGGCTGGGGCGGACGGTCGATCGAGCCCGCGAACTGGCAGCCGCACGAGCGCAATTCGGGTCCGAGCCTTTGGGGCCACGAGCGGACCTGGACCTCGGATCAGGTCAACGACAAGGCACGCAAAATGCGGCACGCCAATGCGGCGAAAGGCATGCGGGCGCCGGTGCAGGTGATGGAAGGCAACTATCAGGTGATGCCGGGCGTCTGCCCCTGGTGGGACAGCGTGACGGCAAATTCGGCGCAGCGCAAGGCGTGATCGGTTACACGCAGCATGACCATCCTTCCGGGGAGGATGGTCATGACCGAGTCGACAGCAAGCGGTGAGATGTGAAGAAAACGTCGGACAGGCCGATTCGAATCGGCGTCATTGGTTTGGGAATGGCCGGTGCCGCCATGATCCCGGCGATCGAAGCGCATCCTGACTTCATCCTGGCGGGTGCGGCGGATCTGAATCCGGAACTTCGCGCGCGCTTTGCCGGCGATCACGCCTGCAGCGTCGACGGCGGCGCGGCGCAGCTGATTTGCCGCGATGATATCGACGCCGTCTACATCGCGACGCCGCATCAGCTGCACCGCGAACATGTCGTGTTCGCCGCGGAAAACGGCAAGCACGCCATTGTCGAGAAGCCGATGGCGCTTTCGCTGGACGACTGCGACGAGATGATCGCGGCCGCAAGCCGCAACGGCACGGTTCTTGTCGTCGGCCACACCCACAGCTTCGATCCCGCCATCCGGGCCATGAGTGACCTGATCGCGAGCGGAGAGCTCGGCCGCCTGTCGATGATCGCGATGTGGAACTATACCGATTTCATCTACCGGCCGCGCCGTCCGGAAGAACTCGATACGTCCCTGGGCGGCGGAATCCTGTTCAACCAGATTCCGCATCAGGTCGACATCGTGCGGCTGCTGGCGCAATCCGAGGTGCGCCGGGTGCGCGCGATGGCGGATATCCTCGACCGCAGCCGGCCGACCGAGGGCTCCTGCATGGCGATGCTCAGCTTTGCCGACGGCGCCGCTGCCAGCCTCGTCTACAGCGGTTACGATCGTTTCGACAGCGACGAGCTGCACGGCTGGATCGGAGAGAGCGGCCAGCCGAAAGCCGCCAGCCACGGATCGACGCACCGCGCCCTGGCGGCGATGCGTTCAAGCGGGGACGAAGCCCAGGCGCGCTCCCAGCGCTACGGCTATGGCGGCGATCGCAAATGGGGACCGCAGCCCGGGCAACGCTGGCACCAGCCCCATTTCGGCACGCTGATCGTCAGCTGCGAGAAGGCGGACCTGCGGCAGTCGGCGGACGGAATACTGCTCTATTCGGCCGACGGCGTGCGCGAGATCGAGGTTGCCTTGACCAATCATCGGCCCGGCCGTTCGGATGTGCTGGATGAGCTCTACGGCGCCGTGGCCAAGGGAGTCCGGCCTGTTCATGACGGCCGCTTTGCCAGGGGGACGCTGGAAGTCTGCCTGGCCATTCAGGAGTCCTCAAGCAAGCGCAGCGAGGTGGTGCTGCCGGCTTCGCAGCCGCTGCAGACACCGATCAAATCCGGACGGGCAGCATGGGCGTAGCTCCGCAATCGCTGCGCGCAGCGTGGCCGGCTCCCGGCGGAGGCGTCGTCTGACATGGCGGTCTCCGCAGCAACAACCAAGGTCAGGGTATCCGCGATCTCGCAGGAAACGAAAGATGTCAGCCTGCTCGAACTGCACCCTGTCGACCGCACGGCGCTTCCCAGCTTTTCGGCCGGATCCCATATCGATCTGCATCTCAAGGACGGCATGATCAGAAGCTACTCATTGATCAACCCCTCGAGCGAGACCCACCGATACGTCATCGGGGTGAAGAAGGAGCCGCACAGCCGCGGTGGTTCCCGGTACATTCACGAGGAGCTGGGCTGTGGCGACCAGATCGCCATTGGCGCGCCGAGAAACACTTTTGCGCTGCGCGAAGAGGCAGCTTGTTCGATCCTGATCGCGGGCGGCATCGGCGTGACCCCCCTGATCAGCATGGCGCAGCGTCTGGAAGAACTCGGAAGACCCTGGCAGCTTCACTATGCAGCGCATGCCGGTTCTGCCGGGTTCGTTTCCCGGCTGGCCAGGTTTGGCGCCAAGGTTCGCTTCTACTTTCCGACCGAATTCGAGCGCGAGCCGCGCGCCACAAGGATCGATATCGCTGCGATCGTCGCCGGCGCCGCGCCGGAAGCTCACATCTATTGCTGCGGCCCCGAGCGCATGCTGACGGCTTTCGAGGCGGCAACCGCCCGGCGGGTGCCCGACCGCAGCCACATCGAACATTTCGCCAATGCCCAGGGCGTCGACAAGGAGGGTGAGTTCGAGGTGGTGCTGGCAAAGTCCGGCCGCAGCATCGCCGTGGCTTCCGGAAAGTCCATCCTCGACACGCTGCTGGAACTGGGAATCGACGCCCCGTATTCCTGCATGGAGGGCGTCTGTTCGAGCTGCGAGACGCGCGTGCTCTCCGGCATTCCGGATCATCGCGACCTGATCCTGAGCAGCGAAGAACACGCGGCAAACGACCGGATGATGATCTGCTGTTCAAGGTCAAAGTCCCGAACGCTTGTCCTGGAGCTGTAAGGCGCGGGATGGCCGGGTTTCAGCAGCGCCGGTTCCCGGACGACAACAATGGAAAAGGGTTTTAACGCCATGATCATCGACTGCCACGGTCATTACACGACGGCTCCCAAGCAGCACGAGCAATGGAGAAATCAGCAGATCGAGGCGCATGCGAAGGGCGCGGCCGCGCCGTCGCGGCCGCCGATTACCGATGACGAGATCCGCGATTCGATCCGCAACGGCCAGCTCCGGGTGCAGCGCGAGCGCGGCACCGATCTGACGATCTTTTCGCCGCGCGCCGCCGGCATGGGCCATCATCTCGGCGACGCCGGGACCAGCGAAGCATGGGCCATCGCCTGCAACGATCTGATCCACCGGGTCTGCGGCCTGTTTCCGCGTAATTTCATCGGCGCCTGCATGTTGCCGCAAAGCGCCGGCACCTCCCCGAAAAATTCGATCGCGGAACTGGAGCGCTGCGTCCGCGAACTCGGCTTCATCGGATGCAATCTCAATCCGGACCCGTCGGGCGGTTACTGGACCGACCCGCCGCTTTCGGATCCCTACTGGTATCCGATCTACGAAACGCTGGTGGAGCTCGATGTGCCGGCGATGATCCACGTCAGTCACGCCTGCAACCCCGCATTCCATACCACCGGCTCGCACTATCTGAACGGCGATACCACGGCCTTCATGCAATTTCTGACCTCGGATGTCTTCACCAGATATCCAAAGCTGAAAATCATCATTCCGCACGGCGGCGGTGCGGTGCCATATCACTGGGGACGCTTCCGCGGGCTGGCCCAGGTCCTCAAGCTGCCGCTGCTCAAGGATCATCTGCTCAACAACATCTACTTCGACACCTGTGTCTACCATCTTCCGGGCCAGGAACTGCTGGCCAAGGTGATTCCGATCGACAACATCCTGTTCGCCTCGGAAATGATCGGGGCCGTTCCCGGCATCGATCCCGAGACCGGGCATAACTTCGACGACACCAAACGCTATATCGACCAGCTTCCGATCCCGGCCGAAGACAAATCGAAAATCTTCGAGGGCAACGCCAGGCGCGTCTTCAGCCGTCTGGGGCGGCAACTGAAATCCCAGGCCAGCGAAACCGCCATGGAGGTCAGGCAATGATCGGATTTTCAGTGCAGCCGATCGGGCGCCGGGTGAGCGCGGAAATTGCGCTGAAATACCGCTCGCTTCCGGTCGCCAATGTCAGTGATTGCATGTCGCGTCTGAGCGGCGGAGGGCCAAGGCTGCGGCCGTATCATGCGCAAGGCGTGCTGTCGGGCCCGGCATTCACCGTGAAAACCCGTCCCGGCGACAATCTGATGGTGCACAAGGCGCTCGATATCGCCGTCCCCGGCGATGTGGTCGTGGTGGATGCCGGCGGAGATCTGACCAATTCGATCGTCGGCGAGATCATGATCACCTATGCGATGAAGCGCGGGCTGGCGGGACTGGTGATCTACGGCTCGATCCGGGATTCCGACGCGGTGCGCCGGCTAGCCTTTCCGGTCTACGCAGCCGGGGTAACCCATCGCGGCCCGATGCGATCCGGTCCGGGGGAAATCGGCAGGGCGATCGCCTTCGACGGCATGGTGATCGAGCCCGGCGACCTCATCATCGGCGACGGCGATGGCGTGCTTTGCATTCCCTTTGATGAAGTCGACGAGGTCTACCAGGCAGCCTTCGCCAAGAACAAGGTCGAGGATCGGATTCTCGCCGAGCTGAACGCCGGCGGGACGATGGACCGCGCCTGGGTCGACATCACGCTGCGGCAACTGGGCTGCAAGCTGCCGTGATCAAGCAGGCAACAACTGCAGCGGGCAGATGGCGAGCAGGAGGTTCCGGCCGTGCGTAGGGCGAGTTTCGAGGTCGAAGGCTACAGGCATGGCGACAACCCGATCCCGGCGGTCAGTCGTATAGGCAACCTGGTTTTGACCGGCGGCATATCCGGCATCGATACCACTACCGGTGTCATGCCGGCGGCGCTCGAAGAGCAATGCTCGAACATGTTCGGCCTGGCCGCCAGGGTTTTGCAGGCCGCCGACGCCGGGCTGGAAGATGTCATCAAGGTCACGGTCTTCATCAGGGCCGGCCTGAGCCGGGAGGCCTTGAACCGCGAGTGGCTGAAATATTTTCCGGATCCGCATTCCCGCCCGGTGCGGCACACGCTGGTCAACGAGCATCTGGCGGGCGGCATGTTGATCCAATGCGAATTGATGGCCGTCAAGGGTTGAACCGGAACCGCCGCGAGGATGCGCGGCCGATCGGCCGTCGCGCAATTTCGCCGCAAGGCAGTTGAAAGGAAAGAACGATGCGAATGATGCGCTTTAGATCGGCGGACGGCTTTCGGCTCGGCGTCGTCGTCGGTGACGCGCTCGCCGACCTGTCTGCCATCCGGCCTGATGCGCCGCGCGATCTCGCGGACCTGCTGCAAGGCGGGCCGTCCGCCCTGGCGCAAGTCGAAGACCAGGCAGCCCACGCGACCGCGGCGCAGATGATCGCGCTCTCGTCCGCAACGCCGGCATTGCCGACCCGGCGGCCGGGGAAATTCATCTGTCTTGGTCTCAACTATGCCGATCACGTCAATGAATCGGCGTATTCGACCCAGTCCCATCCGACGCTGTTCATGCGGGCCACGACCTCGCTGATGGCCCACGAGGAAGCTTTCGAGCGGCCGGTGGCGTCGGTGCAGCTCGACTACGAGGCGGAACTTGCCGTCATCATCGGCCAGGCCATGCGGCACGTCACCTCCGATCAGGCGCTTGCAGGGGTTGCCGGCTATGCCTGCTTCAACGACGGGTCGGTGCGCGACTATCAGCGCCACACCGTGCAGTGGACGATGGGCAAGAATTTCGATCGTACCGGCGGCTTTGGACCGTTGTTCGTGACGGCCGACGAACTTCCCCGCGGCGCATCCGGTCTTCGCATCGCTAGTCGCGTCAATGGCGAAGTCAGGCAATCCGACAACACCGCCAACATGATCTTCAAGGTCGGCGAGACGCTTTCCTACATCTCGGAGGGCATGACCCTGCAGCCGGGCGACGTCGTCGCCATGGGGACGCCCTCGGGCGTGGCGCACGCGCACAAGCCGCCGAAATGGCTCAAGCACGGCGATGTCGTCGAGGTCGAGATCGAGGGCATCGGGGTTCTTCGAAACCAGGTGGTGGACGAACGGAAATCGCTCGTTCGCGCGGTGGCTTAGCAATTATGAAGGGAAGCAACATGTTGAGGACAACGATCGTAACGTGGATCGGGCTTGCGGCGGCGTCGGCAAGTCCGGCGTTTGCGCAGAAAGCCTATGACGTCGGGGCATCGGATACCGAGATAAAGATCGGGCAGACCATGCCCTACAGCGGCCCGCTGTCGAGCTATGCCACCATCGGCAAGATCGAGACCGCCTATTTCCGCATGATCAATGAAAGCGGCGGCGTCAACGGGCGGAAAATCACCTTCCTGTCCGAGGACGACGGCTACAGCCCGCCCAAGACGGTCGAGCGGATCAGGAAGCTGGTCGAGAGCGATGAAGTCCTGGCGACCTTCAACACGATGGGAACTCCGACCAATTCTGCAATTCAGAAATACATGAATGCGAAAAGGGTGCCGATGTTGTTTGTCGCGAGCGGCGCCTCGAAATGGAACGATCCCAAGGAATTTCCGTGGACGATGGGGTGGCCGGAATCCTACAAGCAGGAGGGGAGGGAATTCGCAACCTATCTGCGCCGCGAGGTCGCCAATCCACGCATTGCCATTCTCAGCCAGAACGACGATCTGGGCAAGGATTTCGTCGCCGGTTTTCGCGAAGGGCTCGGCGCCGATGCCGACAAGCTGATCGTGAAAGAACTGACCTACCAGCCGTCGGATCCGACCATCGATTCGCAGATCGTCAGTTTAAAGGCCTCCGGCGCCAACGTGTTTTTTGACGTTACAGTTTCGAGATTTGCGGCGCAGGCGATCCGCAAGGCCTATGAAATCGGATGGCATCCGCTGCATCTGCTGATCAGCAATTCGAATTCCATTTCCGGGACGATGGCCGTCGCCGGCGCCGAGGCGTCGAAGGGCGTTGTGTCCCCGCTCACCTATAAGGACGTCAATGACGATCAATGGCGTTCCGACCCGAGCGTCGCGCAATACCTGTCGTTCATGAAGCGCTTCTATCCGGAAGGCAACATCGCCGACTCCTTCAACGTCTACGGCTATTCCGCAGCCGAGCTTCTGGTTCAGGTGCTGAAACAATGCGGCGACGATCTCACGCGCCAGAACGTGATGCGGCAGGCGGCAAACCTCAGGAATGTACGGCTGCCGATGCTGCTTCCCGGCATCGTCATCAACACCAGTGCCGATGACTACGCGGTTCTGGCGCAGTCACGACTGGCGCGATTTGACGGTGAACGATGGGGCCTGATGGAAGATTCCGGGGACAAGTAGCGCAGCTGATTGCGGAGAAGCCAACGCGTCGCAACTTGCGTGCCGATCAACTTGATCAACTCGAAGCGAACAGGAGACAGCATGATACTGACCCAGACGCAGATCGACGACTTCAACCGCGAGGGCTGGTTGTTCCTGCCGGAACTGTTCAGCCCCGAGGAAGTGGCGCTGCTGGCGCGTGAGGCGGAAGGCATCTACGACACCAACCGGCCGGAGGTGTGGCGCGAAAAAAGCGGCGCGCCGCGCACCGCGTTTGCCGCCCACCTCTACAACGAGGCGTTCGGCCTGCTCGGCGCCCATCCG
>Ga0182030_10009794_pt1 | contig 19567 bp, 21 predicted proteins | sample 812S3MmetaG_FD_121299 | JGI IMG/M metagenome (GOLD analysis project Ga0182030, IMG submission 121299) | Permafrost microbial communities from Stordalen Mire, Sweden - 812S3M metaG (Illumina Assembly) | ecosystem: Environmental > Terrestrial > Soil > Wetlands > Permafrost | place: Sweden... | reverse complement strand
TCGGAGAACACGAAAAACTCCATCATCGATGGTAAGTTAGAGTCAAGAATATGTACTTATACGAATGATATGATATCCTGCAGACTACCTGAGGAAATACGTCCCCTGGATGATTACTCATATGGCTTTATGTCGGCATCCCCCATAAGGTTTGGGTTACCTGGATATCATGGAACCCTACCCGGCTTCTATCGGATAGTATGTGATGCTTGATAAAAGGATGGAGGGGGAGGGGCCCAATTTTGGCATTGCGCCCTCTCACCGCCCAACGGGAAAGCCTTCTATATTCCAAGGTTCTTCAAATAAGGAGGGGTATTGCTTATGATGAGCAACCCACCCCCAGCCAAATCAATAAAGCAAAACCCAGCAAGGGATTCCCACACAGTCAGCAGCATTTTGCGATCGACCAGGAACCCGATGTCCGGGTTCGTCTTCCCAGCAAGACGGACTGGCGCCTTTACAACTTACGACGTTCACGACACATGCGATCCAACAATACCTTCACGAAAAACTCGAACGTTCGTTCCCCGTCTTAAGACTCTAAGACATCATTCGTCATCAATTTCCCAAAAATCAAGATCTCGTCTCAGCCACCCACCCATCCACCCATCCACCCATCCACCAACGCCCACATTCTCGGCCTGGCAACCTAGAGGAAGGTAACGCCTAACGCGCATAAGCTCACGCTGCTTAGGGGCGCATCACGAGGCGACACACCCCTAGCCGGAGGTAGGCATCGAACATATGCAGCGGGCATGCAAGGCACGCGCTTAGGACAATTGAATCATCAATTTTTCTATTCGCATCATTCCATTGCGCTATTGATTGTGAGACCTGTACCTGACTGATTCTGACTCTGTGGGGACCGGGTGCGCATTTGGGTGGCACGAGTCAAGTGATGTGCCCTGCTGCTGTCGTGTAACCCCGGCCGGTGTGTGCGCGGGCTAGGTGCGCCACCAATCGTTCGTGGGTTCGTGTTCGTGGTACCGAGTCATACGGTACCAGTAACCCGGGATTGCCAACGTCAGTTTGGAGGTCGCATGGAGAATGATGGTGTTGATGGCCCTGTTGGTTGATCGGTCCCTGGTGATGGGATCGATCGCATCATTGATTTTGCGCTGCGGAGGTGCTGTCGCGGAAATGAACGCCGTGGGGAACGAATGAGAATAGCAGTAGCCTGCTCAGGTACAAGGACCTTGTCGCCTTTCTAAAATCTTCGTTATGATGTGGAACTTACATTCACGGCATCGGTTTCCACGCATGATGCAATGGAGGGTTTCGTCCATGGTTCCTGGTTCCTAGATCTCCGAGCATGCCCCTCATACAGCATGTCTTGTGAAACGATAGGGCATTATGCCGACCATGCTAAACTCTATCTTCGGACCTATATACGCGTCAGTGTAAGCACCTTTTGGGCATTCTTCGAATCAACGTTTATGATACTGGATAGGGGAGACTTTACACCGCAAGTCCATGATGATATGTTTCTTATACAAATGAAATACATATAGTCCTTGACAGTATTTAATGATGATGGATGAGAACCAGTGTTTGTAGATACTATGTTAGAAGGAAATCTCATTTAATTAAATGGGAAAAGTGTTCACGATAACCGCTCTGCCACTGTGTCTTGTTGTCTGAGAGAATTTTTATCTTTTCTAATACGACAAACTCGGTGCCTAGCAGGGCCCGCAGAATGTTAATCTGAGAAGGAAGAATTCGAGACGCCTCGCAAGCGGTAACGTCACCTCATACAACTGCGTAAGCTCAGACGGAAGTACGTCCTCATCTAAAAAAAACCCCACCCGATACATGCCATCGGAGGAAGAAGGCATGAGGGGAAGACAGGGGATCATTGGGCGTGGGGTGGGCCCTGCTTACTTTGATGTGACCACTCTTCCAACAAAAAGTGCACCTAATAGAAAACTTCGGCGCAGCTACAAGAAAGAAATGACGGGAAAAGCTTGAGGTTTAGCGGTACAATAAGGCTGCAGTTTTTCATGCTCGGGGGGAGCAGCATTGATCAAGCCTAGAAAACATCCTCGATATATCTACGCACCATGATGATTCTGAGATCGAGAAAATTTATAGTTATGTAAAATACCGTAGTGGGACTCGGTGAATCATAATCGCTGGAGTAGAGTGGTTAGATTGCCCGTATCACGAATCATATTCATGTGCTACTGTTACCTAGGACCTGGCCCCGTCGACATTAGAATCATCTATGCCTTTCCTTAACTCAATCACCCTATCTCACGAATATGAGACCCGATCTACCTTACAACTATGTACTAGACCAAATCCCGGACGACAACATCTACAAATACATCAGTCGAATCCGGAAATTGTTCCCTATTCAACCTTCAAAGCATCATATTGGATTCAATAACCAGATCCAGAAAGAATCCAAATCACGTCACCTCCCCCAGCCAGTCATCCAGTCATCCGGGCCCTGCTAATATCGAACTACTTGAGAATTATCCCTGTAAGAGACAACCAGAAACGATCATCGCTGTAGACTTCGAATACATCTCAAACAAGCGCAACAAAACCACTAAGATAGATAGGGAGATCTACTTTTTCTACAGATAAATAACAACCATATCCAGCTCGCAGAAGAACAATACTCACTCGACGCCGCGCCCTATCACATCCAAGCCCTCCCGTCTTCCCAGCCAGACCACGCAAACGTACAGTACATTCCGGTTCGCAGAATCAGAACAACTACTTTTGGAACCTGTACCACGATTTCTGAATGATTTAACCACCCGCTGACATAACTTGCAGCGTTGTACGTGTAGGGCAGTCCGATATTCGCAGACTTAGATATTATGGAGAAGATCGCGTCTGGAGAAATTTGCGGGATGGGAAATCTTCTCATGGAAGGTGTTCTTGGCGATTATTGGATTCATGACACCGTTATCCGTGATCTTATCCTTGGATGCAAGATTGTAGTATTTGTGTATTTCGTTTTAAAGCTTTATGGTGTGGGAAATGATACAGAGCCACAATCCCGCGTCTTGTATTCCGCGAGTATGCATATGTGTATTATAGAATCTACTACAGTTTGGTATGAGTTCCATTTCATAGACCATATTTGAGAGAGGAAGCCTGCCTATCAAAATATGAGGTGGCGCTTCTGAGCTTCTGGAGGCTGGTGAATGATGATAATATATTTGATATTGATCTTTACAACAACATGGAGCTTTGAAAGTATATATATATCTTTCTCGAAAGCAGAGCTAACAACACTAAGCGCCATAGCCGCAGAAGGATGATGCTTTAATAAATTAATAATAGTGCAACATACCAAAACTGTTCTGGGATGGCGGGAGATGAGATATTGAAGTTTTCTTTTACCTGCATAGAAAATTCACTCTGAATTATTTAAAGGAAATAGGTATGTAGTTGTTTTGTTGTCGTGTTGGTAGCTGCTGTCACGTTTACTTCTGTTATTATTCCACCGGAAGGTTAATGGGCTTGGTAACATGATCCTGTCGGACCACATCAGTGCGCGAGCAGAGCAGATTATATTCTGCGAGGGAGTTCGAGGACGTTGGTGGAATCGCTGAGAGAATAAGGTATATTCTCCTAGCGATTGCACTAATAGTTGTGCGATAGTTGTAATTCTCGAGCCAAGATTTTGCGTAACGGTAGATTATTAGCTAATATACTTTAGATGTAATTATTACATCTGATGTATTTTGTACTTGTGGATTTCTTTATGATTACAACATATATTTACTTTATACAAATTACAAATTTTTTATTCTTATTGTACAATTAATACTAAGTATAAGAATTTTGAGCTGTGTATACAATCACTACAGGCTACCACGTATTCCCTTTAAGGTAAGTAGTACCTTACCTACAAAGTAGATAAGATTTAAGCTGTAATTACGTCAGCATATTAAAAGCTTCGATCGGCCGTTAAATTTTTTGAAATCAATCCCCTTTTGCCCTCTCGAATCACACTCTCTCTTCATCCATTCAAGAGCTATCCTCCGAACGACACACGCTGCATCTGCAGGGCCATATCTGACCGCATTTCGCGGGAGCAACCATCCAGTCCACGAGCGTACTTCATACGAATTCACGACCTCCCCCTGTGGTGCATACGCGAATCCTTTCTAGAACACAACAAGCCAGAGGTAGAGGAGCGGCGAGGGGCACGTCAGGGAGCTGGAGCTGGGCCGGTTAGAAACAGGAGAGGGCCGAGCTGCACCATTAACGTACATTTCCCACGCTCTTTCATAAGCCAAATCTACTAGGTGGCACATCGGTCGCTTATCATAATGGATTTCCTTCGAGGACTACTTTCCCTCTCTCGCTCTCGAAAGCGGCAGAGACCCGCTGCATTGTCATCGTCCGTTCTCAACAAAGCTCCGGTAGATATTCTGCTTTATATCATGGATTACCTTCCTTCAGAGTCAGCTGTGGCCTTCTCCCTTTCCTGCATGCAGCTCAAATGCTTGCTCGGAACTCAACATTTTTTAAAAGTAGCCTCCTCGACTAAAGACACGCTTGCACTGCTGAACCTCCTGGCCCTCGATCTACCAAACCACATTGTCTGCTATGCCTGCAAAAGACTACATAATATGCAAAACCTGCGCAGGTATAATAGCGCGACCTATAGCGCTGGAAGCACGACTTATCAGTACGACTCTTTACGCTTCCCAGCCTGTGTATCTCAGGACCGGAATAACAACACTTACGCAATCAGCAACTTACTTGGTACAACAGCTTTTAAGATGGCCATAAAAAGATATCACCAACAGCCCGAGTGTACAAAACTGTTGAAGGTTATGTCTAGCAAGGAAGTAAAGATAATGGAAACGGGAGACTATATACGGCAATTTAGAGAAGAATGTCGTGTCTTTCAAGGCTCTCTAATACATCGGCTACAAAGCGTACACTTTTCGCGCAAGGGTTTAAATACACCTTTCAGACGCAATCTGCCCTCTGAGATGATATGCCCACATATTAAATTTAGAACGAGCGAGCACAGCATCGGGTCTGGGGTGAGGAGGTGTCAAGAATGCCGCACAGAATACCGTATTGACTTTAAGCACTATGACGGCCATGGATTGGCGATGTTCTTCACGAGATGGAAGGATTTGGGGGCCGGGCCGGAGGGTGAGGTCTGGGCACAACATCTCCCGTCGAGAGCATCGCTTAGAACGCTTTTTACGAGTCGAGTTCGGGCTCAGACTTCAGCAGGGCTTCAAACTCAACTAGAGGTTCGGCCTCAAGATGGGGACTTATCTTCTGCTTTCGGGGATGGCGACGATTTCAAGTTCGACTCACTGCTGACATCGGGGAATAAGGCTGAGCTATCTCGATTTCAAAAGCAATGCTTGGCAAATTTAATCTAGTCTTTGTAAACCACCAAATTAAGAGAGCATGTATCACGTGTTGCCAATAGGTTGAATGGAATAGCCGTTTGATTGAAACTATTATCTAGAATGCCACCTTCGCGTTTGTCACTCTGCACCTTCTACTCGACCACGCGCCACGCACATAACAGCACAAGTGAGAGCCGTATTGACCCTTTTCACTACCCTCTTCGCGTTTATGTAATCAAAGATGGTCGACTCATGTGGCTGGTTGCCAACGGTAAAAAGGAGCTCCTGTCGATACGCAGCAGGCGGCGAGGATTATAACGAAGAGGGCAAGGATGTATGGAGGATACGTTGGTATATATGGGATTTGAAGTGTGTCACAGTCGGTGAACATGGATTGAGAGGTACTAAACTCGTGTCAGCATATCCGTGCAGGGAGGGGCAGGGAGGCTTCTCAATCAAAACTGAGCGGATCTACTACTTACTGTAGAAACGACGGTTTTTGATATACCGGTGTTCCAACCACCGCCGGAGACTCATTGTTTTTAAATTCCCCAATCGGTGCTAAGTCGGCAACGCTTTGTACCGGTCCCTGTCTCTGCCTCCTCGGCACCCCAAGCAATACTGCCGGATCACCAACTTTTACATGCTCTGCTGCCATCAACTTCGTCGGCACCAACTCTTTCCTCCTTTCCGTCGTACTTCCTACTAGAAGTCTTTTGCCAGACTCTCCATTCTGGTCAATCTCTTTCCTCTGGGCTGCGGTCGCATCAACAACCACTTGTTTCACGCTCTTCACCACTGTCGCAGCCAACAGCTTCCACACCTCCACATTCTCCTTCCCGACCAAAAGTGTATCTTCACTTTCTCTATCCCTCGACCCGAACGTCTCCACCACCTCTGCCAAACGCTCCTCTAACCCTCGGAGCTGAGCCTCTACTCTTTCATCCACCTCTTCTTGCCTCCGCTCGGACGAAACGATCGCCTCCTCGATCCTCAAAACGACTTCCTCGACCATACTAAGTCTACACACGACTTCATCGTTCTGACCCGGCCTCAAACTAATCGACGCTGGTGTCGACTTAATCCAAACAGGTTCTGTTTCTACCAACGCTGGCGCTACTATCTTAGGTGCCGGACACACTCGCGGTTCCGCTTCAACATTCACGGCCAGACCAGCACGACTCCAACTATTCGATCCTCGTCTTTTTTCTTCAGTCGGCCGATGCGACCGGTGTTTCCATTTCGGCTCATCCCAGAACGACATTACTTCGTATATTACCCTTTTTACACAAGAATATGTTTAAGGACGATGGAGCGTCCGACGGGAAAAAGGTTCCCAACATATAGGCCCCCACTAGCGTGTTCGCTTATCTTACGTGCTGACACAATGTTTCCAACATTATCATCGTTAAAGTGTGTCAGCACTTAACTTCGTTCAAATCGCGGTGGAACGTAAGATTGTCTTCCGTTCTCCAGTAGCCTATTACATATGAAGGAAGAGGATGTGATCCACATAGGTACTTCCTTCTTACCGTAAGACTTGTCACTGCGTTCCAGCGTTCCAGGGGCAGCTACAGCCTTACTGGCATTGCTGGCCTTTCCCCCCTTTATTTACAATATACTATTATCAATAGAGTATTTCAAACTACTATCTTCAATATTTTGCGAGCAGTATCAATGCTCCCATAGGCCCATTGTCCATATTTGTTAAAATTACTACCTTAAAGTTCGCGCATAGAAGATGTATTTACAGAAACTAGGAAATCAAATTTCTATTCTAATTGCTGATTTTCAAGCAAAATTAAAGAGGCACACCTTTACTGTACATATTAATATTTCTATGCCCAACTACTCAAGTGACTGCTCTGCTTCTGCAAATCAAGGATTCTCAGAACTGGACTAGTATAAAAGTTTAGCTTAGCTTCTGCTGTGGAGTAGCTGCTCAAAAAAGGCGGGTGGCGAGAGTGGCCTACAAATAGGGTGTATTACATGCAATCAACCAATGCAGTCGAGCCATGCACATCAGAGCAACAGCAGCTTCTCATCATTGCTCATGTAAATAATTTATATCAACTACTCCTAGGACTACTCACATTTTGATTCCTATTGCCAAATTCACTGATAACTGTCATTTATTAAAATGTCATCATTTTCATGTCTACCTCCTCATCCTGTTGGTTTCAATCTTAGCTTCTGAAGAAACAGGATCTCAATATCAATACCTCCCCTTTACCCTCTGAAAACAAACTCCTTTAATTTACTGAATGAATTCGCCATCAAGTTCAATCGATCTAGTATGCCCGCTATCGCGTTACAGATGAAGTTAAGTTAAGTTACCTCGAACCTTTATAGACACAAGCCTTAAATTATCTCTAGAGGAAAGGGATGAAGCTGACTATTCATGTTCGAAATATTATCACCAAAGGCGTGTCCCTGTATGCGTGCGGTATTCCGGTATAAATTACAGCGCTAAGCCTACATATACCATCATCATATATCTTTCGAACGTATACTACCATTAGGAGTGGGTAGTAAATCTGTATAATTTATATCTACGATTGCTATTAATTTTAAAGAACTGCACAATGGTTTTGGGATATACTTAGCAGTATATTGAGATAATGGGGTCTTAAATAGCTTTCATTTTTCTGACTGTTGTCATTTAGTGATAGCACCGCCGTACTCATTAGAAAAGTATTACTTCTTCAGTCAATTTAAACTAAGATATAATTTAGGCATTGGATTCGTCTGGAGATTCATACACAAATATTGATTTATTGTTCTATTTTGAATATCGAAATCTAGCACTGCATTGCGTGTTTTGGTAAATCTTGGCTCCAGGTCCTTAAGTAACTCTGTCTTTTATACCTAGCTTGGGGATACTTCCTGATTGATTGGCCAAGCATCGGTTTTCAGTGAGATAGTCCAGGTTGAGTTAGCTGCTGATGTCAGGTTTGAGGGCGAATAGATTAGTTACTTAGCACTTTCTCAATAGAAAATGAGGCATATAAAAATTCAAGAGCAAGTCAAGAGAGTCCTCTATCCCAAACAAATCAAACCGTGGATTATATCTCAGGAGTTGGCTATTAGTCTCTCAACCTTTCTAGTTTTGTATGAATACTTCAAAAACCAAAAGTAATAACAATTAGCTCTCATTGAAAAAACAAAGGCTTGCAATACTCCCCTTTCTAGAGCTGTTGTCATTCTAAACACTGTTGTCATTTTCAATTTCTTTGATAGCTTCGAGAGGGCTCTTTAGTTGTCTATATATGATGTGTAATGTACCAATGAATAAACACAGGTTCAAAGCACATATCTATCCGTTGGTGATTATCTTCTGATACTCTGACAGAGCGGATTCACTGAGTCCTAGATGGAAGTACTATTCGCCAGATTCTTCCATAGTCATCAGTGCTCATAAAGTGCTGGCTTTTATACAATCAACAGTGTAGCAATGGCAGGCATCAAGGGCATGTTGCATGTGGTCAGTACCAATATTAATTAAAAACAAACCAGAAATTTCTCTCTTTGTCAGTTACTAGAGTTCGGTTTCATCTTTCTTACTTCTCGGAAACTGGGAATTATTCTGGCCAATATTTTCAAAATTGTTACCGTTATGATCAGTTGCAAATTTTTTATTTCTACTTTCAAGTCAGGCGTAGGATTGATCCCGCGAACCTGAATCGATCTGCATACAGTCAAAAAGTTGGAGATTCGAGAATAGTGGTGAATTCTTATAACGATGACGTCGTTCTGCCGGCTTCACTTTATTTATAAATGACTAGGATATTTAGCGGGAAATCTTGGGGATTCCCGAGGCACTAGCATGATTGAGGGCCTGGCGTTCCGGCAAGGTCTAATTTAGCAGGGAATAACCTGCGGGCGATCCCTTGATAAGAATTTCTTTTCAAAATTGAAAAGAGTCAAATGCAAATCTTCATATCCTACAGGTATTCATGCTTTGAAAGCATTCAAGACAATTTTATATCGCGTAGGTATAGTAGCAGCACTGACCAACATATAACGCTTCGAATGATCTGAAGTAGGATTCTGCTGATCCTTTCGGGCAGAAATCGATCAAAATTTAGCCGAACTAATATCCCCGACTCTTAAAATCTACATGTCGCGTTCGTACGATAAAATTACTCTATTCGCTCTAGTGTAGGTGTGTGTGTAGAAAAGATAAATAGGCCAAAATCGGCTATTTAGGAGTCCACACTGCAGTAGGCCTGTTCTAGCGACAGATCTGGAGAAAATTAGTACCTATGTAACCTAGTATGGGGACTATAACACCATAGCACTTGGTGCCTGGGGTGAAATTAACTAACCGTATGTTGATTTTTTTAAAGTTTCCTTTTCTACTGATAGCTTTAAATTAAGAACTAATCATTTTCATAAAAGAAACATAAAGTACTAAATATCTGGGTCAGGGTGGACCCCGTTTTGACCGCGACCCTACAATCCCAATGAGGTTTAGTTGACGGCTATAGCGGAATTAACGTCTTGGCACAAAGCCGAGAAATACTGCCTCCCTGTTGCCTATCTGTCTTTTTCTTGCAGTCTACTTTCTGAAGCCGTGTTGCAAATATGGTCAAGATCACAGAGATCAAACAGCAAAATGCTCAATTCGCCAGTGAGCATCATGCAGGCCTCGTCTGCGTTTTTGCTGGAGCTACGAGCGGCATCGGAGCCAGCACCCTCGAGAAATTGGCAAATTTACTGGAATCACCAAATTTAAATAAATTGGAGCAATCAACGACTTTCTACATCTTGGGTCGATCAGAAGCACCATTCGCAAGCCAACGAACAAAACTTGAGACCCTCAGTCCAAATTACAAGATCATATTCCTTGAAGCCGAAGTCTCACTGCTCTCGGAGATTGATAAAGCATGTAAGAAAATCACAGCTGCCGAGAAGAAAGTCGACCTATTGTATATGAGCCCTGGCGTGTTACCTTTTAATGGACCTACATGTACCCTTCCCCATCTGTTCCCAGACTCCCGCTAAAGCTTTCAAGACACAAAAGAAGGACTCGAAATATGTTTTGCCCTCTCATACTACTCTCGCATGCGCTTACTCTCCAGCCTCCTCCCTCTACTCCGCCAGTCGCCCCATCCTCGTGTCTTGAGTGTGCTAAATGCCGGCAAGGAGAAACCCCTGAATGAGACGGATCTCGGCCTCGAGCAGCATTGGTCTTCGACTGCGGTTATGGGCCACACAGTCACTATGACCAGTCTAGCACTCGAGTATTTATCTGAGAATGATAAGGAGATCACATTTTTTCATGTCACCCCTGGGCTAGTTAATACGGAGATCCTTAGCAAATTGACCACATCAAAAGAATCAAGTTGGGCATGGTGGGTGGCTTTGCCCATGCTTAAGGGCTTCTTCTAGGTTCTATGGGCGCTTTTGGCCGTAGATGCAAAGAAGACTGGGGAGAGGATGGCTTACTTGTTGACGAATGTCGGGTTTGGCCCAGGGGCATGGAGACTAGATCAGTCGAGCGATAGGATTGAGGCGCCGGGTGTACTGGAAGGATATAGAGAAGGTGGGTGGCGAGAGAAGGTTTGGGAGCATACGGTGGGAGTCTTCGACAAGGCACTAGCAACAGGCGAAGGGAATATATCCCAGTAGGTTTTAGATGATGCAAAAGAAAGACAATCTTATCATAAATATTTTCATCATTGTTAGCTGGTCACAGATATCTTTGATCTGCCCTCAGAGACCGCTCTATAAAGCTTTAAGCCTCTTTCAAACCGCCTCAGTTCTAGTGTGCAGAACCTTTAACCTCTACCATCTCGAAGTAGAGTCGCTTGAGAGCTTCTCGTTCATCAGCACTTATTTCATCCATTAGTTCTCTGTTCGAAACAAAATAGATCCCATTTAGACGCCGTAATCAGCGTAATTTACACCTCCTCAAAAGCTCGCTATTTCTATATGCCGCTATCATGTTATTTCTATTATGACTCATTGATTCATTTTACCCTAATCTTTGAAAAGACTTAAAGCATAGAATTAAATCTTAACTGCTGAAACTTTCTAAATTAAACTTGACCGCACCATATCTTAAAACCTTGTTTTGAGTAGCTCTATCTTTTCTGCCTCTATTATCATGTGTGGCTTTAGCAATTTTGCATGAACAAGAAATTGAGTAATGGTGTCATTTTAAAGAGTGAGGAATTTCCAATATAGAGAGCTGACCTTTACTTGCTCAGATTTATGTTAATCCTAGGCGAAAGGAAGAGTGGCAGGAAGCGTACTAGTCTAAGAAAACATCTAGGGAGGCAAATTACAGCTGTTTAAACTCAGACTTCCTTTTCTCCATCCGATTTACACAATGTGTAGTCTACTAAGCTAGTTGCCGTCTCTTCTGTTCCGCAATCAATATATATTGCAGAGCTCGATAAATATTCTGGGCCTATCGCTGGTGTCACAATAGGTAGCAGATAGCGTGGCACATGGTGCTGCTTATTAACTACTATGGCTATAGATAGCACTTTACGTAGATAGCAATAAATTGTCTTATTTTAGAAATCACATCTCCCTACAGCTAGCTAAAATAAAGACTACCCAAAAATTGCTATCATCTAGAAGCCTGCTGTTACAGTTCACATCGCTGTCACGTAGATTAGAAAATTTATATGTGAAAAGATTGCAATTTAGTTATATATTATCTTATCGGAAATCTAGCAAGAGGATGGGTGGTATAAAGTAATCTTCGAATAAGTTGAACTCATAGCGTCATTCAGATGATCCCGTCTCGATCTCTAACCAATCTTTGCAGAGAATTTGCGAGCTTCCGAGTCTCCAGTAGATTTTGATATATATTCTGCCAATCCTGAGTGAACGGCTGTAGCTCTCCGCTACCTCGTACAACACCCGCAGGGCATCGAGACCTCCTTTTACTGCTTAGCAATCACATCACGTGCTTGCCCCTCGTTGCTAAAACTTTACCCGCCATCTCCGTCAAACCCCGCTTTCCCTCCGCATACGCAGCACATCAACTTCCTCCAGCTTCCAGCAGCTCGGACCATCATCCATATATCCAAATAATGCTCAACGCTTTCACAATCTGCACCTATATTACAAGATGACCTGGATTACTGGAATCGCGCACGTAAACCTGACTATCCCTCCCGGAACGCTTGAGCAAGCCGCCGAATTCTACGAGAAGACCTTGGGATTCACCCGCGTCCCAGTTCCCGTTCTTCAAAAGCATGAACTTGCGTGGTAACTCCATCCTTAAAACTTAACACAATGCCAGTGTATAGCAACTGATGATTAAAAGGTTCAACATAACCCCTCAAGGTCAACAAATCCATATCTCCTCCTCAGCCAAGTCACCACCAAACGATGTAATGGCATCCCGCCATCCGTGCTTTAAGTTGAAAGATCAAGATGCGTTAAATGAACTGCAGAGACGGGTATATGGACATTTTGAGAGTAAGAGTGAGGGTGCGCCGATGGCGGCTGATAAGCCGGGTGAAGCTGATGGTGGTATGTTTATTTGATAACGGTGATGAGCGCTTTAGATTACTGAGGAGGAGGAAAAAAAGAGAGATGTAGAGCTGACTTGAAAATAGGAGCAAAGGGTGTGGAATATCCAAAGAGGTTCTTTGCTAGGGATTTTGCTGGGAATAGGTTGGAGTTCAGTTTGTGATTGACTTGCAAGACTATCTGAGATGGATCTGGAGATGTCATTTATTCATGATTTTATAGAATTTTATGAATAAATAATTAGAAAGAACAGGGAAGATTTAATACCCAGTTTCATTCTGTATTTATTTTTGGTCATAAAATTTTAATGTGTAGCATTACTTAGTATGCAGAGACCTGTACAGAGCACATTAAGGTTTGGGAGGGTCATATGATTATAAATCTTTAATGTGAGCAATATTTTACTGCACAGGACAGCACAGAGTCTCCTGCTTGGATATGTTGTTGTTGGGGTTTCCACTGTCATTGGAATATCTGTTGTTGTTCAAATAGCCGTTACTCAAAAACGATTACAAACATGCCTTTGAATGAAGAGATTAATTCCTGTTGGCATCAGCAGGGAGACACCTTTAGTCTCGCCTCTTTCTAGTTTACTACTTTGTCATTCTACAAGTTTTGTCCCATAGCTTTATGCTTCGGCGGCTTCGAGAATCCTTGATCGCGTCTATGAAGCTTCTCTGGGGTCTCATATACTTACTTCATTTCACAATCTGAGGCCCATGATGAGGTATTGGTAAAGTACTACCTCCCCAAATATTTATTACTTGAAAGAAAATTTATGCAAGTATTCGAGCTCGTATTTTATTGTTGACAGAACGAATTTCGGAATATCTACAGAAGCAAGAAGTATTTACAGAGAAGACAAATTTCGCGTCTGCTCCGGTGGCTTAACACAACCTTAGAGACACTGCGAATAGTACTCATTTGAATAAGTACAGGTCGTTCCTGCAACACAGATGGTAGCACCTGTCCACCCACTCCCGCCGCATTGGCCATATTTCTCGACCGTCCCGGAAGCTGCGGTGGTCGTCGTTGCCGTAGTAGTGGAGGTCGGTGTGGCAACAATACTCGTAACCAAAGTAGTACTGGTAGATCCGCTAACACCCCCACTGCCGTGTGAATAACAACCAGTTCCGCTACAAGTAAGATCGAACCAAGATAGTACTACCGATTCATTGGTTTGAATATCATGTGTCACACCTTGAGCGAGAGTAGCTTGGAAAGTGCTTCCATAGATAGAAGTCGTCCACGCACTTTCGGGATCATTTGAGATAGTTGAGACCGGTGTGCTAGGGAGTCCTAAGACAGCAGTCCATTCTTTGATCTCTTCCTGAAGATTCTGTGGATTTAGGGTGGTATCTGCTGAGCCGTGAAAGACTTGCATCTTAGGACGGAATCCCGTATACCCAGGGTACGCAGCATCAACAATCGCCTCCCATTCCGCGCCTGTCTTGATTATAGTCCCTGTCGCACACGCATTACTCCAGACATCATATCCATCTCCTGCGAAGCAGCCAAATGCCACACCAGCCCATGCCGAGCCGGCAGCGAATACATCGGGGTACGCGCCAATCAGAACATTTGTCATCATCGCCCCCGAGGAGACTCCATAAGAGAACACACGATTGGCGTTCCCGTTGTACTTCGAGAGTGTGTACTTCACCATGCTGACAATACCAAGAGAATCTCCCCCGCCGTCGTGCGAGAGTGTCTCGCTGGATGACACGTCCCAGCATTTATCGGCAGTGTTTGGGGAGTCGGGATAAATCACAATGTAGCCGTACGTGTCGGCCAGAGTTGCGAGTTGCGAGCCAGTGAACGCGGTCTGGGCTGATCCATGGCACGCATGAGGATCCACAAGGATTGGCGGGCTGGTCTGTAATTTCGAGGGCACGTAGATGTAGAATCCAACGTTTGTGGGATTTGAACCAAAATCCCCAGTGACTTGCTGGAGAGATCCGGCGGCAGCAAATACGCTAGATATAATCGAGAGCAATGTTAATGTGCTTGATGATTGAAACATTTTGAGATGCTTTAAATGGGCTTAAGGAGAGGATGTGTAGAAAACAGAAAGGGATGCGCAACTCGGACGGACAATTTACAAACTCATATTGACAGCGTGTCACTTTGACATTTAGCCTGAGCGATTGAAACTTGTCCTCCATCTTTCGTGTTTTGATGATCCGCGATTAGAAAATGTGAAGGATAAGTATATATTGGATGAATGAGCCCCTTTATTCGCGGAGCTTGAACCTCCGCAATTCTTGCTTGATGACGCGCACGTGATGGGGTTCTCCTTTTCGTTCCAAGCTCCGTGAGAATGAGTATACCGAGATGTCGGCTGAAGACCATTATTTTCAAATGATATTTCTCAGAATTAATTCAAATTTCTAACTATGGAGCAAATCATACCGTCCTCCAGATGCCATGAATCATGAGGTTCCTTTCAGGTTTCTACTCTTCATTCAACGCGGAGACTTTTCGGTCTTTTCGCCAAACAAGCCACCATGAAAGAAGAATTGCTGCAACAGCCACTATCAGGAAACAAAGACAGATCGCATACGAAATATGGTAACCTGGTCCAAAAACAGTGCTGTAGACATGCGGACCAACAATACCGCCGAACTGTGCCATTGCATTAGTGAGTCCGATCCCAATACCAGCAGCAACCGTTCCTCCAAGTGCACGAATACGCTCAGGCCAGATGACCGGGTGTGCAGAGCCGGCACACGATGTTGCTACGATAAGGCAGAGGTATTTTACCACTGCATTTGGTACTGTGATCAGGAGGATATAACAGATTATTATCGTAGCTTCGACTATTCAAGATCAACATGGAAAAGAGATGATGGAATAAAGAGACCATACTTGCGACTGCAGTTGTCCATGGTCGAATCTACTTTTTATGTAGTATGTAGCCTATAAGATTCAGGAATAGAAAACAAGATATGTAAGGCGGCTGGGATAAGAGTGTTAATACAATCCTATCTTTCGGGAGTAGGACTCCATTTGACTTACAATGTTCATCAGTTGAGAAAGTGAAGTAGTAGTGAAGCCCAGCTGGTAAATCACTGTCGGCAAAGCATAGCCCACACCAAATCCGCCAATACCATGCGCGATCCAGTAAACAGCAAAAGTATAAGTAGTCGGATCTGAGAACAGAACCCGTAATGTTTTGAAATCCCAATGACCTTTTTCTCCCGACGGCGCTTCGGACGACAGCCGATCCAAGATGAACGTCCTCTCTTGCTCGTTTAACATTTGGGCAGTTTCCGGATAATCTGGAAGCCCAAACAATGCCACGACTGATAAAATGATAGCAGGCAGCCCCGCGAGAAGGAAGAGCCATCTCCAGCCAGCTAGGTGGCCCAAACCATTCATGAAACCGATTGCATATGCCAAAAGCCCACTTAGAGCACTGGCAATCTGGCCCACGCTATAAAATAACGCAATACGCCATGGCATCTCACTCGGTCTGTACCAAAATGACGTGTGATAGAGCACAGCTGGATAGAATCCATCTTCAGCCATACCAATTGCAAAACGTACCAGCATCATCCCATTGAAGTCTTTACCTGCTGCAACAGAACATGCGCAGATGCCCCATGCCAGAGTCAGGACAAACATCCATCTCGAAGGGCGGAACTTCTTCAGCAGCAAAGTATTACTAGGCTCGAAGATTAAGTAGCTGTATGAAAAGATGGAAAGAGTCCATGCCCATTGTGATGGGCTGAAATGAAGCTGCTTCTTGATGTTGGTACCGGCTTCAAGATTGATGATTACTGCGTTCGAATAGTTGGAGGAATCGATGACCCGAAAGATATAAACGAGAGAGTAAAATTCAACAAGCCAGAAGTCCACCTTTCGGAGTACTTCCTTCTCAAAAGCTATGTCGTATTGGCCTAAAACTCTCCTTTCTGTGTCTGTCGCCGGTACCGTATCTATGTAGGCCATATCAAAGCTTTTCTGATGTTCGATCATTTTCAGGCCAAGAATAACCCAGGCTGTGTACTTTGATTACGAGAGATATTGTAATATTTCTCGATCACAGGTCAATAAAATGTGTTTGCGGCGAGATTCGAGGATCCCTATATAAAATCTTCGATGAACCCTTGCGCCATAATGACTTAGTGGATAACACGGCACAGTGGAGTCACCCTGTATTCACCACTTTACTTCATCTAATCAAGTCACAAGCAATTCAGAAGTAGCTACAACGCCTTATCTTTGGGAATGATGCAATGAATATTTGAGATCACGACATAGGGGTTCAACCCGGTTTATAGCGGGGTAATTACTGAAAGTGGGGAAGGAAGCTACATAACGAACATTAACTCCACAGCAGATAAATGTTAATTCGGCGGATCAACTGAGCACGCAATATGCATATCTTTTGAATTACAGCGACTACATAATCAAGAAAGCTCCACTTGTTTCTGGTTGATGAGCCCACAAATCGTTCATAAAACATTCCTCCCCTGTAAGTTGGGAACGTACGGCTTGATTGAACTTTGCTTTTGAACCTGACAACCTCCTTGAAACATGGCACCATCAGCAACTGAGCCACCTAGGTTCCAGCACATCACCGGAGAACAGATTCTGGTGAAGCCATGGACACGACCTTCCCCAACGTCCGAAGATCTTGATTGGGCACCTCTTGTTAAAATATCCCCAAAGCGATACCAGCATACGACAACGAGCCCAAAGCACGACATTGTTCGCCAAAACTGGAAAGAGATCGCAAGCTTTCATCGTGATGTCTGGGAGAAGGTTATCCGCAAGCTTTTCGTTCTCATTGCAATCATCCTTGAATTACCTGAGGACTACCTCGCAAAGGCACATGCTTATGATGAGGAATCGGATGACCATCTCCGCTACATGATTTACAATGTCAGGACTCAAAAAGAGTGGGACCTTGCGCAAGCGTATTCAAAAGGTGGGCATACGGATTTTGGGAGTCTGACTTTACTTTTTTCACAGCATGTTGCGGGATTGCAGATCCGTACCCCTGAAGGGGATTGGAAGTATGTTAAACCATTTGAAGGAGGAATCACGTGTAATGCGGCGGATACGTTGACTTTTTTAACAAAGGGTAAACTTCGTATTCTTCCCTCAGTAACTCATTAGGCTAATTCAACATAGGTTTCGTCAAATCAACCGTGCATCGGGTCGTCACTCCACCTGCAGACCAGATCAATATACCGCGACTAGGTTTGCTTTATTTTAGTCGGCCAGGATCTCTCACCCCAATGAAAGCAGTACCATCTCCACTGCTTGAGCGTCCGGGACTTCTCACCGAAGACGATAAGGATCCGAATCAACCCGTTGTGACGGGAACTGAGTATTTCCGAGCACGTGTTAAGGACGTTCATTTCAAAACTGTATCGGAAAAGAGAGAAGGAACTTCATTCGAGCTCAAAGGGTTGAAAGTGCAGAATCATTACGAGTAGCCAGCCCCCCTTTCAAAATAAATTTTAGTGTATCAATTTCTACTAAATCCCTCACATTCCTTCTAGAGCACCTTGTCCGGGTTTCGTCTTAGCTCCATAATCATCCGCCTGTCTCGTCCTAGCCCAATCTTGTATTTTCTCAAAGTTGCGACAGGTATGCCTTGTTGCTAGCTTCGGCACCAGATTCTGGTTAATGGGGTTGATGTGGAATGGATTTGCACTAATGTCCCCATGGCACATGATAGTCTGTCGGAGAGCGTCTATGCAATGATCTGGAGTCAAAGTCAATCAACGTATAGCTCTATTCATGATCCAGATTCTTTACCCCAGTGCATGAAAGTAATGGATTTATAGTCCACCTTGCCATCACGATAAGGCCATTTTCCGGGGTACCGATCGGGGTAGAATGCCTTCCGAAGATCATTCAAGCAATGGAGCTGGTGAAAAACGTCCAATTCAATCAGGTAATCTTCCGATCCAGGTCTTGGCAACGCCCCATTCGCAAGCCTTGCTGCATCTGATCTCGGAATTTGGCTAACACCAACTTTGAGTTAAAAGTTAGCAATGTAATGCACATGGTTCTTGCAACACTAACAACTATAGAGATCTTGCCAGCGCCGGTCAATTTCGTCCGTTGGATATCCCATGTAGGGGCTCTTTTCGATGAACCAGAGATCAAAGTCTTTGACCTCGTACTCGATCGCTTCTTCGGCGGGAGCTTGAACCTGTTAACAATTTTTCATCCATCTCGAGAATTTGTTAGATACTTACACCATACTTGTTGAGATAAGTCTTTAGGATTTTTTGAGATGGAGTTTGAAACAAAAAGAGAAATTAGAAGCAGGATGATTGTGAGGTATAATATAAAGAGATGGATATATTCTCTGGTCCCACGTTTAGATGCCCTTCGAATAAACCCAGACTCTTCGGTTTCTAAGAGCTTGCTGGAATCTTTAAGCAGATCATTAGATTCATCACTTCTCTCTGAATCGATGGAGTTCGTTAGATGATATTCAGCACCCATTTTTATTGGCATTGAGATTTTTTTTTTTCGAAATGAAAACTTAAAGTTAAAGAGAAAGTCGGACAGCCCAGCGGTTGGCAACCCCAGGAAGTCACCAGAGGTGGGATAATTCCAAGTACTCGGTCTGGAGATTGAAAGGGACATGTGCAAAACCTCGGCTTATTGCATGAGGCTACTAATCAAGGTAATATGTGGCTGCTGACATACTATGACTAGCTGCTTACAACAAGGTTAGCTCAGAAGTATTCCGT
>Ga0182030_10009792_pt1 | contig 19568 bp, 16 predicted proteins | sample 812S3MmetaG_FD_121299 | JGI IMG/M metagenome (GOLD analysis project Ga0182030, IMG submission 121299) | Permafrost microbial communities from Stordalen Mire, Sweden - 812S3M metaG (Illumina Assembly) | ecosystem: Environmental > Terrestrial > Soil > Wetlands > Permafrost | place: Sweden... | reverse complement strand
ATCAACAATTCGCGATAATGATTCTTATATGCCTCCATGATGGTGTTGTCTCCTCTCCGAGCACCAAAAGTGTTGATGAAGCTGAATAGGGCATCGCTCCGGACTCCAAAAAGTCCGACGTCCACCGCTCCTGTAAATATCCTCAACCCAACCAATAGTATTGGCCAATCGCACTTGCGGTCTCCAATGGCCTCCGAAGAGGATCAGGAGATATCTCCTACCCTAAAAGAATTCAACATCTATTTATGCCATGAATTCATGCGCTCCAAAGATTTAGCAATCAAATACCCGTTCACAAAATTAGTAGCTTCTCACTTAGCATCGTCACTCTTGAAGCAACAATGACTTCCCAATCACTAACCCTTCACCGGCCTTCACCCCTCACTACATCTACATCTAAATCTCTTGATCTCTCTCGCGTTGTCTCCGGCGAAACAGGCAGGTACATAGCAACCGAGCTCCTATACCGCATCCTTGTCGCCATCTGCCAGCGCTTCTTCAATGCCTTCGAGGATTTTGCTGCTCGACGACTAGACCAATTTGCTACTTATCTCGAAAGATCTAAACAGCAAAAGGCGACGAAGATTGGGGTAGGTAAATTATTTAAACAAATATTCCGTTTGAGACGTACTAGCTGACCCGAGAATCCACAGATCGTAGAACAGCTTGCTGCTCAAGAGAAAGAGAGAGAAGGATTTGGCGTAATATGCCCAATGACGGGGAAACGTCAGGAACCTCCAGCATGGATTAAGAAGAGGATGGAAGACGGCAGAGGACCGCCTGGACCTCCCGAATGGGTTAAGAATGTAGTTCAGAAATGGAGAGATGTAGAGGTTCGGGAAGTCAATTTTGCCGGGAATGCTCATACTTCATAAATGAGAGCATGGAGACGAGAAAAAGAAACGCCCGGGGGGCGGGGGGGAAGGATAAGAGTAAGATATCCAGGACAGCAAGCCACTAAGTGGTCTTCTACGAAGCTTCTCTGATTCTCGAGCGCCTCAGACTCAACTTATGAAAAGCCAATTCATTTCGCGGCCGGACGACTCTGCTATGGAGCAAAAAGCAGAAGGCACTACCCGCTTATCAGTGATCCGCGTCCTCGTGAGGGTCACTCATCCAGGCTGATTTGGGGCCACGAGAGGAGCAGGATTCCTCGTTCCCCCCTTTACTGTACGTTCAAGCTTCAGGAATCAGGCATTGAACCCTGCGGAGGAGAGTTGAGTGTAAATTGCAGGAAATGATGTTGAGAGATGGCGAGAGGAATATGTAAGCAAGACCGTGTAATTAGAATCTGATCACCGTCCTTCAACCGGTCTTTCATCCAGTTTTACCCTTTTCCTTTCCCCCGCGAGGTGTTGTTTACCTCTTCTCTTTAGCTCCTCTCGCTTGAAAAGGGGCCTAAATGAGTACAACACGTATATATTTAAATAAGAGAAAGGGAAATAAATTAGCGACAGTATGGTATAGTGGTAATACACTTACGATACGGACATGTAACCTTCCTCTAACACTTCGGTGAAGGTCGATTGTGAAGTCAGTCTCAAGTTTGCCCGCTTCAAAAAATCAGTTCCGTCTGATTTTTCTAAGAGATGCCATATTACCTCTGGCATCTCGGAGTTTTTGCTAAATATTTTTTGCGCGTTGTCTCTTTCGAAAGTGAAATCAATAAGCATGTTTGTTAAAACAGTATATGATTATAAGACAAAGAAGATCCGGCCCCTGATCAGCACAAAAGAAAGCCATATCCGATTGCTCGGCTCATTCTACGAACCCCTCGACCGCTATTCAATCAACACGACGTCCGTTTCGAGTCCGCTTCCATTCTCACCATTCAATGCATCCCCATTTGCCGAACCACCATTTATAAAATCCGTGCTCAGAATTGGATCACCGCACTTGTTCCTCCCAGATGGCTGGAAATTAGGAGGCGTCGGTTTGAGGTTACCCTCGAAAATATCATTCGCAATTCCAATACCAAGCGGTACGCCCCCAATAGGGAAAAGCTGACCCGGGCGATCCGAACGACCGCCCGTTGCTTTATAGGTGATATCCTTGGCATTCTTATAATCCACAGTACCGCTCTGATTGAAAACAGGGCCATTCGCGAGAACATCACTTTGTGCGAAAGCGTCAAAGCCCCAATGAACTCCTAGATATACGCGACTGATTCCATTATCGAACATTGCTGCCCAGAGACTCGGAAATCGGCGAAGTTTGATATCGGTTCGGACCAACCCTAGTTGATCAGTGATTGGGAGTTTAGGATCGTATGTTTGGCGAAGATCTCGGCTGATACCATTCAGTTCATCTGATGTTGCAGAGAAGGAGATCGAATCTGCTTCATCCGGAGCGAAGGGCAAATTATCCCGCTGCTTATAGTACAGGCGAACAGTTTGGAAGAAAGCGCCTCCAAAGGTCGCGTGCCCGGACGGGTAAGATGGGAAGGGTGGCTTGAAGGAGATCTGATTGGTGTTTGTTTCTGGTGCGCCTAAGGTCAACCAGAACGGATCAACAAGCCGATGTTTCTTGAGATCCTCCCGAACTCCAGAGAGGGGTCGCCAAAACTCGAAGCAATATTTCTCTAGCCAGGCGAAAATTCCGGCATCGCCCATGGCGACATTGGCGAGAGCAAATAAGCGCGCGAAATCCGCGTTATTCTTCTCATCGGTTAAGTGCTGTGCAGGTTTCTTCTCAACGGCGAGTCTGCGGAGGATTTGGTTGTAATGTCGAGGTGGAGTACCAACTAGGTCAGAGTCAGTATCGCGTCGTAAATTTGTCATATATCACGACACAACGGGGATCGGGAACAAAGATGCTGTGGAGGATACATACTGAGGTTTGACCCATCATAAGCCCAGAAATAGCCATTGACTGTTTGATCGGGGGTGCGAGTTGTTGTATTCAAACCTGTGGCACCTCCCTGTCTATAGACTTCCTCAAAAGCAAAGTCGTAAGTCTTGAGATCATTTGTACTAAAGCCCTGATAATTGTTAGCGGTGGACCTCAGTCATATCGAGAGACCTACTACTGGAGGATCAGCAAGAATATGCTCAGTGGGAGCGCCATTGATTTTGTGTTGCACAGCAATTCTTTTCCCAAGCAATCCATAGAATGGTGCAACGTAGAGGTGGACGGACTTCTGAGGACCATTGGGATCATTTGGATTGACTGGCACTACTCGAATGGGATTCGAAGGATCATCGTCGAATTTATACTCTCCAGGATTGGGACGATAAGAATCTTGATCAAAAGGACCCAAGCCCTGATCCAATAAGTTCAAAGTGGCCTTGGCTACAGCGACACCGAAACGGTAGCTCTGCGAAAGAGTGTCAAGGCCAGTGAACTTGTCTACATAGGACTGAATGAGGTTTGTGAGTTGATTGGTTGTAGCGAAGGGAATAGTAGGGTCTGGTGTAGTATACAACTGTCGCAGAACAGTGTTTGATGCTCCTGCAACTGCCTGGCGTGCATCAGTAGCCCCGAGTGTTGGCGGAAGATTGAAGGCGGGGTTAGAGGCATTCGAAGTGAGGTAGGTGGTAATTGCTCCACTTGTGTCAGGATGAATAGAGAAGTACGTGTCATGGATTGCCAGATGCAATATTGAATAGAATCTGGAGGCAGAGGGCGGAACATTCCCAGGACCATTTTTGAGCGACGTCGTTAGCCTGTTGAGATCATTTGCCAGGTCGTTCCAGAAGAGGATGTAGTTATTATCCCAATCTGCGGGCTCGGCATAAGGGGGGAGGTTTGTGGGGGGAAGGAGAACCATGCTTGCGTCGTACTCGATTGAAGAAATTAGGAGTTGCTGTTGCGGATTGAATGAAGAATGAAAGAAGACTGGCGAAGAAAAATAGTCAAAGGGGTGGATCTCTTAAGTAGATATTTTACGAGAACCTTCTCAGAAGGCCTTGACACCTTGTTCAAAAGCTTCAGCTGGCGCACCAGGAATGACAAGAAGGCAGATGATCCTACACAGTGAGTCAGACGAGTACTGTGGAAGCACAAGGCAGAGTCAGAAACATGTTGAAGACTTTCTTGTAAAGGCTGAGCCGCTTCTTTCCAGAACGCCTTCACTGGCGAGTCAACACCATCCTTGAGTCGGGATGACAACGATCCAGATAATAGCAGAGGCTTGCTAAAGACCCCCCCCCCAAGTTGAACATCTGAGGTGAGGATCCATACGGCTCAAAAGGAGACCAGGGTCCTAGGTCCAAGGATGCATTTTCAGCCGTGGGGCTCATCCACAGCTATACCATGATGTGGCTGTTTGAAAGCTGGAAGACCGAGAAACAACCTCCAATATCCGATGCGCACAGCACGCAAAGTAAGGCATGATCGTGGTAGATGGCGTAGTAAGATCCATATTCCAGGCAATCGGGATAGTAATCAATAAATGTTCGTGTAACCAACCCAATGTTCCAAGCTCATGATCGTCAACTGGGGCTGATACGAGACGCGCCCGAGAATGAGAGTTGATAGATTTTGGACATACGAAGAAATTTTGATAATCGCGATTGGATGGAGACCGGCCTGCATTGGCTATCAAAGGGAGTCTCTAAGTTCTAGCTCTCACAAGGCTCAGCGTTACTCCATTCTTCTCATATAAAGTGAAGTACCATTCGACAATCTGGGAACACAAACCAGAATTCTCCAGGCAATAGTCATGTTTCCCCTAAGTTGTCCATAAGGGGAGAGAAGTGTGGGTGTAATCGATGAATTGTCGAAGACTGGCACACCCTTATACATGGTTTGATTCAGATACACTGAGCAGTGACGTTTGCCTCGTTGCCAGCCTTGCGGCTAGAGAACGTTCAACTCAAAGTATTGGTTGCGTTCATGCTAATCCTACCACATCACACCCTCAACGGACGTCGGAGGGATTATGACAGGCAACTCTTACGTGATACGAGCCTTCAATGCGAAAGATGTAGGCGGAGCCAACCCGCAACTATCAGTTGAGGATTCGAGACTTTAAGAATGCTTGCAATTGACTTATTACAAAGCTGTGATAATGGTCATCTTGCATCATGCCTCTTAGATCTTGAACCTCAATTCTCTGAAATGCAGGAACAAACATAATGGAATACTGGCGAAATGTGTTTAAGTACTTGAGCGCGGCAAAATATTGGTTGCGATAGGATGAATATTCCGATAAGCTTACTATTCCCTGTCCATACCCCCCGCAAGACGGGGTGAACTTGTGTCGGATCGCTATCACTTGCCTAATTCATCTTGAGTATTCCGTCTCACGGCACATGAATTGAAAAGCAATTGTGTTAGGAAGGTAGTACTTAGTGAGTGAAGCGGTAACTCATGGCGTTGGCCATGATTAGGAAGTCAGAATTAGAGATCGTGATATGATTGATGATAGGGCTGAGTGTGAGATGATGACATACCGAGAGGACGGTATTGGTTGAGGGCCGACGCAATTCTGAAGTTGTCCCGCTCCTGACAAGGTCACCTTTGAAAATTGGAATGAAATACGAAGATCTCGTCATTATTTTGGGAGTTGATGGTGTGAAGTTGACAGGGAGACCGGGAAACTCCGTCAACTACAACTCGTAGTGCTTGGGCTGAAGCAGCCCTTGTGCCTGCAGCCCAGCATTCCATGTCAGCCTTATCACGGTCGATCCAATTGAGCCTCGCTCTGGTAGCCTCTATAATCTGTCCTAGCTGTCGGTCGCAGCCCCGTCACAACCCTGTCATGATCAATGGAACTGTTGATCAAGATGATGGAGTCACGTACCCTTTTGTCCTGCCCTTTCCCAAAGAACATTCCAACTTGATCAAGCTACTCTTAAGTAGGTAGACCCGAACAACATGTTAAAACAACCCTGTCTCTAGCATATTCGGTCCAGTGCCACACTTGTCTTTCAGAACACTCCAGTTATGCCGTAACCACCCGAGGTGCGCCAGAACACCCTGATGCTCCGGGCGGTCCACAACCGTGTAGAAGTCCTGTGACTTCACTTCGCCACTGATACTGAGATTCAACGTTCTCTCAATGAGGGCTGGGTCTTTGGCATAGCCTCGAGCAGCTAGAGCAGAATTCTTCTCATTTGCCGTTAGAGCAATCTTTAAAAGCTCAAGAATTGCATCATATTGGTCTTGCTCCCCAGTGGACAGAACGATTGCGTATACTGCCCCTCGAACCTCCGGATGGATAGGCTTCGGGGCCTTTGTCAATGAATTGTTGAGACATATCTTTGGGCCGCTGGAATGATTTTCGCGTTCCCAGAAAGACCAGCCCTCCGAATCAACATTGCTTTCAATTGCCGCACAGTGTAATCGTCGTCTTGGTGGAGGGCCCACCCGAGAGAATGAGTTTTGGCGCTGAGGATTTTACTACCATGTCCAGCTTCGGTAGCGGATAATCGTAGCTAAAAGTCCTCATGTAGGACTGGAGGGCTCTCGCTGGAAGGTCCACCGCGAATTGACCAGTCTGAATATCACGGTCTGCCATAGCAAATAGCCCGATTGGAAGTCTGAATTGACCGGTCTGAATCGGCTTGAGTTTACCTATAAAAAATGCTTCTAGATAAGTAGACATGAACGGTGACTTATTGAATCTCAAAATTCGGCGCTTTATGTGAGTTAGGTTCGAGATGAAGAAGGTTTCGGAATGAACGTCCATGTTACTGAGGCACGTGAGTTGCCTATCAGCAATCAACGCGATGGTAAACTCAGCTTTAAAAGCAGGGCCATCCTAGCAAGGGAATCCTCATCGACAATCTGTTGCTTGTAATTGTGTAGCTGTAAGATATTCCGCTATGCTGGTTCGCCTCCGTAAGATGACCGATCAAATCCTGCTATCTTGTTGTTTAGCTGGGCCATGAAAGACAACTTGAGCTTGTTTTTGGACCCCTTCCGCAGAAACATGCCATTTTCAAGACTACTCGTCGTAATTTGAGTCGCCGAGTTATATAGGCAACAAGTCGTCGGATTCTATCTCAAATCCCTCCGAAAAATTAGCAGCATGATGAAGAGCCAAGTCAAGTGTGTTTAGGCATATAGGAGCCCTGTCTTCAAAAACATCCAGACTGAAGAGAATTGTTGATTAGTATAATATTCTCACGTGGATCATTGTAACCAGAAACTTACTCTATTACTACATTTCCTTCGGATGTGGAATCATCCTAATTTAGCTCCAAGCTACGATCACAATGTTTTGGTAGGACATTGCGAGGAAGAACACCTCGTCATTAGTAAAACAGAAGAAATTGCGTCTGCAGAAAACATGTATAAAGCACTGTTGAACATCGGAAATTGGTACTGAAACTTGAGAATAACCACAACTTATAAACAAATCAAACAAGACTCGTGTATCTCATTACCTCTACCTTGTAGAAGTAAACACGATTTAGAAGTAGGCCAGCCCACACAGACATCAAGAAAACAAATAAACCACAAGATGCTAACTTTGATAGGTGAGAGGCCGCTCTGTCACAGAGAACTTGACCGGAGTTATTTGCCGAGGTAACGCGAGATCTTGATTTGACACAAAAACCCGTTTTTCATGGTGCCATAACTTATGCCGCAATCTTCGAAAAACAAAGCTTAGCGACGGATTAGCTTTCAGTTACATCGAATGGAGTGTCTATCGGTTTTAAGTATGCTTTTGATAGTTGGAAATCCAGTGAAACCTCTATACTCCTTTCGCCATGCTATGCTTGCCCTTGAGCTCTCCCACTGTATATTACACATCAACGCGTGGTCCAAGTCCATCCTGAATCGCACCAGACAATGTGCCCCAATCCAAACCTCCGATCGACCGACCATTTACGTGCCTGAGAGACATTGATTCGGTAAATTTGGCAGTTCCAATTCGTCTTATCATGAGGGTATCCTTAGCTTTTCTAATCGATCGTCCTTCACCATACATCAGATAGTCTTCGAACCATTTGTCTTCCTCTTGTGTCAGTGGTAGGTTCACCAGCTCAACACTTCTATCCGCTATGGTGTCTTTGGAGGAATTGTTGAGTACGAGCGCGACAAGCATTTCGAACATATGTCGTTGGGTATGTTCTGGTTGGCCTCGCAAGAAATAGAATGCTTCAGTTACGCTTGTTCTGGCAATGGCCGAAAACAAACTTTCGAGGGCCTGCGAGCTCGTAAGTGCTGGCTGAACAGTGTGGTAATACTCCAGGGGTAATGCCAAATCATTGTTTTTCGCATGCCTCACAAGAACCTCTAGAATTTCGTCGGGGAAAGTAGGTATCAAGGAGGGGTGTGTGAGATATTGAAGGGCAACCTACACATAGTCAGTAGTCTACTCTGGAATATATACATTTCTAACTAACCTCAAAGTCCAATCGATCCATGTGCCAAAGCCCTTTCATGTATATTGAATACTTTTGAGGAAGATAGGCAGCGCGTTCGAAAGCAGTAGAGTAGGTTCTTCTGCCTGTTGGCGCATCGAAATCTAGCAGAATATAATATAGAACAGAGATTTTGTGGTGATCTGCTCCGCTGCTTTCGATAATGGCCTTATGAAGGTTTCTTAAGTCGTTATTGGATTTTGGAGGGTAAAACTTGGTCGCTATCTATGTCAACATGCATCCATAAAGAGAGGGTACGAACTACTAACGTCTCTTAATACCAAGAAGCTTAAGAACCTTTTCAAAGAAAAGACCTTCTAACGCCTTGCGATGCGCTTCGATCCCTTGGACTGCAACTTCATCATATGAGCAGTCAGGAGCGAATCCAAAGACCTCATCGAAATTCTGGTAGTTGAACATGATGCCAGGAAGAATTCGTGCACCCTTTTAGCAACAAGACGGGTGTCATAGAAGACTGTTCAAATGGTGCAGAGACTCATAGAAATGCGACTGCTAAAGGTATTCATGCTCCTTATCGTTATCGGTTGAAAAGACACGCTAACTTCTTACAGCGCGTGTCTCTATTTACTTCCCAAAGCCTTATTTACTCCAAGCGCATTACAATCGACAACCGGCTTCCAGCCTATACGACACCGAATTAACGCGTCAGATCATAATCAGGAGTGCCTTCGAATATCAAGAGTCATCAACCCGAATTTTGGAACGCCAAACCCATTTGCAGTACCAGAGCGGCATTGCTCAACACATCCTCACAACAAGACTCTGTTAGTCTTCAGAATGTCGGAATCACCTGTGAGACCCTCTAGAAGGGCGGCGGCTCGGAAGAAGGTTGTCGTTGAGTCCGATGAAGAGGAAGAGCTCATGCAGTCGAAAATGCAGGATGAGAGTGAGGAGGACTTTACACCAGCACCGAAACGAAGTCCCCGAAAGGCACCACAATCGCGGCGGAAAACAACCAACGCCATTCCCACTCCTCGGACAGGAGGGCGGGCGAAGAAAAGTATCTCGAATGAAAACATTGAACCCTCTGAGATTTTTGATCCCGAGCAAACCGTACAACCAGAACCGGAGTCTCCCAGCAAGAGAGCATCGCCAAGGAAGAGAAAGAGTGTGCCTATACGAGGATCTCGTGTGTCCTCTACTCCAGACCTTCCTCCACCCTTACCGACCCCTCAAGCTTCACTGTCCCCCGAACCCTCTGAGCTTCATGGTACACCTTTGGCAGATATTACGGAAACTCTGAATGATAGGCCCCGCACGGCTGATAGTCAAACATCAGCGGTGAAGCCAATTAGGCCAATGGATACAGTATTGGAGAAACCGATGGATATCGTGCTGAAATCTCGGTCGATGGCCATTCCAGTTGTCGAAGAGACCGGTCCCAAAGCTAGGACTGTCATTACTTATCTGATTCTCACAAATTTCAAGAGCTATGCAGGCCGACAAGAAGTCGGCCCGTTCCATGCATCATTCTCATCAGTTGTAGGACCTAATGGGTCCGGTAAATCCAACGTTATTGATTCTCTTCTTTTTGTATTTGGATTTCGAGCGAGCAAAATGAGACAGGGGAAAATTTCAGCATTGATACACAATTCTGCTGCATTCCCAGACCTTGATCATTGTGAGGTAGCTGTTCATTTCCAGGAAGTGATGGATCAGGTGAGTTGAGACGAGAAATCCTTTTTATTAATGCTGATTTTAATGTAGCCCAACGGTCCACCTCAAGTGCTGCCGAAGTCCGACCTAGTTATCTCTCGTCGAGCGTTTAAGAACAACTCCAGCAAATACTATATGAATGGCAAAGAATCAAATTTCACTCTAGTCACAACATTACTCAAGGATAGAGGTGTAGATCTAGATCACAAGAGATTTTTGATCTTGCAGGGAGAAGTAGAATCAATCGCCCAAATGAAGCCAAAAGCTGCGAATGAACATGACGATGGACTTCTAGAATATCTAGAGGATATTATCGGTACATCTAAGTACAAATCTCCCATCGAGGAATCAGCCACGGAAGTTGAAACACTCAACGAAGTGTGTGTTGAGAAAAGCGGACGTGTTCAGCATGTGGAGAAGGAGAAGAATGGCTTGGAGGATAAGAAGAACAAGGCCATCGCCTACATCAAAGACGAAAACGAACTCACGATGAAGCAATCGGGATTGTATCAAGTCTATATTGATGAGTGTGGTGATAATATTGCCGTCACGGAAGAGGCAATTGAACAGATGCAAGCCCAACTAGCTGCTGAGCTTGAAAAGCACCAAGGCAACGAAGATGGAATCAAGCAACTCGATAAGCAATACAAGAAGGGACAGAAAGAATACGAAGGTCTCGATAAAGAAACCCAAGGTATTCTTAAAGAAATGGCAAGGTTTGACCAAGAGCATGTGAAGTTTGAGGAGAAAAGGAAATTCTTGATGGGCAAGCAAAAAAAATTAGAGAAGACGATCACCACGGCCGAAAATGCTGCAGCCGATGCGCAAACTACGATTGAGACTTGTACTGAGGAGATCGAGAAGTCTGCCGGGGAGGTTGCTGCGATGGAGAAGCGAATGAGAGCAGAAGAAGCAGAGCTTACGAGCATTCGAGAGGGCCTCAAAGGCAAAACACAAGCTTTCTCGGATCAAATTGCCGCCCAGCAAAAGTCTTTGGAGCCGTGGAACGAGAAAATCAACCAAAAACAATCGGCTATCGCTGTGGCAGAAAGCGAGCTCACCATCCTTCATGAGAAGGCGAATGCGGGTGCTGTTGCCCTTGAAGAAACCGAGGCGAAAGTCGCCAATATCGAGGAAGGTCGCAAAGCCAAATTAGCAGAGCTTGAGCAATGCAAGTCCGAAAGATCGAAACTAGAAAAAGAAGCTACCCGAGTGCAATCGGAATTAGAGAAATTGTCTCAAAAAGAGCCTGAGATTCGTTCCAAATTGTCTGGCGCACGCCAAAAAGCTGATGAGGCTCGTGCTAGTCTTTCCAATACCCAAACCCAAGGCAATGTGCTTACTGGATTGATGCGGCTCAAAGAGTCTGGTAGAATCGATGGCTTCCATGGTCGTCTAGGAAATCTTGGTACCATCGACCAGAAATATGATGTGGCAATCTCTACTGCTTGCGGAGCGTTGGATAATTTCGTGACCGACACTGTCGAAGGTGGACAACAATGCATTGAGCACTTACGGAAAACCAACCTGGGCAGAGGAAATTTCATGTGCCTCGACAAATTAGGCAATCGCGACATGGCTCCTATCGAGACACCAGAAAATGTTCCACGACTTTTCGACTTGATCAAAGCAAAAGATGAGAAATTTCGGTCAGCATTCTTTCACTCTCTGCAGAACACACTCGTAGCAAAGGATTTGGCGCAAGCTAATCGAATTGCTTATGGTGCGAAGCGGTGGCGGGTGGTGACTCTGGATGGGCAATTGATTGACAAGTCTGGTACTATGTCTGGAGGTGGTAACACTGTGAAAAAAGGTCTGATGTCTTCTAAGCTTGTGGCGGATACTTCAAAGGAGCAAGTCGCAAAATTGGAGGTGGATCGAGACGCACTGGAACAGGAGTTTCAAAAATTCCAAGATCGTCACCGAGAACTAGAGTCCACTCTCAGAGACCTGAACGACCAGGTTCCTAAGCTCGACACAAAGATACAGAAGATCGGCCTCGAAGTCGAAAGCTCGGCGAGAAATTTAGCTGATGCTCAGCGACGTATCAAAGAGTTGAGCAAAGAACATCAACCTTCTCAAACAGATGACAACCGTGTTGCGACGTTGGGCAAAGAAATCTCGAAGCTTAATAAAGAGATCGAGAAATTGCACAGCGAAACAGCTAGTGTGGAGAAGGAGATCAAGGTTCTGCAGGACAAAATCATGGAAGTAGGTGGTGAAAAGCTACGAGCACAAAAATCAAAGGTCGAGGCTCTTAAAGGGGAAATTGACAGTCTCAATGAGACGATATCGACTGCTGAGGTGACCAAGGCCAAAGCAGAAAAGCAGAAGACCAAGCACGAGAAAGACCACGCGAAAGCTACCAAAGAACTGGAGGCCGCTATCGCAGACCTCGAGAAGCTAGAAGAGGAAGTGCGCAACCAGAGTTCGGACGCCGAGGGATCACAAGCAAAGGTTGATGAAGCACAGGAAGCTCTCCGCAACAAGAAAAAGGATCTGAACGCTCTTAAGTTTGAATTGGACGAAAAGACTACTGCCCTCAATGAAATTCGTGCCATCGAAATCGAGATGCGAAATAAGCTCGAGGAGAATCAGAAGGTCCTGGTGGAGAACCAAAAGCGACTCAAATATTGGAACGATAAGTTGAGCAAACTCGCACTGCAAAACATCAGTGACCTTGGGGAAGAGATCGAAGCTCAGGAGCTACCACAATACACTAAGGATGAGCTTACAGACATGAATAAGGACAACCTAAAGAGTGAGATTGCCGCATTGGAAGAAAAAACTCAAAACTCCAATGTCGACCTCGCTGTTCTTGCAGAGTATCGTCGTCGAGTAGAGGAGTATACAGCAAGAAATGCGGATCTGCAAAGCGCTGTAGGTCAACGAGATGCAGCAAAGAAACGCTGTGATGACCTTCGACGACTTCGTCTTGAAGGTTTCATGGAAGGCTTCAGCACGATTTCACTCCGTCTTAAAGAGATGTACCAAATGATCACGATGGGTGGAAATGCAGAACTTGAACTTGTTGATTCTCTAGATCCGTTCTCGGAAGGAATTTTGTTCAGTGTCATGCCACCGAAAAAGTCTTGGAAGAACATCTCTAACTTGAGTGGTGGTGAGAAGACGTTGAGCAGTTTGGCTTTGGTCTTTGCTCTTCATCACTACAAACCAACACCACTGTACGTGATGGATGAAATTGATGCTGCTTTAGATTTCAGAAATGTAGGTCACTCAGATTTGATGATTATGACTAGACTAACAAGTATAGGTATCGATTGTGGCTAGTTACATCAAGGAACGCACTAAGAATGCTCAATTCATTGTCATTTCATTGCGAAATAACATGTTCGAGTTGGCGTCAAGACTTGTTGGAGTATACAAAGTCAACCACATGACGAAGAGTGTGACGATCGAAAATAGGGACTATATCACTGGTCGTGCATAAGGAGAGGCTGTTGGCGTTCTGGGTTTAATTCGGAGTTGGATGCATGTATTGATCACGAATACTAATGACTTTCTTTTCGAATATGCGCACATTGAAGCAGCCGCTGATGAAGGTGGAGCATATATTTCTTTTTCGACATTGTCGTCAGGTATTCAGGGTATCACAGATGCAGCTTCTGTGTAGCATTATTAACCCACAAACGCTAAGATTGTCATGCGATGTCAGATCCAATTGGGCAAGGGCCCTCCCCGATTGGATTATTTTTTACGAGGCTGCAGATAAGATCTCCCAAGCCATCTCCCAGTTATTCAATAGAGGACAAGTCGTATTGAAATCGAGTGATTTTATTCGATTTGTTTCCCTGTCATGCCATGAGTGCATGATGGTCCAAGATTTTTTCTTTTTCTCGTGGCACAGCCTCGTGCTCCCCAGTTCGATTCCCTCCTCTATAAACCATAAAACTTTTCCTATCTTTCTCTCACTTTGTCTTACGTAGATTACCTCCCCCACTTGAGACCATAGGACATCTCTTTTCATATCCAAGCTCTATTCCTACAACCATCTCTCAAACGCCCACTTCCAATACTCATAACCCTCACTCAACACTCAAAATGTCTTCCAAGCCAGAGATCATCCTCATCCCTGGCGCCGTACCTCCCCCTTCCCCTTCATCCACACCCAACAGCTAATAGCCTTCTCACAGTGGCATACCTCCACAGTCTTCTTCCCTCTCCTTACTCTCCTCCACGCCCACCCCTACACCACACATCCCCTCTCCCTCCCCTCCATCGGCGCCTCTCCGCCCCTCCAATCCTTCGACGCAGACGTATCTCTGATCCGATCTACAGTCACCTCGATCCTCGAGCGTGGGGCTGATGTCGTGATGATTTTCCATTCCTACGGAGGTGTACCTGGATGTGAGGCGCTTGCTGAATACCTTTCAGATTTAGAAGATAGTAAGGCAGCCGGGGAGGGGAAAGGAAAAGTGAGAGAGGGATGGGGGAAAGTGAGACGATTAGTGTTCTGTACTGCGTTTGTGTTGCCGAAGGGTGGAAGCCTGATGGCGGCGTTAGGGGGGAAGGATTTGCCTTGGTTTAGGGTTGAGGTTTATTTTCGTTGCTGGTTCCTTCCTTAACATCTCTCTCTCTTCCTCTACAAACCAAATTCAACCCAATTGTAGACAGACGATAACTAATTTTGAACACTAGGGCGATATCGTCAATCCGGCCACCCCAGAAATGGTTTTTTATAACGATCTGTACGTCCCCTTCCCCTCCCCCCTCCACAAACACACACCAAACTTCACACACAGATCCCCCGAAACCGCAGCACAACACGTTTCAACCCTCCTCCCACACTCCTACCCCACCTTCCGATCCACCCTCACCGTTGAGCCGTGGCGCGCTATACCTTCTACATACATCGTGTGTGAGAAAGATATGGCGATTCCGGTTCAGGCGCAGGAGGGAATGATTCGTGCTGCTAAGGCCACGGTTGGTGAGGGGGACGGAGGCGGCTTTGATGTTGTAGAGAGGTGTGCCGCTGGTCATAGTCCGTTCTTGACTATGCCGGAGTGGGTTGCCGCATGCGTTATTAGAGCTGCTGGGGGGCATGAAAGCTTGATTTGAGGTTTGGGAGGGAGTAATTGGACTTTGTGCTGAGAGCGAGAATTGAAAGGTTGATTTGGGTACCTTGTGGGTTTTCAATTTCCTTGTCTTGCCGGAGGGAGTTTAATCATTCGGTTAAATATCAGGCTGGGTGATGATGTTGTAAGGAAATTCTATTGTGGCTCATTCATTTTATACATGATTCATTACTGAGATATCTATCTATGCATCGTCTCTAGGTATCTAATTCCAGAAGTCGACCCTTGAGCCACCAGGGCATGCACAAACAACCAGCCGTCTGAGAAAGTGAATGCTGCTCGCCATACTCCGTCCAATACAAACTCAAATCAGAAACCCTCAATCCCTATCCCCACAAACATTATTCTTGACCAGACTTGAACTAGGTTCAATACTATGTGCTACACAAGTGGCATCCTTCTTAAGCGTCTTCTTTTTCTCAACAGACAAGGAAATAGGTGGATCTCCACCGCACCCACCACCACTGGTGTTATGACCAGGCGCCGCAAAGTCTCGAATAGCCGTGACAGAAACATTACCCCGATGCTGGTGATCACCTCCAACACAAGGATTACCATACTTCTCCTCCCACATCTTCCTCAAGACCTCGTATAGAAAAGCATACTGCTCGAAAGCCTGCACCATAGTACGTCTCTGCTCACGCAACTGGTTGACAGTATCATAGACAGGATCCCGACCTGGAGCAGACTTGTCCAATCCTTCCCAAGCCCCGCCGTGAAGCTCGCCGATTAAGAATTCTAACGCAACGAAGGTACCGGTTCGTCCAACACCAGCGCTACAGTGTACGATTCTCGCGTTCTCTGCCTTGCCGTTCTTCTCACGAGAAAGAGTCATCAACTGAATGATACTGTCGACGTTTTTCTCTGCCAATGCGCCAAAGTCGGGCCAGGAGGGGTACAAGAAGTGCCATACCAATTTCTCGTCATCTTCGCCTTTGACTGACATGAAGAGTTTTCGGATCTCGACTGTAGTACCTTCAGGAGTTGGCTCCCTGGACCCAAAACGCACCTTTGCTTTGAAGCCCTCGCCGAGTTGGTTTGTTTCGTTGATGATCAAGGGTGGGAAATCCTCGTTCATGGGGAAATAGGTGAAACACTTTTCCATCAATTGGCCTGGGTTGCCGGGGTCTGGAGCATGTGTAGGACTTAACATGATAATAACTCCAGGTGTGGTATTGTGAGGATTGGATAACTCGTGCCATAACATATGCCAGGTGTGATCAACCGTCTCGTGTTTGGGTCCTTGCATACAGATGTATTTATCTTGGACTCCAGCTTTGAGTTGACTTTGCTTAGAGGCGGTGGAGACCAAAGAGACAGGAGAAGCATTGATATAGTCGCTGACTCCTTCTGGGACTTGAAGACGAATACGATTATTAGCCCACGGATGGATATTGTTGTATCGATCAAGAACCGGGTTTGGATCTAGTCGAGCCCACTTGTTTTCCAGGGATGGATCTCTTGACTTGACCGATAAGCGTTCATTTTCGAGGCGCATCAACTCGGCGTATTTCTCATGGGTTTCTTCTTGTAATTAGAATTTGGTCATTGAAATGGAACCCCTCCTTGACTAACCTTCATTCGTAAGCTGCAAGAACTTAGGCATCTTCAGTATAGGGGCTGATGCTGGTTTAGGCTCTGACTCTGGAGCATCGGGTTTGCCAAGACATGACCCATCATTCTGGGGCAGGTCCTGTCCATGTGTTGAAGAACCAGTAACTTCAATAGGGGAATCCGAGCGCTTGGATAAGGTATGGCGAGACATTTTCCTGATCAACCACGCGGGTGACCTTCCTCTTGACTTTGGCGATTGCTCAGGTTCGGAAGTAGGAGAAGGAGAGTGTCGCCTCCGAAGAGCGCGTAATTTATCCAGCTTGAAGACCCTCGCGACTGAAGTGCGAGCTCTTGCAAAAGAAAAGGGGATTTGTAAGAGGAGTGGCGGTGCCGGCTATGAAGAGGACTTTTTCTTGGATGCGAAAAGAAAGAACTGGAAGTGACGCTGCAATGATTTGTGAGATTGTGGCAGGGCTGCAGTATGCAGCATGCAGTATGCTTTGAGAGAAGAAGCTCTTCAGTGAATGAATGCAATGTTCAGAATCTGTGGGAGGGAGGCATCAGCCTTGTCTCCGCACAGTCTGCAAGGCTACGAGGTGGCTGCATGAAATTACCTTGCAAGTGCAGCAATGAATGAAAGGGCCCAAAATGACCATATGAATGCTGCTTTGAGGTGAAGGGGAAGTTTTGTAGGAAGCAAAAGGAGTGCAAAATGTTTATGCAAAGGTGAGAAAGTGACAAAGAAAAGATTTGGAAAAGAACGGAGGAGATTTGGACTCGATTTCAAGGAAGAAGGCATTGTCTTAGTTTAAAGGCGGGATTTATTTATTTCTACTTAGGTAGCGACAGGGATGTTCAACCGAGAGCGAGCACTGCACTTTACTTGTATTCGCCCCTGCAACTTCAGGCCGGTACCCCCATTTATCAAACCACATCCACTACTATCCTTCTCACTTCATTCTATTGATCCATATAACATCACAATAGAGACATGGGACCTCGGGACCAGAAATGTGGCTCCAAGCTCTAGAGGTGCTTCCCCCGTCCATCCTCACCAACCCCGCACACCGCATCCAGTACTAACGACCTCCAGATCTGGCTGACAGCACGAGTACCTCTCCCCCCCTCCTTCCAAATCCAAATCCAAATCCAAACCCAAACCCAAACCTAACGATCTCAGCTCCTCTCAAGTCCCACCTTCCACCGTGCAATCCGGCGTATCCATAAAAAAACCCACGAAATTAGACATGGCAAAGATCCAGCCGAGATGGGAGGCACGAAAATAGATGGTATGTTTGTGCAGTTCCTGGCGATATATCAGTGGGGAGAGGAGGCTGATATGTCTATGCGTAGATCCCAATAAACCATCACCTAAGGGATTCATGAAGTATTTCCTGGAGGAGTTAAAGAATCAGGCGAAGGGGAATACGAAGAATTAATGGTTGGGCCATGGTTATATTATATGGGCGGCTATGATTTGGAGTATAGAAGGGATATTGTAGCGTCAGGGTTTTCGGCATGGTTAGTGTTTGGGAACGGCATTGGGATGAGCGCTCTGGGAAAGCGTAGGCACGCTGTGGGGATTGTATCAGTATCCTAGACCCTCCATTCACCCTTACTATTGTCTCTCTTTTTTATTCCTCGATATATGTGGCCATGTTTGTTGCAGATGAAGCCAACTGAGGCAGAAGGTGCGTTGTTTGGGTGGCAGGCAGTTCTCCGCCGGGGACGTGTTCGAACTTACGGATTATAAATTGGGTTCTCTGACCATCTCTGTGTCATTTGACTCTCATTCAATCCGAAGATAAAGAGCCCACGCTTAAAACCTGACCAACGGAGCATCACCTTACGTTGTTTCTCTCTGGCCTCAAGCGCGGACATTCAAAGCATGCAGTGGAAGGTGAGTATCATGATACAATGTTATTTCGTATATCATTATAGAATTATTTCAGGCATAAGTATCTCTCATCCAGGCCCTGTTAAACGCCTCTTGGAAGTCTTTGGCTCATGCCATATCAATGTGCCAACTCCAGATATGCAATGCGGTAAATGGCTTGCTTCAACAGCAGGTAGAAATGCCGCTTTTTAATAATACCCTGCCCCAACGCCACGCTAATGTAATAAAAATCAAGCAGAATCAGAATTCGTCACTCCCATCAGTTGACGAATCGCTCGCCGTTGAATATCTACCATCTCCATCTACGCTTGCCGCGGAATCCTGCCCTGATAGACCATTCCCCGCCATTCGAACATCCCTATCAAATTCACGCTCTCTTCTCGCGACGCTTTCTGGATCTAGTATGCGCGCTTGCGCTAGCATATCAATACTTTCATCTGAGTTATCGTTGCTTCCGTCTGCTTGCTCTTCTTCCTCTTGCACTTCGATATCTTTTCCCACAAATTTTTGGTGATCATTCTCCATGTCAGACATAGAACCTAATGACTGCTGCGCAAAAAATTGATCGTGCCGTAAATATGATATTCCAGACGACGAACTCGTCCAATCCGAATCATCAGAACTAGAGACAGAAACATAATATGTTGAAGGCTCCGGTAAAGCTGAAGGCTCGAGTCGGGTGAAAGACGCCGAAATTAAGTCTATCTTGACTGGGAGAACCCTGGCTGCTGGTGATTGAGGAGATGGAGACCGGAACGCACGAAGCGCGGCTAGTTTGGATGTGATAGTTTCGGGTGATCTGTCTGGCTCGGAAGATCTGAAGGACTCAAGAAAGGCCTTGGGAATTGAGTGGGCGAATCTCTTTGAGCGAAAGCTGGGTGCGGAAAATTTGGATAATTTGACCCTTTCTCTCCTCTCTAATATTGTTCGACGAGTCTTGACTTTAACAGCAAAATGATCCGCCGGCTGCGTTCCACCAAGACCACTGGCAGATAATTCTAGTAGTGGTTGACTGATGCTATTCTT
>Ga0182030_10009790_pt1 | contig 19572 bp, 18 predicted proteins | sample 812S3MmetaG_FD_121299 | JGI IMG/M metagenome (GOLD analysis project Ga0182030, IMG submission 121299) | Permafrost microbial communities from Stordalen Mire, Sweden - 812S3M metaG (Illumina Assembly) | ecosystem: Environmental > Terrestrial > Soil > Wetlands > Permafrost | place: Sweden... | reverse complement strand
TACCAATATTACACCACCTACACCCCCAACCTTTATCTTGGAAAAGGGTTTAACGAATTGCCGGAAGGACTGAAATACCTCCGGCCTTTGGCTTTTACGAGTGTGGTTGGATATGATCTGTACAGTAATGCGGCAGCTTCTAACGCCTTGGAATGGAGCGGCTCCCTGCAGTACAGCATCCCCTATTTGCAGGAGCATGTGGAGGACGTGGGCATACCGCGGCCCTTCCGCGACATGATTCCCCTGGTGGAATTCCAAATGACCACTCCGACCAACAAGAATGCCGTTCCCACGACGGGAACCATTGATCCTGGAGTTCTCTGGGAAGGCAAATACTGCCAGATCAGTTTGGAGGCATCCATCCCGATCAATAGCCAAACCGGACCCGCCGTGGGAGGCCTCTTCCAAGTGCAAATCTTCATCGACGATCTTTTCCCCAAGGTCTTCGGCCACCCCCTCTTTTTCAACAACGACAACGATACCAACAAATGAACATCCTTCGCCCTATCCTTATTCTGACCTTATCCCTGGCCTCGATCTCACTGGCTGAGGCCCACGCCTTCCTCGATCATGCCGATCCCAAGGTGGGCAGCACCATCCACTCCGCTCCCGCCCAGGTGACAGTCTGGATGACGGAGGAACTGGAAGGAGCCTTCAGCAAGCTCCAGGTGTTCGATGCCAAAGGCGCCGAAGTCGACAAAAAGGATGTCAAGGCGAGCGGCGCCACGATGACGGTATCGGTGCCCTCACTGGCGCCCGGAACGTACAAGGTGATCTGGAAGGCCGTCGCCGTGGACACCCACAAAACTTCCGGGACGTTCACCTTCACCGTCCAATAACCACGTACCGGGCCGGAACGGGAGATTCGCATGACGACCGCTGTCCTCGTTCTGGCCCGCATGCTCCATATCGGAAGCGCGATGATGCTCGTCGCGCTTCCTTATTTCATGCTGGTCATTTTGTGGCCGGTTTTTGGCGCTGATCCAGTCGGAAGCTATGACTCATTTTGCCGAAGAGTAATAAAATGGCTTTGGGTCGCGTTGATTTTGGAAGCCATCTCCGGAGGAGTCTGGTTTTGGTTTGTCACGGCTCAAATGAGCGGCCAATCGCCTTGGGGCATTCTGGACCCGGCTGATCTGAACACGGTTTTATGGCAGATCCAGTTTGGCCGGCTTTGGCTGGGGCGGGCGGTTATTGGAGCCGCTCTCGGCGTGGCGCTCTATTTCGTGTCGCGAAGAAAAACCCCGTTGCCGCCCGGGCCGTCCCTTTTGAACTGCCTGGTCATCGGCGGCTGCCTGCTGATATCGCTCGCTTGGGCGGGACATGCCGCCGCCGGGGTTCATCACCACGTTTTACATCTCCTCGCCGATGCCCTGCACCTCCTCATCGGGTCCATCTGGCCTGCGGGCCTGATTCCCATGGCCTGCTTTCTTTGGCGCATCGACCGGCGGAATCAAATTTTGCCCGCTGATCAGGACGTCCGGGTATTGCAAAGGTTTTCCCGCATCAGCCTGATCGCGGTTCTTATTCTTGTGGCGACGGGATTTATCAACGGCTGGTTGATGGTCGGCTCCTGGGAAGCCCTGATAACCACGACTTATGGAAGGCTCCTGCTCAGCAAAGTGGTTATTGTCGGAATCATTATTGGCCTTGGTGCCTTCAACCGCCTCTACCTGCTGCCGCGAATCCAGGATGCGCCCATCCTGTTTCGAGCGCTGCGGAGAACCGTCGTCGCGGAATCCTGCCTGGCCTTGGTCGTTCTCTTTATCGTCGCAACCATGGGCATGACGCCCCCTCCCTCATAAAAGTGTTCTTGAAAACTTATGGCCTCCTTAAACGAGGTGAGTTGGGCTTGAGGAAATTGGTCTAGGGCCTGTTAACACTAAAAGGTGGGCGGCGTTGCCTGGAATTTGGCTGCCGGGCGAGGCGACGAAGCCGGGCTATACCCTCTGCGGTCTTGACCGGATTCGGCAACGAAGCCCGGCGGTCAAAGAACGGCAACCCGAAGGGCGAGGGTCGCTGGGGCGCGGTTCCTGCGTTGCTCACTCGGTCAAGTAGCACTGCGGCTCCATTCCCTCGCTCGCGCCTTGGCCCGCGCCCCGGCGCCTCCTCGCGCCATCCCGCCATTTTAGTGTTAACAGACCCTAGTTTCTGATCCAGAGCCCAATGTGTTGGGTTTCATGGGAGAAGGTGTCATGCCAGCGGTAGGCGCCCTGGAGGGCGGCATTGATCTTGGCCCAGGCCGCCTCCTGGTCCTGGGGCTTAAACCAAAGCACGTATTCAATGTCCTGGCCCTTCAGCCACTCTGCCGGCGCGGGCATGTTACCCGAGTAAAAGAGCTTCATCTGGTTGTAGCGATAAGGAATATCCGGTGAATACCCTCTCCAGAGCATTTCGTGCCCCTCCCAACCCATGTAGCAGGGCTGCCCGGCAAAGAGGCTCATGGCGGATTGGTTGCAGTGGGATTCGAGAACCTCCGGGTCCTCCAGGGTGATGCCGCGGGGCAGGGCCTTCAGGCACGCAAACAGCCCCCGGGTGTCATCGTTGATGAGGTGGCTCTGTCCTGCGAGTTGGCCGGCGTGGTTTTTAGGGCCCTCCCACCAGGTCGTGGCCAGGTCATAGCTGAAGAGCAGGGGATAACCGACGAAGAAGAGAGCGGGGATGCTAATCCACAACCTTGGGCTGGCCAGGAGCCTGACCCCCAGGGTGAGCAGAACCAGGGTGCTGATCCAGGGCCACCATTTGAGGGTGGTGTTGAACCGTTCGAACTCCCCGGAGTAGATGTCATTGATGTAGAAGAATTCTCCGAAGAAAAGGAGCCCAGCCCCCAGCCGCCCCAGCCAAATCGTGCTTTTTTCCCGCGAGAACAAAGCCAGGACCGAGAGCCCGATGGTGGGGAACAGGAAAAGCAGGAAGAGCAGGGGAGGCGTATGGATGCTCCACCTGACCAGTTTCAAACTCGTATTGTAATCGCCCGAGGCGACGCCGAAGTAGCGAAAGTAGGGGTAGATGGAGGCGTATCCCGCCGCCGCCCCGGTCGCCAGACAAAGGATTTTATTGCCTGCGAGCAGATCCCGAAAGTTGTAGAGGCACCAGGCCCCCAGAGCCAGCAGCTCCAGGGGCAGGTTCCACGTGTCGGCCACGATGCTCCAGGAAAAGCAGGCCCCGGCGACGGCCAGGTATCGGCCCAGCTTTTCCCGGTGATAGAGCGTCAGGGCCAGGACGGCCACGAGGGCCACGTAGTATCCGGAAAGGGTCGGGTGGAAGTCTCCCAGATAAATGGAATAGGAGAAGGGTTCTCCCGGCAGATCCATCAGGGTGGTGGGGTTCCACTGGCGTTGATAATGATCAAGGAAAGTGCCGATGGGGGCCTTGTCCAGAACGGTGTCGCCGATGAACCGCATGGCCGCCCAGGGGGAAGTGTGGGTGGTCAATAAATGGATGATCCCGCTGACTCCCGACCCTCCCAGGATCCATGCGGCCGCAACCAGCCAGCCGCTCCATTTCCTGGCGCCGGGTATGGATTTGACGGTTTCCCGGCAGATCCCGACGGCGGTCGTGCCGGCCAGCCCGATCAAGGTGCAGTAGCCCAGGTTGTAAGTGGTCCCCGGATCCAACCCAAGGATTCTTCCCATCAGGGCCGCCGCATAATACTGGAAGCTGTAGTACTGCGTGGAGAGGTAGGGATGCAGCCAGACGTCGGGAGCGGGAAGGGTGGCGCCCGGAAGGTAGGTGCAGATAAAGGACAGGTCCGCGAGCTTTTCGGAGCCGCCGTCCACGTCGGGATAGGCGTAGCGCCAGGCGAGGGCATAAGAGAAGACCAGGATGAAGCCCAGGTACGGGCCGGGATGCCTCCACGGGTTAAAACCTATCCGCCTCTGCCATTGCCTTAAGGTCGCATTCTTGAACGGACTCCGCCGGGTGCTTAAAAAAACCAGCCCCAGGCTGGCCGGCGTGGTGATCGGCCACATCCACTGGAGGTCTCCGAAACCATGGATGAATTCCAAAAAGAATCCCACGGAACAAAACAGCCAGGGGCCAAGGGTCAGGTTAAGCCAGCCATTCCGGATTTTGGCGATGGCGCCCGTGGCCAGGCTGAGCCCAAGCAGGTTGAGCCAGAGAATAAGGACGAGGGTGAGGTTGGCCAGGTGCAGCATCGGAGTCTTTGAGGAGAACTTTAGGGCGCGTTTTCAAAATAGGGCAACGCCGCGCCGAAAGTCTATTCCGCTTTCGAGGAACTTTCCACGCAAGATTGGTTGGCATCTTCGCCCGACTGCCGCTAGTCGTCTTAAGCCGTGCGGGCTCTTCTTCCATCACTTTCAGGCCGGTCGAATCTGGCAGGTTTGCTGGCTTGGACGCTGGGCGGGTGCCTGGCCATTTTCTTTTTGCTTCAACTCTGGCGTCCCTGCTATTTCCTGACCGACGATAATCTGGCCGGCGCCTTTCCCGTGTACACCGAAATAGGAAGGGACCTGAAGGCTGGACATGCGCCCTTCACATCGGAATATCTTTTCGGAGGGGGCTACAATTATCTGAGGGATATCGGCGCGGCCCAGTGGCACCCCTTCATTTTGGTTCCGGCTTTGCTGGCCGATACGGCCGCGCGATTCTGGATCGTCGATATTGCCGCGTTGCTGTTTCTGATCCTGACCGCCGCGGGCTTCACGGTGCTGGCTTATTCGTTGCGGGAGGAGCTTTCGCTGAAAATCCCCGATGCCTACCTCGTCTTCTACACCCTTAGTTTTGTCTTCAGCACTTATGTCCTGACGGTCGGGGCCAGTTGGCTCAACTTCCTCGGCAACCAGAGCGCTCTTCCCTGGCTGGCGCTGGGGATTTTGGACAGGAAAGTGATGCGGGGAACGATCGTGATCCTGCTCTTCACCGTTCATGAACTCCTTGTCGCCTATGCGCCGCTGACCGTTTCAGGCGGTCTTTGCCTGACGTTGTTTGCGGTCGGGGTGGCCATGTGGAGGCGTTCGGGCCGGCCGCTTTTTTGCTGGTGCGCGGGAAATCTGTTCGCGCTCCTGATCCTGTCTCCGCTGCTGCTTTCGATGATGGATGGTTTCGCCCATTGCGTCCGAATCCTGGGACTACCCCTTTCCGAGTTGTCCAAATTCTCCATTCCTGTCGGCACGTTTCCTTTCTCTTTCTTCATGGGGAATTGGTCGGAGCCCGTTGCCATGTGGCTTGGAGACAAGTCCCTGGAGAGCTTGAGCTTTCCCTATGTTTCATCGATTCTGGCCTGCGCCGCCGCCTGGTGCCTCATCCCGGCGCTGCTTGTTCGGGCGCCGTGGAGGCCCCTCGAAAAGGCGTGCGCGGTTCTGGCCGGGCTTCTCTTCATTTTCATCATTCGTCCGGAATGGCTGGCGGTGATGATGCACCACCTGCCTTTTTTCAGGTCGATGCGGTGGCCGTTTCGGGAAGGGATGCTGTTTCTGTTTTTCGTTCATCTCTTTCTGATTCTCCGGTTTCCGGAACGGCCCCCGCGCCGGCAGCCGGCGGTCGCCCTTTTCAGCCTGATGATGTTTCTCCTGCCGCTGCCGTTCATCCAGGTGCCCACGCTTAACCCTCTTTCCCTTGATCGTCAGCTTCTCTTTTCCGGCGAGGCGGAAAGATTCTGGGCGGGCGTGAAATCGCAGCTCAAGCCCACAGACGAAATCGCCACGGTCATCGATTGGCCCTACTGTGATTGGTCTTACTGGCAGGCCCACCGCAAGAATATTTCCTATGCGCTTTTGGGCACCGCCAATTTCCCGGCGTTCTTCCAACTGCGATGTATTTCAGGCTATTCGCCCACCGCGCCGATGGATCAAATGCCGCTGAAAACGCATCCCGGAATGTGGTTTGGAGCTTTTCGCGAGGACCAGGTTAATGAAGTTCTTGCCGAGCGGCCCGATTTGAAACTGCTTCGGTTTGAGAGCACGCATCCCTCGAAAATCACGATGTCAACCGGCTACGGTCCGGGGATCGATCTTTCGCCCTATCTCCAATCGGCGGCGGTCAAGAGCCCGGATGCCGATCCAGCTCCGTCATCCGGTCGTTGAGCCGGGCCGACATCGATTCCATAAACCGTCTCCCGTCCTCGTCCCAGGTCTGCCATCGGCCATAGGCGCTCAGGCCCGAGTCGGTTGTTTTGGGGTCTTCGATCCTCACCTGACGCCAGAGCTGGTAGTAAGTGACCGAAGAAATGGGCGCCGGGGAGATCGCATCGAAAATGGCCCGGGCCTGGTTCCTGTCGCCTTTGAGGAGGCAGTCCCGTACTTCCAGCGCCTTCCAGAACCAGGGCCGGGGGCCGGGCGGATTCGTTGCGACGAACTTTGCGAATACCTCGTGCCCGAGCCGGGCCGACAGAATGGCGTCCACCAGCGGACATTGCCGGGGATGCCCGCCGGCGAGGCAATCCTCGATTGCGGACGGTGGCAGCGAATCGACCCAGGAGCAGACCGAATTGAAAAAGGGTTCCGACCACCCGCTGGCGTCAAATTGCTCAAGGATGCCGAGGCTTTCGGCGGGGTCGTCGAGCAGCGTGCTGTAAGCGAAGGCGAAGACGCCATCGCCCTTTTGAAGGAACTGGAATACAGATTTTTTGACTTGCTCCCGATCCGACGCGTTCAGGGGATGCGGGGCGCCCGGACTTCGTTTCCAAAGCATGCCATTCGAGTCGCAGGCGACAAACTCCCAATCGGGCAAGCGGTGGATGGTCGCAATCCAGGAGAACGTCTCAGCGTTGAGAATGATGTAGTTGACGTGCAGGTGCTGGAGCGATAGATCGAGCGCGTCGGGCTCTTGCAACAGAAAAAAGCAGTAGCGCTTGGTATCGCTGGAGAAGTGACTCAGGCCAGTGTCGAGAAACGGCCGGAACTGGCCGGTTCCCTCGAAAGAGAGGTACGTGCCGATGCTGGGACCGCATAGGGCGGGAACACGGGCATTCGACCCGTCGACCTTGATCGCGCAAATTTCGGGAGCGAAAAGACGGGTGTGCGTCGCGAAGCGGCTCTCGCCCCGCATTTCCTCGCAGGTGAAGAGAAAGCTGAAGGCATCGAAGAAGATCAGGAGGACGCAGAGCAGGCAAAGCGCCACGTTCTTGAGCATGATGAGCGAAAGGGGAAGAGCCGATTTCCCCCCCCCGGCGTGCTCCGTCCGGGCCGCGTAAACGAAAAGAATGGAGATGGCCAGGTAATTGATAAAGCGAAAACTCTTGAATGACATGAAAACGGAAAAAAAAGAGAACAGAATGAGCCACGGCGGAACGCCTCTCGTCGTCAGAAGTCCCCAAGCCAGGAGCGCAATGGCGATCAGGACCAATACGCCCGACGGCGTGCCGAGATCGGTGATCGGCCACATCTCGATCGAGAGCGCCGTCGAGCCCGGATCAAGCGCCTGGAGGTAGGGAAAGAGCAGCCGCCGCGCGCCGTAGGGATTGAGCATGGTCGCGATCAGGGCGACGCCGCTCATCGAGAGCGCTCCGCGAAGCAGGAGCCGGAGGGGGAACTTTCGAAATTTCAGGATCGTCTCGCACGCGAGCCAAAGACCCAGCGTGAAGAAACCGATGACAAAAGTGCTGTGCGTATTCGTCCAAACCAGAAAGATGAAAAAGAGAACCGCCTGCGTCCGCGAGGTGATCTTTTCCAGGTGCGACTTGCGGAGCGTCACCATCAACAGCACAAGTAAAAGTCCTCCGACCAGTTCCGGCCTCTGCTGCAGCCGTCCCTTCATCAGAATGCCCGCGAAGAACAGCGCCGTCGTCGAGAAGAAATCAAATGCGGGATACTTCCGTGCGGAGGTGGCGACAGGCAGAAAAAGGATGGCCAGATAAACGGCGGCGAAGACCATCCAGAGCCCGGGAAAACCGCCGATTTTGAAGAGCAGCGCCAGAACCGCCTCGTAGCCCGCGTACTCATCAAAATAGGGATTCGCGGGCAATCCATAAGCGGCCACCGGCCCGGTGGGCAGCGCCCAAGTGTGCAGAATCCGCGAGCCTTCCGGCAATTGCCACCAGAGATCGCCCTGGGTGATTTGCAGGGAGCAGAAGACGACGTAGATAAAGGCGTAACTCCAAAGAAAAATCTGGAGAGATCGATTCAGGTTCCTCATACGGCCGGGAAAAAGGTGACGCGCGAACGGTTTATTGGCAACGAGAAACAGCCCCGGGAATGGCCTGTTGACCGCCAGCCCGGAAAGGAGCAGGAAGGCAAAAGCTTGCGGCGTGACTATCCGGCCTGTTTATGAGATCATTTTCCGTGACTTGACCCTTTTTTATGCTCCGATCCGCGATCATTCTCTTTTCTCTTTTGACGATCCCCGTGCGAGCCAACCTGGGCGAGACGGTGGAGCAATGCGTGGCGCGCTATGGCAGGCCCATCGGCTACTCGGAAGCCGGCGCCAAGTCTCCCTTTGGAACGGTCGCCTTCACCGCCACCGGCTACACGCTGATCGTTTTCCTGATCAATAACAAAGAGGCGGGCGCCCGGGTCTCCAAACTGGATAAGAGCGCTTTTACCGATGCCGAGATGAAAACCATCCTGGGCGCCGATTCGGCGGGATCCCCATGGATTCCCGCAGCCAGCAACGATCCCACCTGTTTGCGATGGACCCGGGGCGACAAGGCCACCGTTCTCTACGACAAAGAGAAGCGCATGCTCATCTTTACCTCGGAAGAGATGGCCAACGCGCTTCATGCCCCGACGGCAAGGTAGCCGGCGCAGGCCCTTGCGCCGGTCCGTCGCGCGGCGCGCGACGGCTACCCATAGCTTGCGTCCGCCGCCGGTAAGCACCATAGTAGAGGCATGGAAGTGACGGAAGCCCCCCAACCCGCCCCAAAAATCACGATCGGCAACGAGAAGCTTTGCAAAATCACCGAGAAGGCCTCGGAAAAGCTGACCTCGCTGCTCGCGCGCCAGGGCCGCCCGAACGGCGCCTTGCGGCTGGCCGTCATCGGCGGCGGCTGCTCCGGCCTGCAATACAAGATGGACCTCGTCGACGGCCCCGCCAACCGCGACATTCTTATCCGCACCCGCAATGTCAACGTGGTGATGGACCCCAAGAGCGCCCGCTTCGTCTCGGGCTCCCTCCTCGACTACAGCGACGATCTCCAAAAAGGCGGCTTCAAGGTCACCAATCCCACCGCTTCCGCTCATTGTTCTTGCGGCGAAAGCTTCAGCGCCTAGGATTGCATTACCGATTTCCTGCTCTTTCATTTCTTCCGATAGTTGAAAGAAAACCCAAAACCTCGACGATAATCCTCCAACCTATGTCTTCCTCCTTCGCCTTCCCTCGCGTCATCCGTTTCGCCGTCCTGTTCACGCTCTGCGCCGCCTCGGCGGCTTGGGCCGATTCCACCTCCACGCCCGCCACCGGGTCGGTCACATCGAAGCCTTTCGGCAAGACGCCCGAGGGCCAGTTGGTCGCGCTTCACACGCTCACCAATAAAAATGGCGTGAGCGTGAGCATCATGGACTACGGCGCCACGATTGTGAAAATCCTCGCGCCCGATCGCAACGGCAAGCTCGACGACGTCGTCCTCGGCTTTGACAGGTTCTCCCCCTACCTCCACATCACGACCTACTTCGGCGCGACCATCGGCCGTTACGGCAATCGCATCGCCAAGGGCCAGTTCCGGCTGGGCAAAACGCTTTATCAACTGCCCCGCAATGACGGCCCCAACTCCCTGCACGGCGGCTTTCGCGGGTTCGACAAACGCATGTGGAAAGTCGAACCGGTCGAATCGGACATCCCGGCGATCCGCTTCAGCCGGCTCAGCCCGGATGGCGAAGAGGGCTACCCCGGAAACCTCTTTGTCAGCGTCACCTTTTCCCTCAACGACGACAACGAACTGCGCATCTCCTATGAGGCCACCACGGATAAAGAGACCATCCTCAATCTGACCAACCACGCTTACTTCAATCTCGCCGGCGGCGGCACGATTCTTAACCACGTCCTGACGCTTCACGCCGACGCCTTCACCCCCGTCGACGCCACCCTCATCCCCACGGGTGAGATCAAAAAAGTCGCAGGCACGCCCTGGGACTTCCTCAGCCCGACGCCCATCGGACTTCACCTGAAGGAAGCCGGCGGCAAACCGGTCGGCTACGACCACAACTTCGTCCTGCAAAAAGGTTTGTTTTCCGACTGGTCCGTGGCTGCGGAAGTTGACGAGCCGAAGAGCGGGCGCACGCTGACCGTGTCGACCGACCAGCCCGGCGTTCAATTCTACACCGGCAACTTTCTTGACGGCACGCTCACCGGCGCGGGCGGCAACGTTTACGGCCAATACACGGGCTTTTGCCTGGAAACGCAGCACTTCCCCGATTCTCCCAATCACGACAACTTTCCCTCGACGCTCCTCGCTCCGGGAGACACTTACAAGACCTCGACGGTCTACGCCTTCGGCGTCAAATAGCTTTTCTGGAGGGTCGGAGTCCGACCCTCCAGAAAATCGCCTGTCACAATTAGGTGACAACGCAAGTGCGTTGCTCTATATGACTTCCATGCCAAATCGAAAGCGACTGGCCTCCAATGTCCGGCCTGTTTCCGCCAAGGAAGTCTCCGTTTTGGCCTGGATTCAGGACGCCTACGGAAACGTCCTCTTGATCCAACAAACGACGGGCAAGCAACTCTGGTCGCTCCCCGGCGGAAAAGCTCACTCCGCGGAAGCGCTCAAGCAGGCCTTGCGTCGTGAATTGAAAGAGGAAATCGGCCTGACCGTCGTTTCCGCCAAGGTAATCGATCTCTTCGATCGTCCGCAACGATCGGGTTTGGCTGTTCTCTTCCAGACCAAATTGCGGAAAGGCGAACTCAAATTAAGGGCAAAGGAAATCAAGAATGCCGCCTTTGTGGACAAGCTTCCGTCCAAGGCCACCCCCTCCGTGAGCTATTTCTGGAAGCGCCAGTTTCCGTCCCTCAGCGGCAGGGGAAATATCCTGGATTTGTAAGGCATTCAAAAGCCTGTCATCCTGAGCTTACAAACCCATAGGTCCCATCAGTCCCATTCTTCGTATTCATGACCCAGACCCGTTCCCAGGAACTTTTCGCCGAAGCGCTCCGCTACATCCCCGGCGGCGTCAACTCGCCGGTGCGCGCGTTCCGCGCCGTGGGAGGCACTCCCTTCTTCGCGCGGAAGGCCTGCGGTTCGCGCGTCGAGGACATCGACGGCAACAGCTACATCGATTACGTCTGCACCTGGGGGCCGTCGATCCTGGGCCACGCGCATCCCGACGTCATCGCGGCGGTGAAAGCGGCGGCGGATCGCGGCACGAGCTTCGGCATTCCGAATCCCCTTGAAGTCGAACTCGCGCGCAAAATTTGCGAGTGGGTGCCGTCGGTCGAGAAAGTGCGGATGACCAACAGCGGCACCGAGGCGACCATGAGCGCGATCCGTCTCGCCCGCGGATTCACCCGCCGGGACAAGATCGTCAAATTCGAGGGCTGCTATCACGGCCACGTCGACTCCCTTCTGGTCAAGGCCGGCTCGGGCGCCCTCACCCTGGGCCAGCCCGACAGCGCCGGAATTCCCGCCGCGCTGGTGGCGCTCACCCTCGCGTTGCCGTTCAACGACGCGGACGCCCTACGGCTCGCCTTTGAGCGCAACAAGGGCGAAATCGCGGCGGTGATCGTCGAGCCCATCCCGGCCAACGCGGGGCTGATCCTTCCCGCTCCCGGCTTTCTCGAAACGATGCGCGAACTCTGCACGGCCCACGGCACGCTCCTGATTTTCGACGAAGTCATGACGGGTTTCCGCGTCGCTCGCGGCGGCGCGCAGGAACTTCTCGGCATCCGGCCCGATCTCTCCTGCTTCGGCAAGGTGATCGGCGGCGGCCTGCCCGTGGGCGCCTTGGGCGGCCGCGCCGAGATCATGGATTTTCTCGCGCCGCTGGGGCCGGTCTACCAGGCGGGCACGCTCTCCGGCAATCCGCTCGCCATGGCGGCGGGACTGGCCCAGCTCAGGATTTTGGAGGAGCAGGACATTTTCACGAAACTGGAAAAGCTCGGCGCTCAACTCGAAACGGAAACGCGCGCGGCGCTCAAATCGGCCGGCCTCGATTATGTCTTTTACCGGATCGGCTCCATGTTCTGCCTCTTCTTCACCGGGCGCGCCGTCCGAAATCTGGATGGCGCCAGGACGGCCGACCTCCCTCATTTTGCGCGCTTCTTTCACGCCATGCTGGCGCGGGGAATCTATCTCGCGCCGTCGCAGTTCGAAACGGGATTCCTCAGCGCCGCCCATACCGCGCAGGACATCGAGCAAACCGCCCGGGCGATGCGCGAAGCGTTGCTCTCCAGCTAACGGCTTTCGAACCTACTCCTCCACGATGTCGCGCCGGCCGCTACGGTCGCTGGCGCGGGCCGGGAAGTGGGTTTGGAGGGCGCGGCCCGCCTGCCCGATCGTCGCCACCAGGCCGTCGGTGTAGCGGCTCTCCTTGAAGTGGCGCGTGAGGAGCGCGATGAGTTCGTCCCACCACGCCTGGCCCACTTTTTCGTGGAGGGCCGGGCCGCCCACGACGGCGAATTTTTGCGACTTGGGCGCGAGGAAAATCAACAGGCTGTTTTTGTCCGTGGCGGTTTCGAGGCGCAATTTGCGGAACTCGTGATTTGCGGCGGCGAGGGGATCTTCCACGTTGCGATGGCTGATGAAGACCACGATTTGGCCGGAGACGCCTTCCTCGGCGGAGCGGATCGCCTGGTGGACGCGGTCGTGCTCAAGCGCGCTCAAAAAGTGTTTCACTTTCATTGTCACCAGCCTCCTCCCGCGCCGCCGCCAGCGGAACCGCCGCCGCCTCCGCTAAAGCCGCCGCCACCACCGCCAACCCCTCCACCCCCTCCGAATCCGCCGCCGCCGCCCCAATTGATGTAGGTGCCTGTGACGATACTGCCCCGCGGAAGACGCCTGCTGAAAACCTGGATGACGATAACCACGACGAAGAAGCCGAGGATGACCCAGATATTCACGTTCTGATTATTCTGTTCATCGACCGTGGAGCCGGTTCCCTTGTACTCGCCCTTCGTTGCCGCGATCATCGCGTTGATGCCCGCCTGAATGCCGCCGGAATAGTTGCCCTGCTTGAATTGAGGCGCGATGACCTGGGTGATGATGTTTTTGCAAATCGCGTCGGGCAGCGCGCCTTCCAATCCGCGCCCGGTGGCGATGAACATCTTGTGGTCGTTGACAAAGACGAAGAGGATCGCGCCGTTGTCCTTCCCCTTCTGGCCCACGCCCCACGCGTTGTAAGCATCGGTGGCGTACTGGGCGATTTCCGCGTCGGGCGGCAGGCTGGGATAAATCGCGACGACGATCTGGTTGGATGTCTCCTTCTCGACTTGCTCGAGTTGGTCATTGATCGCGGAGAGGGTCGAGGCATCGACCACGCCCGCCTGATCGGTGATATAGCGGTCCGGCTTGGGCGGAAGATTTTGGGCCTGGGCGAAGAGACTTCCGCCGAGACAGAGCAGCAGCATCAGGGCCACGGCCAGCGCCGGCAACCCTCGCACAACTCGTCGCTTGGTCATGGCTGGATGCGCCGCTTAGTGGGCAGGCGCGGGAGCGGGCGCGGCGTTGGTCGGAGTATTGAAGTCGAAATGGACGGGGGGCGGGACTTCGCTGCCTTCCTTTGCCTGGAAGTAGGGCCGCGTGGTGAACCCCGACATCCCCGCCACGAAGTTGCTGGGGAAACTCTGCACCGCGGTGTTGTAGCTTTGGGCCGCCTGGTTGAAATGGTTGCGGGCCGTGGTGATGCGGTTCTCGGTGCCTTCCAACTGGGCCTGGAGATCGATGAAGTTCTGGTTCGCCCTCAAGTCGGGGTAGTTTTCCGTGACGACCAGCAGGCGGGAGAGCGCGTTGCCGAGCTGACTTTGGGCCTGCTCGAATTGCTGGAGCTTGGCCGGATCGGTCGGGGCCTGGCTCGGATCGAGCTTCACCTGGCCGACGCTCGCGCGGGCGTCGGTGACTGCAATCAGCGTCGACTTCTCGAAATTGGCCGCTCCCGACACCGTGTTCACCAGATTGGGGATCAGGTCCGCGCGGCGCTCATACTGGTTCTCGACCTCGGCCCATTGGGAATCAACCGCCTGCTTGAGGCTGACGAGCTTGTTGTAGTTGTCCGCCCACATGGCGCCCACAACGATGACCAGAAGAATGATGCCGATGACGGCAACGCCGGCGCAGCCAAGAAGATATTTGCCCATAGGTCTCCGATGATCCTAACGGAGAAAAGGCATTTGTCCAATTTGGATGGAAGCCTTCTCAATGAAGGTTGGGGAATGGGACTGATAAGACGGATCGGACTCATGGGACCTATAAGTCCCGTCCGTCTTATCAGTCCTATGCTTCTTGCCGTCTAATCATTCGCCGCGACGGCGAGCTTGGCCGGATCGGCTTCGAGGGGGCGTCCGAATGCGCAGAAACGGCCCTGATGATGAACCAACCCCAGCCACGTCGAATAACCGCCGCACGGTTCGGACGGACGGAAAACATAAATATCGGGACCGCCGTTGCTCCGGTTGTGCTCGCCGCCCCGGCTGGTTTGCGAACCGGCCATGATCCACTGGCCCTTATCGTTGGTGCCGAGGAAGACCATGACGTGAGTGATCGGCGGCTGCCGTTCGGGCCGGTAGGTGTTTTCCCAGAAAAGAAGGTCGCCCGGCTTGAGGTTGCGGCGCAGGAAATTGCAATCGGCCCAACCGCCGGCCGTCTGGGGCACGTCCCAGGCCTTGCCCTGCAGATGGAGATAGTAATATTGGTCCGAAGCCGTGCGCGGCAACTGGATTCCCGTCGTGACCTTATAGATATAGCGCGTCGTATTGGAACAATCCATGGTCCAAGCGTGGGCCTCGCCCGGCGGACGCCAATCTTCGTCGTACTCGATGCCTTGATTGCCGAGCGCGCGGGCTTCCTGGAGGAAACGATTCCCCCAATCACTCGCGGGCGTCGTGATCAGCGGGTTGGGGCCTGTACCCAGGCTGGGGCCGCGACCCTGGTTGAGGCCGCGGCTGGTCAGCCGGGGTGCGGGCGGGTTGAAGGCTTGCGGGGAATTACCGCCGTCCGCAGGACCCACGCGGGTCGAATAGCTCGGGAGCGCCTTTGCAAAAGATTTGGCCGGGCCGCTTGGCGCAACCACGGCAGCCGTGATCCGCGGCGCGGGCTCCGCGGCCAACTCGGCGGGAGAAACGAGTTTCGCGATGGGCGCGCGCTTTTCCGCCACGACGGGCGCGGGTGAATCGGCGTCCTCGTCAGGGGAGGGAAGCGGAACCGGGCACGACGCAAAGGTCGAGGCCGGAATGTCGAAGTCCTGCACGGGTTGCGCCATGGCGTAGGCGTGATGGACCTTCGCTTTGGAAGTCATGGCGCTTTTCGTTGAAGGAACTTGCAGGACCTGCCCCGGCTTCACGGTGCCGGCCGTCAGATTATTGAGCGCCTTCAGCTTCTTGCGCGTGGTTTTAAACTTTTGTGCGATGCTCGTCAGCGAATCACCCGCCACCACCGTATAGGTGGAGGAGCGTTTCGCGGTCGGCGCCGTCGCGACGCCGCTTGCCGCCGCCGACGGAGCGGGTTGTGCCGCGGGAGCGGAAGTCGTGGCGTTCGAGACGCCGGTCTCGGCTTGGGAAAGGAGAGCGGGACTGGCAACAAGCGATAGGACAATGGCGCTGAGAATCGGGGAGGATAGGTTCCGATTTTTCATGGGGATGTCCTGAGTTTTTTTAAATCAAAGGCGCTTGCAGGTGAGTGGTTGGTTGGTGGCTGACTCGCATCGTCGGGGACTACTTGGTCGTGTCGCTCGTGGCCGGCGGAATTTGCAAGACTTGCCCGGGGTGGAGCAGCGCGCCTTTTTTAAGATTATTCAGCTTCCTCAGCTTGACGACCGTGGTGCCGTACTTATGGGCGATGGTCCAGAGCGAGTCGCCGGAAGCAATCGTATAAGTCGTGGGCCGTTCCGTGGGGGCCGTGGCCGAAGCGGCATTCGTGTCAGCGGGAGCAGCCGCTGCGGGGGCGGCGGCAGGAGCAGCGGGCGCCGCAGGTGCCGATGGTGCGGCGTTGGAGGACGAGGCATCTGCCGGCGCGGCGGTCTGGGCGCGGGTGAGGGAAGTCGGAGCGACGACGAGTGCAAAAGCAAGCGCGCAGACGATGGATGGAGAGGAGCACCGGGTAGTCATAAGAGATAGGGTAGGGGATTTATTACGTTTTTAAAGTAAAAACTTACTTCACTTCGCCCAAGGCGAATGAGTGGTTATGCGAACTGTCGCCCTCAAGGTCAAGCCCGGTGATCATTATTTTAGGAGATTCAACGTCTTGAGCAGATCGGGGTTGGCAAGATGCGGCAGATAGACGGAATCGATCACGAAGGGGCCGTACGCGAATCCCACGCACATCAGGAGAATAAAAACGCCCGCGCAAAAGCAGGTCCACGGAAAAAGAAACAAATCGGGAAAGGCCAGGATGTCGGGACTTGTGGCCCCACCGTAGTAGACGACCCGGATTTTTTCGCCGAGTTGATGCATCGGCGGATTGCTGGAGAAGGTGGTCTCGAATTCAGCCTTGGCCCCGTCCGGTTGCGTGTAGGCGACCCGCAGGCTGTAGTTGGTGCCGCCCTTGGAACCCCGATGCGGAATCAATTCCACGACCTCGCCGTCGGCGAGATGTCCCGAGAGAAGGAGGTTGTGTTTGCGCCAGCCCAGGTAGAGGGCCAGCACGATCAAACCCAATCCGAGCGCGAGGATCAGCGGATGCTTGAAGATGAAAGTCAGCACGACGAAGCTTAACAGTTTCTCGATTTTTTTTGCGAGACGTTAGTTGGCAGCGGAGAAAACGCCGTTACGCTTATGGCATGAAGCGGCTCGCCGGTTTGGAAACCGAATATGGCTGTATGGCTCCCGAATCCTTCGGGCTGCCCGCCGTCCCCACCCGGGTGCGCGATTACATCTTCAAAAAGAAAAAGCTCGGGCTGATCGACCTGCACGACCGCGATTACGACGAACCGGCCGGCAACGGCGGTTTTCTTTTCAACGGCGGGCGGCTTTATCTCGACATGGGCCATGTCGAGTACTGCACGCCGGAATGTTTGGCCCTGGCCGACGTCGTCGCCTACGACCAGGTCGGCGAAGTCCTGCTCCAGCAGGCGCTCCAGGAACTCCATCTCCTCCCGGAGGTTTCCTTCATCAAGAACAACATCGACCACTACACGAGCGCCACGTTCGGCTGCCACGAGAATTACCTGCTCAGCCGCGATGCGCCGCTGACCAAGCGCAACATCGACACGCTCCTGACCTTTCTCGCCGTGCGCATCCTGCTCGTCGGCGCGGGCCGGGTGGGGATGACCCAGGCGCCGCGGCGTTACGGCAAGATGGACGCCGGCGAGGCCGTGCCGTACCAGATCTCCCAGCGCGCCGATTTCATCCAGACCGACATTTACGAATGGGTGCAGTTCAACCGCGCGCTCATCAACGCCCGGGACGAGCCGCTCGCCGATTACCGCCGGTTTCGCCGCCTCCACCTGCTGTTGGGCGACTCGAACCTGCTCCCCTTCGCCAACGCGCTCAAGGTCGGCACGACCGCGCTCATGCTCGATTTGCTCGAAGCCGACGCGCTGCCCGACATCGCGCTCTACGAACCCGTCTGCGCCATGCGGAAGCTTTCGCATCAGCCGAACGGCCCATGGAAAGTGGAGATGGCCGACCGGAGCGAGCGCTCGGCCCTCGACATCCTGGAGGAATTCCTGGCGGCGGCCTGCTCGGGAAAAATCGAGCTCGACGCCGACGGCAAATGGACGGTCGAAGCGTGGCGGTTTGCGCTCGGCAAACTGCGGCACGATCCGGGGGCGCTGATCGGGAAACTCGACTGGATCACCAAGCAGTACCTGCTCGAATCGTTCGTCAAATCGGAGGGCATCACCTGGCGCGACACGTGGCTGGAAAGCCTCGACCTCGAGTATCATTGCATCGATCCCTCCAAGTCGCTCCTGGCCGGCCTGCCCGGCACCGCGCTCATCCAGCAGGGCCTGCCCGGCCTTGCGAAGCGCGATTTCTTCATCCAGCCGCCGCCCAACACGCGCGCCAATCTCCGCAGCGAAGCGATGCGCACCATCCTCCACAAAAGGCTCTCCTACGTCATCGACTGGGACCTCATCTACATCGGCGAAGGCAAGCAAATCCACCTCGACGATCCCTTCCAGCACGACATCCGCTCGCTGAACAATTTCCGCACGCACGAGCCTCGATAAAAAAGCTCGGGATGACGGATTGCTTAGAGGATGGGTTTCGCAGAGGTCTCAAGTTGTCCGGGCCATCCATCATGCAGCAGCGCTTCATCTTTGTTTTATATTGATCGCGTTCAACTTTTGGTTTTTAATGCTTAAGCTGTGATTGTAGAAGACGCTACCCATCCGGGGGTTTTGCCAGCCTACCTCGTCGTTGACGATGCGGTGATTTACGAGATTGCCCCGAATTCCGTCCTCAATATCGGGCGGCTGGACACGAACGACATTGTCCTGGATGACTACAAGGTCAGCCGCGAACACGCGGTGCTGAAATTTTCAAGGTCCGAGATCATGTTGGTTGACCTGGCCAGCACCCACGGCACCTACGTCAACGGCGCGCGGATCGATCGCAGCATGATCCAATTTGGCGACACGATTCAGATCGTCAGCCATGAGCTGACGCTTAGCCGGGAGATGCCCGGGGATATTCTGAGCGATACCGGGTCGATTGCGGTGCCCAAGATGGCGCGTACCCTGGACCGCCGGCTGAAGTTTTTTGGAGGCCTCAACGAGTTTGCGCTCATCACGCTGGTCCAATTTCTCCACCAGGAGAAGCAGTCGGGGCTTTTGCTTTTGGAACTGGGCCAAAATCCGGGTCCGAGGATTTATTTTCAGGACGGCGACATCATCCATGTTTCGCAGGGGGAAAACCTGGCCGAATTGCTGGTCCGTAAAAATCATGAGCAGAGCCTCTTCTTTTATTTTCACCATGAGACGAATTTTCCGAGGCGCACCATCATGCAATCGACGCCCAATTACCTCATGGGCCTTTGCCGTTCCCACGATGAAAAGCAGATCCAGGGCTTGCGTGAGATCGACGCGATCTGGGCGTCAAAACCCCAGGTGGAGACCGCGCGCGTGCCCGTCTCCCCGATCCGTCCGGATTGAGAGGGTGTCTGGAAAGTAGTGCGTGACCTGCGCCTGCTTTCCAGACACCCTCTAAAATTCCGGCGGACCATGTATTTCCCTCGTTCCCATGCAAAGATGCGTCGCGTGCTTCCTATCGGATGCACTTCTCTGGTAGTTTCCTTTAGATTACGTTATGAAGATTATTCTCACCGGCATCCAGCCTTCCGGCGCGCTGCATCTCGGCAATTATTTCGGCGCGATGCAGCCGGCCATCGAGATGCAGGGCCGGTATCAGGCCGTCTATTTTATTGCGGATTATCACGCGCTCACCTCGGTTTCCAAGGCGGACGATCTCCGGCGCCACACCTTCGATGTCGCGGCCGGATGGCTCGCCTGCGGCCTTGATCCGCAACGCGCGATTCTCTTTCGCCAGAGCGACGCGCCGCAGGTGCACGAGATCGCGTGGCTCCTCTCGGTGGTC
>Ga0182030_10009788_pt1 | contig 19577 bp, 16 predicted proteins | sample 812S3MmetaG_FD_121299 | JGI IMG/M metagenome (GOLD analysis project Ga0182030, IMG submission 121299) | Permafrost microbial communities from Stordalen Mire, Sweden - 812S3M metaG (Illumina Assembly) | ecosystem: Environmental > Terrestrial > Soil > Wetlands > Permafrost | place: Sweden... | reverse complement strand
TCAGCGTCTCTCTGTCAAGCGAATCAAGTGTGGCGAGGTCCATCGGAAACGTGAATCAAACCGCGATTCGCCTGTCAATAGCCTAACTAAACCTAAGATCTAGAAAGGGGTGAGCAGTTACGCTAGTGGGCGCCGACAAATTGATATCGCGGTAGATATTAGGAGCGGCGGGGCGCAAGGACGGGTTCCCATAGGCGGAAATCCGTGAAACGTTCCGTCGACTGCATCGGTCAGCGACGCCGGTAAATAATGATCTGGGGCCGCAACTCTTCAATAAGGTAGAGAAACCAAAGGCGCGATTCTCGTCCCGAAAAATATATGTACGTATTACGGCCGAAACGGGTTGTCACGACGGCGGTTTCGACGCCAAACGTCGGGGTCTTGACCTTGACCGAGGAAATTTCGCTCAGCGAAATTCGCTTGTGCCAGATGGTGAACATCGGCACGCGAGGCAGGGGACGAAACGGAATGCAAATGGACGATGCTTTGAGCCGAACCCCTCGATATTCGGTGAGCGCTCCTTGCAGCGCAAAAACCGGAATTACAAAAGTGACGTAAGCCGCTGGCTCCGTAAAACAAAGAGCGACAGCGAACCCGGAGCTAAGGAGGAGGAATATTAACCAATAGGAACACCAACTTTGAATACGGGTCCCGACATAGTGTGTGCATTCAACTGCTTTTTTTTTAAAGTTTTTAAAGAGAGAACGGGGTTAACGCCAAAATTTCCAATATTTCCAATCCAGACAGAATTCTCGCTCATCACCTGGGCCCCAACTCTCTTCGAGATGCTCGAATCTGTGAGCTACATCTCTCCTGCAACCGTCGCCGCGAGAACCTGCAGTGGCTCGAAATGTGCGGCAACACTAAGATACCGTTAACCGGTTAAGACAAGGTTAAGTGGTCGTCAACTGTGGAGGTTAATTGAGTGAGGGAGAACGACCGAACGGTTGAGGAGGTCGATGAGAATTGTCACCTACGTCTTCGCCCGATTCTGCCGCCGTGCGCGCCTTGTCGTTGCCCGGGATGCGTGTTAGTCAGCCGCTCTCCCTCCCCTTTCCCGCATCGACGCCCCGGCGCGGCGCATTTTGGCGGATGACCTGTGTCCACGCCCTCGCTCGACTCCTTTCGCCGCATCGTCGTCAAGGTCGGTTCCTCGTTGCTGGTCGAGCCGCGGGAGGCCGCCGTCAAGCTCGATTGGCTGGAGCGTCTCGCCGACGATCTGCTGTCGCTGCATCGGCGCGGCGCGGATGTGCTCGTTGTGTCGTCCGGCTCGGTGGCGCTGGGGCGCAGCGTGCTCGGCCTGCCGTCGGGGGCGCTGCCGCTGGAGGACAGCCAGGCCGCCGCGGCCGTCGGCCAGATCGCGCTGGCCCGCATCTGGGCGCAGGTTCTGGCCGAGCGGGGCCTGGTGGCCGGGCAGATACTCGTGACCTTTGGCGACACCGAGGAGCGCCGACGCTATCTTTATGCGCGCGAATGTCTCAACCGGCTGCTCGATCTGCGCGCGGTGCCGATCATCAACGAGAACGACACGGTGGCGACCGCCGAAATTCGCTATGGCGACAACGACCGCCTCGCCGCCCGCGTCGCCACGATGGCGAGCGCCGACCTGCTGGTGCTGCTCTCGGATGTCGACGGTCTCTATACCGCCCCGCCGGGCGAAAATCCCGATGCGACGCTGATCCCGCTCGTGCCGCGCGTCACCGCCGAGATCGAGGCGATGGCCGGCGGCGCCGCTTCGCAATATTCGCGCGGCGGCATGCGCACCAAGATCGAGGCGGCGAAGATCGCCACGACAGGCGGCGCCCATATGGTGATCGCCGACGGGCGCGCGCCCTCGCCGCTGGCGCGCATCGCCTCGGGTGGACGCTGCACCTGGTTTTTGACGCCGTCCAACCCGATCACCGCGCGCAAAAAATGGATCGCCGGATCGCTCACGCCCAAGGGCGCCGCGCATCTCGACGCTGGCGCGGCGTCGGCGCTCGCCAAGGGCAAAAGCCTGCTGCCGGCGGGCGTCACCAGGGTCGAAGGCAATTTCGCGCGGGGCGACTGCATCGTGATCCGCAACGCCGTCGGCGGCGAGATCGGGCGCGGCCTCGTCACCTATGACGCCGCCGACGCCGCAAAAATCATCGGACGCTCGTCGAAGGACATCGAAGGGCTGCTCGGCTTCAAGGGGCCGGACGAACTGATCCACCGCGACGACATGGCGTTTAAGGGCGCGTGAGCGACCGGACCGCCCTACCGAGCGTCGATCAAGGCGCGCGGGGGGTAAGATCGTAAGGCGCGCTTGCATTGGCGTTGATCGAGACGTCGTTTTAAAAATCGATCCGCGCGGCGACTGCGCGAAATAAACCTCGCGCGTCGACGAAAATCGACGACGGCGCAGTCAAAACCCAACAAACCGCACCCCGCTATGCGCCTTGGCCCCTGTCTCGGATCGGCCTGCGGAGAAGAACGAGCCCGCACTCTCGCTCCCGAGGGATCGCGCCAATGACGACAAGAGCGCTCTTCAATGCAATGTGAATTCGGCGCCCACCACTGAGATTTCCGCTGGGCGAATAAGCCTTGCGTGCGCCACCAACACCGAGTGGAGCTTGCCCTCTAAGCTCATTGTCCAGAAGTCCAGAAATTTATGCAGTTCCGGGAAATGCGGATGCAGATCGTATTCCTGCCAGACGTAGGATTGAACAATCGCAGGGTAGTCGGGAAGACGATAGAAGATATTCGCGGTCGTCAACCCGTAACCTTCGACCATTCGACGGAAATCGCGCGATGCCATCGGACCTCTCCTTCGCTATCGGAAATAATGGAGCGACAGCATCTCTCACGCAAGCCTTATGCCAATATCCTTTTTAAAAACAGTGTATTATCAGCAGCAGCCAGGGAGTGCTGATTTGCTTGAGAGACCTTCTTGACGCGGAAAAATCGCCGCGTTCCTTCCGGCCGGAATCGGCGTCCAGCCTCAATTGCTGCGCGGCCTTGGCTTTTTTCGTCCGCGCTGCGGGAATTGGCGGCTCACGTCTTGTAAACTGGCGGCGGCGCCCCCAACTCCCCGACTAGGCTTCTGGCACTCGATATGAGGGAGTGCCAGAAGGCTTTCTGCTCATTGCTTGGGCGCGCGACGCCTCTCGAATATCCGTCGGCCCATAATAAGGAAAAAACGACATGGCATTTCGTCCCCTGCACGACCGGGTTGTGGTCAAGCGCCTCGAAGGCGAGGACAAAACCAAGGGCGGCATCATCATTCCCGATAGCGCCAAGGAAAAACCGCAGGAAGGCAAAATCATCGCCGTCGGTCCCGGTGCCCGCGACGAAAGCGGCAAGCTGGTTCCGCTCGACCTCAAGGCCGGCGACAATATTTTATTCGGCAAATGGTCGGGCTCCGAAGTGAAGATCGACGGTGAAGACCTCCTCATCATGAAGGAAAGCGACGTCCTCGGCGTCGTCGCCTGAACAACCGTCACCTTCGCTTAACTTCTCTCGATCTCCTCTGGAGTTTAACATAATGGCTGCCAAAGACGTACGCTTCTCCACCGACGCGCGCGACCGCATTCTGCGCGGCGTCGAAATCCTCAATAATGCCGTGAAGGTTACGCTCGGCCCCAAGGGCCGTAATGTCGTCATCGAGAAATCCTATGGCGCGCCGCGCATCACCAAGGACGGCGTAACTGTCGCCAAGGAGATCGAGCTCGTCGACCGTTTCGAGAATCTTGGCGCCCAACTGGTGCGCGAAGTTGCGTCGAAGCAACACGACGCCGCCGGCGACGGCACCACCACCGCGACCGTGATCGCCGCCTCGATCGCCCGCGAAGGTTCGAAGGCCGTGGCCGCCGGGCTCAATCCGATGGATTTGAAGCGCGGCATTGACCTCGCAGTCGAGGCGGTCGTCGCCGATCTCGCTAAAAACTCGAAGAAGGTCACCTCGAATGACGAAATCGCCCAGGTGGGCAGGATCTCCGCCAATGGCGACGAGTTTATTGGCCGCGAAATCGCCAAGGCGATGGAGAAGGTCGGCAATGAGGGCGTGATCACCGTCGAGGAGGCCAAAAGCCTCGAAACCGAGACTGAAATCGTCGAGGGCATGCAGTTCGACCGCGGCTATCTCTCGCCCTATTTCATCACCAACGCCGAGAAGATGATCGCCGAACTCGAAGACCCCTACATACTGATCCACGAAAAGAAACTCTCGTCGTTGCAGGCGCTGCTGCCGATCCTCGAAGCCGTGGTGCAGACCGGCAAGCCCTTGCTGATCGTCGCCGAGGACATCGAAGGCGAGGCTCTGGCCACGCTCGTCGTCAATAAGCTGCGCGGCGGCTTGAAGATCGCCGCCGTCAAGGCGCCGGGCTTCGGCGATCGCCGCAAGGCCATGCTGGAAGACATCGCCATCGTCACCGGCGGCGAGTTGATCGCCGAGGATCTCGGCGTCAAGCTGGAAAACGTCACGTTGGCCCAGCTTGGTCGTGCGAAACGCGTGCGCATCGACAAGGAAGCCACCACGATCATCGACGGCGCTGGCGACAAGAAGGGTATCGAGGCGCGCATCGCGCAGATCAAGACGCAGGTCGAGGACACCACCTCCGACTATGACCGTGAGAAGCTCCAGGAGCGTCTGGCCAAGCTCGCGGGCGGCGTCGCGGTGATCCGCGTCGGCGGCGCGACCGAGGTCGAGGTCAAGGAAAAGAAGGATCGCGTCGACGACGCGCTGAACGCTACCCGTGCGGCGGTGCAGGAAGGCGTTTCGCCCGGCGGCGGCGTGGCGCTGCTGCGCGCCATCGCCTCGCTGGACGCCGTGAAGGTCGCCAATCCCGACCAGAAGACCGGCGTCGACATCGTGCGCAAGGCGATCCAGGCTCCGGCCCGCCAGATCGTTGACAACGCCGGCGGCGATGGCGCCGTGGTCGTGGGCAAGCTGCTCGACTCCAAGGAATATAGCTACGGCTACGACGCCCAGACGGGTCAATTCGGCGATCTCATGAAGCTCGGCATCATCGACCCGACCAAGGTCGTGCGCACGGCGCTTCAAGACGCGGCGTCGATCGCCGGCCTGATCGTCACCACCGAGGCGACGATCACCGAGCACCCGAAGAAGGACGCGCCCCAGATGCCGGGCGGCGGCGGCGGAATGGGCGGCATGGATTTCTAAAGAGCGGAAATTCAGCGAAGGCGACGACACTAAGGTCCTGGGGGGTTCCCCAGGACCTTCAAGTTTGGGAGGTCCGGCGGGGATAGGCGCGAAAGCTAGGTCATTGCCCATCCACGTCCGCAACGACGATGGTTGCGCTGTTGAGAATATTCATGCGCCGCCGCCATTATGGCTCGGTCGACCGCCTAATCATATGCATCGATTGCGAGAGGCCGCGCCGGCAAGCCGTCACGACGATGCTCGCTTATCGCGTCGGATGAATCTGTTGCGCATAGGCACGAAATTCGATCCGGCTCCCTTGGTTCGCAGCCGGTCTCCGACGCTTGCGAGACTGGGCGTCATTCCATCTGAAACGCCGCGCGACTGACGCTCTCGCCATCGGCGGGGCGCAACGTCCAGAACGAGAGCGACGAGACTACGGTCAGTCCGCCCAGGGTCAGGAAAGCGTGATGCAGCGCGGTGGTCACCGCGAGACGATCGGACTGCGCTAGCGGACCAAGATACCAAGCCGTCACCAGCGATCCGAATGCCAGGCCAAAGCTCATGGATATTTGCTGAAACGAACTGGCGATCGTGCTGGCCATGCTCGACTCATTGGTTTCGATGTCCGCGTAAGCCATGCTGTTCATGCTCGAAAATTGCAGCGAATTGAAAAATCCCAACGCCAAGCCGATCCCGACGATCGCGATCAGCGGGGTTTGCGCGCCCACCAGTGAATAAAGATTAATGGTCGCGCCAATCATCACAGTGTTAACGATCAGCACACCGCGATATCCAAACCGCTTCAGCACCCGCGTGGAAAAAAACTTCATGCCCATCGCGGCGGCGGCTGTCGGCATCATGAGCAGACCCGACTGCCACGCCGGCAGATCAAGTCCGATCTGAAACAGCAGCGGTGTCAGGAAGGGCAATCCGCCGACGCCGAGTCGCGTGATGAAACCGCCGACCACCGAAACACGAAACGTCCGCACCTTGAACAGCGCCAGTTGCAAGATGGGGTAAGGCGCCCGCAGCGCATGCCGCCAGTAAGAGGCGAGCAGGACCACGCTGAGCAAAAAAAGGACCGCTTCCACCTTGATGTCGACCTGATGCTCGCCAAAAATCTCCAACAGCCACGACAGCAAGGCGGTTCCGCATCCAAACAACACGAGGCCGATCAAGTCGAGCGGACGCGAAGCGGCGCCATAATAATCCGGCATATAGAGGTGGATGAGCCACAGCGCGACGACCCCCGCCGGAATATTGACAAAGAAAATCTCTCGCCACGACAACCAGTGCACGATCAATCCGCCGACGGTCGGTCCAAGCAAGGGACCGATCAAGGCGGGGATGATGACGAAATTCATAGCTTGCAACAGTTCCGCCTTTGGGAACGTGCGGATCACGGTGAGCCGCCCGACCGGCATCATCATTGCCGCGCCCATTCCTTGAATAATCCGCGCGGCCACCATCTGCGGCACATTCATGGCGAGCCCGCAAAACACGGAGGAAATCGTAAAGATAGAAACCGCAAGCGCGAAAACACGCCGCGTGCCATATCTGTCGGCGGCCCAGCCGCTCACAGGAATGCATACAGCGAGACTGAGAATATAACTGGCGACCACCGCTTTCAAACTAAGCGGCGTCACATCGAGACTCGCCGCCATCGACGGCACCGCGGTATTGACGATGGTCGAGTCAAGTTGCTCCATGAACAGCGCCGTGGCGACGACCCACGGCAAAAAGCGCTTGACGTTTGGGCTACTCATTCGCTCAGACTTTCTCATGAGATCCGTCGCCGCGGCGAGCGCCGCGCCCGAATTCCCCACTGATTCAGCGGGAAGCCTATCATATGGTCTCGAAAACGAGGGTTTCACGAACACGACCGATGCGCCGATCGATGCACTTGTCGCCTTTCCCTTACCAGAGATTCCGCCTGGCGAAAAAGACGAGACGAGCTACTGGGGGGATCCGGCTATGTGCTCAAGACCGGCGCGAACTGGAAAGGGCCGATTGGCGATTTTCGCTTCGTCGTCGACAAGGGCAAAGCTGACTCGCTGGCGAGTTTTTGCGCCGAGGACGTGCGCAAAGTCTCGCCCACACAATTCGAGGCGCGGCGCACGAGCTTCACGCCAACGACAGATCTGGACGCGCTCCTCATCGACTGGGACGCGCTGACGCCCGTTTCCTCTTGCCGCGTGGCCATCGCCGCTAAAGCGGGTTGATTCAGGCTACGCCGCCAGCAGGAAGATCGGCTGCGCGCCGAGAATTGCGCGATCCACGAACGGCTCGAACTTCACGAAATTTTCTCGAAACATACCGACGAGCCGGCGTGTGGTCGCCGCGAAGTCGTCGGCGCAAGCCCATGTCTTCACGGGGTCAAGAAGTTCCGTTTCGACGCCGGGAACGGAACGAGGCACGCTCACCCCGAAGTATGGATCGACACGAAAACTGGCCTGGGCGAGCGAGCCGTCCAATGCGGCGCACAGGAGTTTGCGCGTGACATGGATCGGCATGCGCCGGCCCACGCCAAACTTCCCGCCTGTCCATCCCGTATTGACAAGCCAGCAATCGGCCTGATGCAAGGCGATCATATCGCGCAGAAGGTTGCCGTATTCGGAGGGACGGCGAGGCATGAAGGGCGCTCCGAAGCAGGTCGAGAATGTCGCCCGCGGTTCACGCACGCCCTGTTCGGTCCCGGCGATTTTGGCGGTATAGCCGGACAGGAAATGATACAACGCCTGCGCGGAATCGAGTCTCGATATCGGCGGCAGGACGCCGAATGCATCACATGTCAACATCACGATGTTTCTCGGATGGTTCGCGCGCCCCGACGTCGATGCATGAGCGATGAAGTCGAGCGGATAAGCGATGCGGGTGTTTTCAGTCCTTGAATCGTCCTCGAAATCGGGCTTGCGCGTCACAGGATCGAGAATGACATTTTCCAAAACCGTGCCGAAGCGTTCCGATGTCGCGAATATTTCGGGCTCCGCCTCGCGCGATAATTTGATCGCCTTGGCGTAGCAGCCGCCCTCGAAGTTGAAAACGCCTTTGGCGCTCCAGCCATGCTCGTCGTCCCCGATCAAGCAGCGCGAGGAATCGGCGGACAGGGTCGTCTTTCCCGTGCCCGAAAGGCCGAAAAATAGCGCGGCGCCGCCAGCGGCGTCGGCATTGGCCGAGCAATGCATCGGAAGGACGCCCTTTGGCGGGAGCAGGAAATTCAGGTAGCCGAAAACAGCCTTCTTGATTTCTCCGGCGTAACGCGTTCCGCCAATGAGAACGATGTTGCGACTGAAGTCGATGGCGATCACGGTTTGCGAACGACACCCATGCCGGCTCGGCTCGGCTCGGAAGGATGGCAAGTCGATGACCGTGAGATCGGGAGCAAACCCGGCGAGATCCGATTCTGTGGGTCGGATCAGCACGTTGCGAATAAATAACGAGTGCCACGCGTATTCGGTATAAACGCGAACCGCGAGCCGATGCGCCGGTTCCGCGCCGGCGTGGAGATCTTGCGCGAACAAATCCATGGCTTGCGCGTGGACGGCCATGTCGGCGCGCAAACGATCGAATTGATCGGGCGTCATCGCGTGACTATTTTCCCACCATATCGACGCTTCGGTGAGGGCGTCGCGCACGATGAATTTATCGTGCGGCGAGCGCCCGGTATGAGCGCCCGTTTCGGCGACAAGCGCGCCGCCCTTGGCGATAACCGCCTCGCCGCGTCGAACGGCTTCTTCGTAAAGGCGTGGCGCTTCGAGGTTACGAAGAACGTTCTCTTTAGTCTCGAAACCGAAAAAATCGATTTCGATTCCCGACTCGAGCGGACTTGCGTGGCTCATGATGGTTGTCCGGATTTTCCGACGGCGTCGCAACAATGCGCCGCCTTCGTGACTCAATCAACGATTTCCGATGATCGGAGGTCAACCCGTAAGATTCTCTTAAAGTGTTGCTCCGGCGTCTTTGAGCGTCGTTAATTCCGCATTATCATTCTCGAAGATCGCATTATCATTCTCGAAGATCTCCGCGTCACATGGGCGCTGCAATGTCATCATCCGCATGACTGCGCCGCCTGCGCTCAAATGACGCCTCGCTCTTTGCTGCGGGATTATTCCGCCATCACGGGATAGTCCGTATAGCCGCGGGCGTCGCCGCCGTAGAACGTCGCAATGTCGGGTTCGGCGAGCGGCGCCTTTTTTTTGAAACGCTCGACGAGATCCGGGTTGGCGATGAAAGGACGACCGAAGGCGACGAGATCGGCGGCGCCGCTCGCAATCGCCGCCTCCGCGGTTTCGCGCGTATAGCCGTTGTTGGCGATGTAGGTCCCCGGAAAGCTCTTGCGCAGAGCGAGATAATCAAATGGCAAGAAATCGCGCGCGCCGCCCGTTGCGCCCTCGACGACATGGATAAAGCCGATCCTTGTGGCGGCGAGCTTATCGACGAGATGTCCAAAGGTCGTTTGCGGATCGCTATCGGCGCAATCATTGGCCGGGCTCACCGGCGCGATCCGAATTCCTATGCGTGAGGCGTCCCATTCGCGCGAGACGGCCGCAACGACTTCCAACGCGAAGCGGACTCGGTTTTCAACCGGTCCACCATAGGAATCCTTTCGCTTGTTGACGCCATCTCGTAGAAACTGGTCAATGAGATAGCCGTTGGCGCCGTGAATCTCCACGCCGTCGAATCCCGCCTCCTTGGCGTTGCGCGCGGCCTTGGCGTAGTCCGCGACAATGGCCTGAATTTCGTCCGTCTCCAGCGCGCGCGGCGCGGACACGTCCACGAAACCCGATTCCAACATGATCTTCGATTTTGCGGCGAGGGCCGAAGACGACACCGGGGCTTTGCCGTCGGGCTGTAGCGCCACATGCGAAATGCGCCCGACATGCCAAAGTTGAATGATGATTCTTCCGCCAGCGCCGTGCACCGCATCGGTCACCTTACGCCAACCGGCGATTTGTTCCTTCGTGTAGACGCCAGGCGTCCAGATATACCCCTGACCCTGTTGGGAAATCTGCGAGGCCTCGCTGATGATGAGGCCGGCGCTGGCGCGCTGGCGGTAATATTCCGCAACGAGTTCGTTGGGCGCGTTCGTATCGTGCGTCGCGCGGCTGCGCGTCAGGGGCGCCATCGCCACACGGTTAGGAAGTTCGAGATTTCCGAGCCGATACGGCTGGAGCAGCGGCGAAGTCGCAGTCATATCGAATTGTTTCCTTTGGATTTGACGATTCGCCGGAGCCCATAATGCTATCGGCGGAACCGCTCTGTCGAGCCGGCTTTCGATTCATAAGCATATCAGACGGAGAAGTTGGAGGCCGATCAACGAACGCGCCTCGTTCGCCCTGCTGACGCCTGGCAGGCGGAAAAAGCCCCAATCAGCCGCCCACATCGATCGAGACCCATAAAGAAGAGTTCCTGGAGGCTCGCCGAACCAAGCGCGCCGGGCGTCTGCGAGATCAGACGTTGGGGCTGAAGGCTGAGCCCGGAAGTTACTTGCTGATGCTTTCGCCAGCCCGGCCCCTCGAACAGTGCGTTGTCGGACAGGAGACCGCCCGTGCGTTCCTTTGTAATGAGGATGCGGGGCTACGAGCGCCCATAAGAAAAAGTACAATAATATCGATTTATTACATAAATATTGGCGGAGACGGTGGGATTCGAACCCACGATAGAGTTTCCCCTATAACGATTTAGCAAACCGTCGCCTTCAGCCTCTCGGCCACGTCTCCACCGTTGCGCGCCTTTTAACGACGCGGCCAGCCTATATGCCGTAGCACGGCGCGCTTTTCAAGCCGATGATGGCGAAAGGCTGGAGCCGTCGTCAAAATGGCGCTTTTTTGCCCGCCGCCACATAGGCGTCGGCGTCCTGCGGCAGCAGCAGCCGCTCCTTCACGAGCCGGTCGGCGACCGAGCGCAGCGCGCCGACGAAATAGGCGCGCGAGCCGTAACGCTCTGGCGGCGACTGGCGCGGATCGCCGTTCGCCGCATGGGTTGCGGGGAAGGGAAGTTTCGCGCCGGAGACGCAATCGCCTTTGCCCTTAACGGCGTTCCAGCCGGTGAATGTCGCGATCGGCAGAGCCTGATCCGGCAGGCGCAGGCCGCTGGTCTCGTTGCCGTCCGCGTCGATTTTCGGGACGAGGCGCGGGCCCGCCGGCGGCGCGGGAAGGCCGGGGATTTTGGGCCAGGCCAGCGTTTCGGCCGGCGCGAGATCAGCGCGGCGCGAGGCCGGCGGCGGCGGGCCGCCCTGCAAAAAATCGTCGAGCGCGACCAGCAGCGCGCGCAGCGCCGGTTCAATCGAACGGTCGTTGATCGGCGCCGTGCAATTGGCGCCTGTCGCGACCGACGTTGTTGCGCCGGCGAGAAAAAACATGCGCCGATTCTTGGACGGGGCGGCGAGGCGCTCCCCAGCGCGCGGGAGGGTCCGCCAATAGGCGTCGGAGCCCAAAATCTCGATTGTGAAAGGCGTGTTTTTGCCCGGCGGCGGTGAAGGCGCGGCGTCGACCAGCAGCAGCGCGTCAAATAATTCGCCGGCGTTCTCGCCAACCAGCCCTTGCAGGAAATCCGCGCCTTGACCGGCTCCCGCGCCGATGATTCTTTTGATTCCCGCCGCTTCGCGCAAACGCGCGATCGTTTGGCGCAAGTTCCGGTGAACGCCGCGCCGCAGCGCCGCGCCCAAAAACAGCACCGTCATTTTGCGCGCGCGCGCGATTTGTAGCAGATCGGTCTGGGCGAGCGCCGCAAGCGAAGGCTCCTCCTCGGCGTCGATCAGCAACGCCCCGCCCCCCGTCGTGGGACGCCAAACGACCAGCCGCGAGGACGGGTCGCCGGCGACGTCGATAAGCTCACGCGAATAGAAGTCCGGCATCGGCGGCGGGCGCGGCGGTCCGTAGGGCGCGCCGCTTTGCGCCAGCGCAAGACTTGGGGCGAGCAACGCAAGATTTGGGGAGAGCAGCGCCAGCGCGCAAAGCGCTGCAGCGAGGGGCGGCCTCATAACTTCGCGATGAAATGAGCAAAGGCCATCGAGCCCTCGGGCCACGGGCCATGTCCGCTCGCGACATTAAGATGGCCGGCGGCGCCGGCGTCTAAAAATTGCGCGCCGAGGTCGGCGGCCAAATCGCGCGCGAAAAGCGGGTCGGCGTAAGGATCGTCGTTCGCCGCGACGATCACCGTGGGAAAGCCGAGGCGCGCGCGCGGAAAGGGCAAAAAGTCCTTGTCGACAGCGGGAATTTCGCGCAGCACGCTCTCGGAGGGCGGCGCGACGAGAAAGGCCCCGGCGATCTTGTCGCCAACCCGCGCCGCCGCGTGCAGCAGCGCGACCGCGCCCAGCGAATGGGCGACGATCACCACTGGACGGTCGGCGGCGAAGACCGCGCGCTCGATCGCCTCCTGCCAGAGGGCGCGGCGCGGGGCGCTCCAATCCTGCTGGATCACCCGTCGCGCGGTGGAGAGCTTGTTTTCCCAGCGGCTTTGCCAGTGGTCCGGGCCGGAGTCGCTCCAGCCCGGCAGGATCAGAATATCGGCCTCGGCGACGCGCATTTCTGTTCAACCATCCCTCGGCAAAAACTCGCCGGCCAGCGCCTTGGCGATCAGCGCTTGCGTCTCCGCCACGCCGTAAAGCGCGATGAAGGAGCCAAAACGCGGGCCGCGCTTTTCGCCCAGCAGCACCTCGTAGAGCATATTGAAAAAATCATTGGAGACGCCGGGCCGCTCCGGCGTCGCGTTTTTGGCGTTAAGATCCTGATAACGCGGGACGGCGCGCGCGACATCGTAAAGCGCGGTCTGGATCGTCTCGGCGCTGGCGGCCGCCGGCAAGGCCCCGAGCGCGCGCGACAGTTGTTCCAGCACCTCGCGCTCGACCTCGTCGGCGGCGCGATAGCTTTTTTTCGGACGCACGAAATCGCGAAAATACGCCACGGCATAGCCGACGAGTTTGTCGAGGCGCGGGTGATTTTCCGGCGAGGCTTGCGGGGCGTAGCGGCGCAAAAAGCCCCACAGCACCGCAGAATCTTCGGCGTTGGCGACGGTGGCGAGATTGAGCAGCATGGCGAAGGAGACGGTCGCGCCCTTGGCGTTTCCTTCGCCGGGATGCTGAAGCGTTTCGGGCTCGGGCGGGGCGCCGTGGTGAATGTGCCAGACGGGATTGCCGAGCCGCTCCTTCCAGCCCTGGCGCTGGTAAGCCTCTAAAAAGGCGAGGTAATCGTCGGCGTTGCGCGGAATGACGTCGAAGTGCAGCTTCTTGGCCGCCGAGGGCTTTTGGAACATGAACTGCGCCAGCGTCTCCGGGCCGGCGTAGGTCAGCCATTCGTCCATGGTCAGGCCATTGCCCTTCGACTTGGAGATTTTCTGGCCATCGGCGTCGAGAAACAGCTCGTAGTTGAAGCCCTCCGGTGGTCTGCCGCCGAGCGCCCGCACGATGGCGCCTGAAACCTTGACCGAGTCGATCAGATCCTTGCCGGCCATTTCATAATCGACGCCGAGAGCATACCAGCGCATCGCCCAGTCGGGCTTCCATTGCAATTTGCAGTGACCGCCGGTGACGGGCGTGGTAAAGTTCTCGCCGGTCGTGGGGTCGCGCCAATCGATCGTCCCTGCGGCGGGATCGCGTCCGGTCAAAGCGACCTGCATGACCACACCCGTGTGGGGGTGGATCGGTAGGAAGGGCGAATAACTGGCCGCCCGCTCCTCCCGGAACGTCGGCAGCATGATTTCCATGATTGCGTCGTAATGCGCGAGAATGCGCAAAAGTGCGTCGTCGAAGCGCCCCGATGCGTAATAATGCGTGGACGAGGCAAACTCATATTCGAAGCCGAAGGCGTCGAGAAAAGCCCGCAGCCGCGCGTTGTTATGTGCGCCGAAGCTCTCATACTGGCCGAAGGGATCGGGTACCCGCGTCAGCGGCTTGCCAAGATGCGGAGCGATCAAATCCTTGTTAGGGATATTGTCCGGGATCTTGCGCAGCCCGTCCATATCGTCGGAAAAAGCCAGCAATTTCGTGGCGATCCGCCCTTGCGTGAGAACCTCGAAGGCCCGTCGCACCATGCTGGTGCGCGCCACTTCGCCGAATGTGCCGATGTGCGGCAGACCGGATGGCCCGTAGCCCGTTTCAAACAGCGCATGGGTCTGGCCGGTGGCCTCGACGCGCTTGACCAGCTTTCGCGCCTCCTCGAACGGCCAGGCCTGTGAAACACTCGCGGCTTCAAGGAGTTCAGCGGGAAATGCGGAGGATAAGCCGGGGTCGGACTCGGTGCGGGACATTGGGCCAATCTGCGCGAGGGCGGCGAGTCGGTACACCGCGGGGAGTCGGCACACTATGGACGCCTCGCCCATGCGTCAACGTCGCGCCGGCGACGAATTCCGCCTATTGCCGCATTCCCTTCGCAAGCAAAACGCGCTAGACGCGCGCTTGAGATTTTCGCGGCGCCGCGGAAAGCGGGCTTGAGACGACAGCGAGGCGGAAGATGACGACGGAGCGCGTGGGAACTGGGCGACTGGTGACGGTTTTTGGCGGCTCGGGTTTCGTCGGGCGTCACGTTGTGCGGGCCCTGGCGCGCGACGGCTGGCGCGTGCGCGTCGCCTGCCGCCGGCCCGATCTCGCCTTTTTCCTGCAACCGCTCGGCGGTCCGGGACAGGTGACTCCGGTGCAGGCCAATCTGCGCGACGCGGCATCGGTGGCGGCTGCGCTGCGTTGCGCGGACGCGGCAGTCAATCTGGTCGGCATTCTCGCCGAGGGCGGCAAGCAGAAATTCGCGGCCATTCAGGCGGAAGGCGCCCGCACGGTCGCGCAAGCCGTCAAGGCCGCCGGAATCACCAATTTCACCCATATTTCGGCCATCGGCGCCGATGCGGGGTCGGCCTCGGCCTATGCGCGCAGCAAGGCGCAAGGCGAACAAGCCGTGCTCGAAGCCGTTCCCGAGGCGGTGATCTTGCGTCCCTCGGTGATTTTTGGGCCGGAAGACGATTTTCTCAACCGCTTCGGGACGATGGCGCGATTCTTCCCGGTCATCCCGATTGTCGGGGCTAAAACCAAGTTCCAGCCCGTCTATGTCGGCGATGTCGCGCGCGCCGTCGCGCTGGCGCTCAAAGGCAAGGCGACCAAGGGCGCGACTTACGAACTCGGCGGCCCGGAGGTGAAGAGCTTCGAGCAGTTGGTCGATTATGTTCTGGCTGTCGCCGACCGTGACCGCCATGTGCTCAAGCTTTCCTTTGGAACGGGCAAGCTGGTCGCCGCGATCACCCAGATTTTCGCCACATTGTCGCTGGGGCTTTTCCCGAAACTTCTGACGATGACCGGCGATCAGGTCGAGCTGTTAAAGCACGATAATGTCGTGTCGGAGGACGCCAAGGCGGGGCGGCGCACCTTGGAGGGGCTGGACATCGAGCCCACGGCGATTGAGACGGCGGCGCCTGCCTATCTCTACCGCTACCGCAAGACCGGCCAGTATCAGGAGCAGCGCAGCTAGTATCCGGAATCACAGATCCCGGATACTAGGTTTTTTGAGTATCCGCTTCATCCTCAATGAATTGCGAGCCGCTACGCGACTCGCCCTTCATTGAGGGCGGATACTAGAGGCTTACCGCAGATCGGGCGACAGCATCTTGTGGACGCGCACCATGAAGGCCGTGCCGAACAAGGGCGTCAGCAGATTGAGCCCCGGCGTCATGACGAAGCCGGCGATGAACAGCCCCGCGAAAAAAATCTTGGCGCTGTTGTGCTGGCGCAGATCCTCCGCCTCCGCCGGCGAGCGAAAGCGCGTCGCGGCCAGCGCGAAATATTCGCGGCCGAACAGATAAGCGTTGGCGAGCAAGAAGGCGACGGCGTTGACGCCCGGCACGAATAACAGCAACAAGGCCACCAGATTGACGCCGGCGGAGACCAGCGAAAAGCGCAGCGTCATCATTAAGGCGTCGAACTGCGGCGCCGGCTTGCCGATGCGGCCGGCGGGATAGATCTCGCGTTCGACGTGCGCCGCGAGGTCGTCGACAAAAAATCCCGCGACCAGGATCGACACCGGGCCGATCAAAAAGGCCAGCACGACGATGAGGCCGGCGCCGGTCGCGAAGGCGAGAATTGTGCGCAACAGCGGATGATCCACCACGGCGACCGACAGCGCCAGCTTGTCGAGCCCCGCCCAAGCGAGCGCCAGCAGCAGCAGCGTCAGGCCGAGGCTTTTGTAAAGCACGGAGCGGAAAGGCGGCGTGAGGATTTGGCGCAGGCTGGCGAGGGCGGCTTCGAGCATGGGGGTTTCCGGTTTGGCGCAGACGCAGCAAATGGCGCCGTCCGCCAGCGAGCGCAAGAGCGCGTTTCACGCGACATCGCCGGCCGCCCCACTACGTGCAAGGCGCCCATCGAGGCTCTTAACAGGTGAAGCGACCGTCGAGACCTGAGGGGTTCCCGATTTGATTCAGTCGAACGGGCGCGCGAGGTCGGCAAATCCACCGAGGAGCGCGCGAGATCGCCCGCCGCATCCAGATGTCAGCCTAATGGTGAGGGGCGTGCTTGCCGGGATGTCCGTTCCCGCCATGACCTCCACCGCCATGACCTCCACCGCCATGACCTCCACCGCCATGACCTCCACCGCCATGACCTCCACCCCGAGGGCCACCGTGCGGGACGCCGCCGCGCCCTCCACGGCCCCAGCCGTTCCAGCCGTTTCCTCCGCCCCAGCCATAACCTGTGCGGTAGGCGTAGCCGCACCAATACCAACCCGGCCCGCTCCATGCGTCATCGTACCAGCAGTACTGTCGTCCGCCGTACAGATACGGCGCGCTCGCCGCAACCGCAGCAGCGCCAGCGACCGCACCCAGCACATCGTAAGGGGACTGCGCTTGCGCGGGCTCGGCGGAAACGCAAAGGGCGGCTATCAGGCCGCCGACCGACATAAGGGAAATTCGACATTTTGCCATAGACAGCTTCCTCATGTTGCCGCGGCGCTTCTGCCAGTCCGCGGATTCCCTCGCCAACGCCAGCTGAATGGTCGGCCGGAGTCGCTGCGTCATTTGCGCGTCGCGACCTTGGGATTGTTGGGCGCTTTAGCCATCAACTGGTCGATCCGGTCACGCTCGCGTTTGAAGTCGGCGAGCAGTTTGCCGTCGAATTCACGGGTGCGCGCCAATTTGACTCGCATCGGATCGACGAAGTGGCCGTTGACCATGACTTCATAGTGGAGATGCGGACCGGTCGACAGGCCGGTCGACCCCAGAAAGCCCACCGTCTGGCCTTGCTTTACGCGCACGCCCTCGGCGACGCCGCGGGCGAATCCGGACATATGATTGTAGGTGGTGATATAGCCGTTGGCATGCTGGATCTCGACCCGGCGACCATAGCCGCCATGCCATTCCGCCATGATGACGACGCCATTGCCTGCGGCGAAAATCGGCGTGCCGATCGGCGCCGCCCAATCGACGCCCGTGTGCATCTTGTAGTAGCCGAGAATCGGATGGCGGCGGTAGCCAAAACCCGAGCGCGTCTCGCCCGTGGCGATCGGCTTGCGCACTAGGAACTTCCTGCTGGAGCGACCGTTGTCGTCATAGTAATCGACGAGACCGTCGTCCGGCGTTTGGAAGCGGTAATAGCGATAGGTCTCGCCACGAGTTGTAAGAGAGGCGTAAAGCAGCGCGTCTCTCCCGCCGCCCTCGTCGCTCTCGTCGTAAAAGACATTCAGCGAATCGCCGCCCGCGACGCTGCGCTGCAGATCGATGTCATTGGCGAAGACGCGGATAAGTTCTCCGATAATAGGACGCGGCACGTCCTGTTTGAGCGCGGTCTCGTAGAGCGAATCATACAGCCGCATGCCGCCGGAATCTTCGTTATCGTCGCTGTCGCCATCCTCGGCGCCGGACGCACGCTGTTTCGGCGCCGCCTTGGCCGCCGCTTTCGGAGCCGCGACGACTTGCGCGAAGCCGCCACGATCCGTGGCTGCGACCATGGAGTCAAGTTCTTCGTCATTGTAAACGGAGACGCGGGCGAGTTGCATCTCCTTGCCCGACCCATCGAAGTCGGCAAACAGAAGCTTGACGCGCTGGCCTTCATGCACCGGCTCCGCGCGTCGACTTTTGTAAGCGGCGACGACGGCCGCGATGCGGGCCTTTGGCACGCCATTGGCGGTGAGCACATCGACGAGGGTCTCGCCATGCCGCACCACGGCGAGCTTTTCCTCCATTTGCGTCGGTTGCGCTGTGGCGCGCGGCGCGATCGTGACGTTTTCCGGCACCATGCGCACTTCTATCGAGGAGAATGGCGCGGATAGGATTGCCGGCGCGGTTCCGCCCGGCGCGGCATAGCCCAACGCCAAGGGGTCGAGCGTCGCTCGGCTGGTCCGCGACAGAAGCATCTGGCCGGGTAAGGGCAATGACGGCTTGGAACCGGCGGCGAGACTCGTTTTCGCCTGTTCCATGACCTGGGCTTGGCTCTCGTCGAGCGTGAGCGATGCGCTCTGATGCTCGATCGGCGTCGTTATTAAATCGCGGGTGACGAATGAAACCTCCGCGTCGTCCGGCGCGATATCCGATTCGCTGAGGTTGTCCGCCGTGTAATGAGGGTCGCTGGTCAATTTGAGCGGATTAAAAGGCGGCACTTCGTCGGCGAAATTGGTCGGAGCCAGCGTCAGAGTTGTCGCGACATGGGTGAAGGCCTTGGTGCGCACCACTTCCTTGTCGCCGGATCTGGCGGTCGTCGCCGTGCGGAACGTCTGTTTCGCGGCGACGACATCGACAGCGCGCATAATGCGGTCGCCTTTCTTCGGGTTCACCGTCTGACTGTCGCGATCGTCCTTGCGCGTGACCTGCGCGCGCGTCGGCGCCTCGGCGAAACGAGTCTGTTGGTCGAGCGCCGTGTAAGCGGCGGCGCTGATCAACAGCGCGCCGAACAAGCCGGTGAGGATCGTGCCCATCAGCCAGCGAATTGATACGCGGCGACGGTCGTCGGCCGAATGACGGCGGCCATCGGCCTCGATCGCGGGCTCGTCCCCGATATCCGACCAGGCGACGCTCGACGTCGTCGGGAAGCCGAGGCGTCCGTTGGCGAAAGCAGTCATTCAGCGGAGCCGCAGGTAGCAGTTTGCATCAATCATCGACCTGACAGATTGGGCTCAACACCGTGCGCCGCCCAACCTGCGGACCATCCGCGCATTGGGCGACCACTTAAATGTTAGCAAGCCAAGACAAATTACGCGACCCCGCCCGTGCCGAGGGACTTAACGAACAAACAGTATTGCGACGGAACCCCTCTATTATGGCCCAATTGGGGCGTTCGTCGTCCGCTTGAGCGCGATGGAGAGCCGCGCGCGGCCATATGGATCATCGAAAACGGAAACACGCGCGACTTTTTTTGCGGTGCGTCGTTGACATGTTTGATTGGGTCGTTCTATAAGGTGTTCATCGACGGCGGCGCTGCCAACGAACAGCGCCTGAAGTCGCGTCTTCGCATTTTGGTGACTACAGCCACCCGGCTGGATTGTCGGGG
>Ga0182030_10009787_pt1 | contig 19577 bp, 19 predicted proteins | sample 812S3MmetaG_FD_121299 | JGI IMG/M metagenome (GOLD analysis project Ga0182030, IMG submission 121299) | Permafrost microbial communities from Stordalen Mire, Sweden - 812S3M metaG (Illumina Assembly) | ecosystem: Environmental > Terrestrial > Soil > Wetlands > Permafrost | place: Sweden... | reverse complement strand
CTCGGTTCAAAAGTACCCTACCGAAGTCAGTATCCCCACCCCCCCCCTCTATTTGTATACAAATATTAATTGCTCCTCGCTCCCCCCCCCCCCCACGCCCCGTCTCTCGCTGCCCTTTCAACCACCCTGTCAACATGTACATCCCTTCTATTTATCAGATACTCGAAGAACTCGAAGAAATACATACAAAGTCAGGGCCAAACGTTGATATCGCAAAAGTCGATCAATTATGCTCTCGATTAATCACCGAGTTAGGAGAGTTTGCTCAGGCGAGATTGGCTTTTCCGCCCCCCACCCCGAGTCTACACCATGATCACACCCCCGAATTGGACGTCCGCGATCTATTTGAAGTGTTGAATAATATTTCGAAGACGCGAAATAGTCCCGAACTATCCGATAGTGAACTTACGCTGATCTTAAAACACCTTGCGAAAGTCAACGAAAGCCTGTCGCCGGATGAGAAGATACAAGTTAAGGCACGGGTTAAGCCAATACTTTCAGCGTTGCGGGCAAAGGCACGTTCTACCAGGTTCGGGACCGGGAATTGAGGCGGCTCTAGCATCGTTTCGACATATAGATTGCACTCAATGGAACCTTTTAACTTCTTTCATTATGCCTTGTGAAGATGTATAACAACCCATCACATACTATTATTATTCTCCATCGTCCTCTTATTTCTCTACACAGGACCTCCCTTTGTGGGATTTCCATCCCCACATGGTAATTGGCATTTTTGTATTCTATCTGATTCGATCATGTTTGACATGAGAGGCTTGCGTTCAAAAGACTCAATCCACAATTCGTACTTTTGGATTCTGTAATGATCCACGGCGATTGAACCCGTTCAGTTGCAAATGATCATGTACAGAAAGACCACAACAACATTCATTAAATCTTAGTAGAACCGGTGATATTATTGCACCTATGTCGTAATGGTCGGGGTTTGAAGCCGCCGATGCTCATCAGATTCGCAAGACACGCTAATTTTCACACAGAAGCAGTCATCACTTGAGTTCGTATATATGTCACAGGTACTTTGAGTTTCTTGGCATTTTATATTGGCCTCCCGTTGCTAAATTGAGCCCTCCCACTCTGAGAAGCTGCTCCTGAATGCCCTTCCTTCATGACAATCGCTATTGAAAGACACCTCTCCCCTTAACTCAAAGAAAAGCTTTCTATGGATACCAGTCCATCGAAATATCACATTTCAGATCGCAAATAATCCCTCCCAGAGCTTTCGAGGTCCATATTACGAGAAAAGTGAAGCCTAATCTAAAATGTTAGCTACTGTTCGTAGGAAACCACACCCCATCTCTTACTTACGACGAAGGAGAAGCATGCAAAGAGAGTAAAGCAGGCAACGAGGATTTAGAGACCATCTATGTCCCAAATCGCCGATACTGTTTCCCAGCATAAATCAGCATATGTCACCTCAAGCCCCTTTTGATGTACTACCTGATTCCCTGTCTCTCATTGTCGGTCTTAAACACCGGCTGCCAATCATAGTGTTCTGTCTCAAGTCGCATACGGAGTGTGATTCATTCCTATCCTAATTTGAACTATGTGTTAACCCATTAGCAACCATCTTTTGCTAGCACATAGATAGGAATTGCCCTGATTACCTTTCAAGAATAGAAAGTTACTTTAACCGCTCTCTCCATGTATGCATCTCATCTATTATCTTATCCAACTGAATTTTGACCTCCCTCAGTTCCGTGGTAGCTACACGGCTCGAAGTCCCCAGTAGAGTGTCGTTTTCTCTCACAAACGTTGCCATGTCGAGAGCCCCCGCCTTTGCCATGATAGGATGTTTTATGTCGTTGAATGCTTCCCCTTCTTCTGTTCCTCTATTAATCCTATCTATCCCCTCTTGAAAGCCTTGACTTATTTCCTCTAGGTTCTTGACCATGATAACCAACACTTCTTCGGTATTTCGTTCCTTGTCGCTGCTCCTCGCGAAAACTCTTCCTCTCACCAGCCGACTGATCCTTTCCGTCATTTCTTTGACATTGAAAGGCTTGAGCGCTTTCTCAAGTTCGATCCTTGCCTCATTAAAAAAATGCGTTCCATTGTGGAGGAGATAATGAAACCCCCGCCTTCAGATACTCTCTCCTCAAGAATATTAGACAGTGCAACATTTCCATGGGCTTCAACTTCCGCCACTTCAATGCTGGGTCTTTCGAACTAGTGTCTGGTTCCTCTTCGGTTACTTCTTTCTCCAGAAGGTACTGCTGTGTCCCTTCGCACACGATGATCTCTTCATTGCCGATGAAAGTATTTCCTGTGGTGAAACTTGATTCCGTGTGGTTCAGTATCGTAATCATATCCTTGATGCGGTCATGCTCTCTTGCACTTATTTGAGCTTCTACCGGCTGCCTGAAAAAATCCCTCAATGTCACAGACGTTCCGCCTGCCGTCTGACTCGGATAGCTGGTCTTTACATACTCGGAAGCCTTGCGAATCCCCTGGGGAGTTCTCGTAACAGCGGCTTCCATTGCCAGCGTCGTAATGACCGTCGAATGGTCCACCCGGTTGCTCCCAAGTTTTTTCAATCCATTTCCGTTGATTGAAGTGGCATCGTTCGTCTGCGTTACGACCTTCGGCTTTGACTTGGTAGTTGGTTTTTTCTCTGCCCTCGGTAATTTCTGTGGCTGCGGAAGCACACTGCTGATCATAGTTTCCGCCATCTTTCTTCTATCCGTCTGCTTCGTGCCCTCTTCGAAGTTGGACAAGAACTTATCAGTGAAGTAAACCTCTGTCCAAGCTGTGATCTCTTTTCCTCTCCATTTTCGCTCCTCTTCCACAACTACCTCGTATAGCTTCACTTTCTTTCCTCGACCACACGCAGCAATAACAATTGATGCATCTATATCTGAAGGGAATGAAAAGACCTTCTTCTTTGCCGCGTAAATAGCAGCTTCTACTGGGCGAATTCCAACTATTAAGACACCCACAGGCGTATCCTGGATCATCTCTTGCATTGTATTGTCATCGTGAGTCATCGTCGACGTAGGCTCATGGTGTTCATCCGCCCCTGCCGCAGTTATCGAATCCCCAAGCTCGCTTTCTTGAGGTCCTTCTTCGACCAAAGTTCCTAACGTCAACCTTTCGCTTCCTCCTGGGCGATTGCCATTCAGCTTGAGCTCTGTCGGTAGATCCACGCGCGGAGTTATGCATTTGAGCCCCTTCGTATTCTTGAAAAGACTTTTAGACCCCCTCATGTTTGGATTCCAACCATCTCCATCGTCTACTTCTTCGTCTTGCTTCTGCATCACCTCATCTACTTCCTCATCCTCTCCATCTGAACCCCCCTCTACGTCTTCTTCTTCTCCATCCACATCATCATCCACTTCTTCGTCTTGGTTCTGTATATCATTCTTGTCTTCGACCGCACCCTCGGAATCGGTATCTGATTCCTCGCTAGAGCTAACGTGGAAAGCCGACTTCGAATCCACCAGCCCCTTGCGCCAATCCAACCTCTCCCGTTGGTCAGCGATATATTTGATGCGGCTTCCAAATTAGCATCTGCATCGCTGCTTTCGGTTGGTGACCCGCTAGAGTTGGATGATAAAACCGAATCCGACTCCCACCGCTCATCCCGCACACGTTGCCCATCCATCTGCGAACAAGTTAATGATTTACTGCATACATTATGATTGGGTAAACCTGACTCACATTGAACCCTTACTGCGATCTTTGTTCTTTGGATATAATTCGTATCCGGTCGCGACGTTTTGTCAAAAGTGGTGCTTGTGCGGTCTTCTTCAAAATTAAGACAATGGTTAGTATTGTCCCAGATCGAATTACTAGCAGAAGGTGTCGTTTTCAAGGCGAGGACTAATTCACTGTCAGTCACCTCTCACTAGCCGAACTTAACCAGGCGAAGGGATTACCTTGTGTCTTACATTATATTATCACACATGGCTAGGCTATCAAGGCAGATTGCGTTTCACTTCACGCGGTGAATCGTACCTATCAATCACTCACGCGCTGCCCATGACAGCGAGAGCTTCCAGCTCTTCCAATCAAGGAGCGCAAATTTATTTTTTAATCAGGAGAGGTCTCAAATATCGAAATAGTAATCTATTCGCATTGAGTTATCACCCTAATTACTCTGTTCCTGTCCGTTAAAACCAACGCTGATTCCGGTCGCCCCGTGTTTTGCTCAACAATGTAAATATGTTGCCGGCAGAGGTAATCTTATGCAAAATACAAAGCGCAGTCTAGTTGTCGCAACTCTCATGAATAGGATCTAAACTTGCAGATGAAGGTGGTTATGTCTTGTAGGCCGTCTAGACCGTTTAAACCGTTTAAACCGTTGAAATCGTTTAAGCCGTTGAAATTTTTTAAGTCGTTTAATTGATTTGGGAAGCAATGGATAGGTGAGTATAAATCTGCGCTTATTATCGGTTTGACTTCTACTATGATATCCCCATCCGGACCTTTTTTGTTATGTGCGGCCTCGCTTGCTGGTATTGTTTTGGATCTTGCTCTGAATCTTTAGCGTTCCTTCGAATGGTTTTAGATGGGTTTCTCGAATATGCGCTAACATTTTACCCCTATGTTCACATGCACATCTGTTATTGATCTCAACCCCTTGCTTTGTCAATCGCTCTTATGCTTTTACTAGCTTCTGAATAGAATTACGAATCTCTCGGGAGTGAATAGTATGCATCAACGTATGTTCCAAACCCACCAAACTCCGCAGGGCATACTCTGTAGATACAGAATGGCTAAGATACAGCGCGGCAGTAATCGCTCGTCTATATATTGCCATATTCTGTCACAACATCTTCATACTCGTATTTTTAAATTGGAGCTCGAATCGTATCACTCTTGCAGAAATCTCCAAGGATTCGTGCAGGATAATGTCTAAGTTTATGAGAAGAGAGTCTTCGGAGGTTCTTATTTTATGCAGAGTTTCAGGGGGCAGAATCAATAGTCGATTCATGTACTGCTCAACTTGAACACCGCCCTCCATGCCAGTATTTATGCATTGGTGTGATGCATTATTCTTGAATATGCTGTTTCTTGTGTAGATGTCGGCCTTAGATTGTTAATTTGGGGACATTCAGAAGGAGACAAATCTCACTTACATTTTTCTCCGTACAGGGAAATGCAAACCAAACCTTCGAAGCCTGTTAGGGGGTCCATAGCACGCGGTTGCTTGAGTTACACCATAATCTACAACAGAAATCTGCTAGACAAGGTGGTTCTATTTATTTAAGTGGCTGGACAACCATACCGTGATGAAGAGCTGTGCTCGAGCCTGCCAAACTGCTGAGTAGAGATACTCGGGGGTTTGTAATAAGTTCGTTTAGGCCGAAATTTGGAGGCAAGCTTATGTTGTATGTAATTTCATGACCGTGTACGTTGAGAATTTTACTGGCTTCTCTCTGGTCTGTCTAGAAAATCTATTTGTGAGTGCAACTGCACACAACCTCGTCTTCTCCTTCTGGCTCATTCGTTCGTGGACGAGGATGTCGTTCACATAGATATCATGAGTTTTGGAACAACCACTGACAGTTGCAACGGTCATCTCGATGTGCACCTGAGCCGGCCATGGCGCGGGTTGAAATGCTCCTGTTGTATCGGTCAGAATTGGAAACGACCCCACACTCTCCACCCATGTCTTCCTTGTTTCGCCAGTGACACACCCCAACAGAGGTAAACTTATACCCGGATGTTGAGGTCCTGAGCCTGACACACCTTGTGGCGTAATTCGAGTCCATTCATGTCCTCTGTTAAGGTTAGCCGATTATTCAGGTGGGGAGATTACTAGAAAATGTACGGGGATTTACCAGTGTCGCAATTGACGACGATGATATATTTGTAGGGCCCCTGCCTTGCAATGACTATATTTCACATATCTTCGTACAGAGCCACTTGTGCCCGATTTCGCCGGCTTTCATTCCTTGTTGCAGAAGATGCAATTTGTGGCGCAAGCCCCTATGTCAATAAAAATGTTTTTCTGTGGTGCACCAGTAAAGACCACCTTGTGATAATCACAAGAGTCAAACCACGAAGCCATGATGCACAAAAGGTAGTTGGTATAAGATCATGGACGTTAATCTTATTGAGAAGTGAGAGGGACTAATGTGACCCGGTTGAGTTTGAAAAAACGACGTCCGTCCTGAAGAAGAAAATAATGATATAAATGTTGAGAAGTATCTTTAAGAGTGACTTCAATTTATGATCAGATTCAAGAGTATTGAACCCTTTTCCGGAGTAAATTATTCTTGAATTATAAGACTATAACTCGAAAGGGCAAAAACAAGCTTACCAAGCTTTCAAATTGTAAACTACCAACAGAGTTTTCAACTGAAAAGAGATACACGAGTTTTTGGAGCGAGGAGTAGGATATATTATTCTCGTAACGCTTTAACATTGTGTATCAAAGTCTAAAATAATCACAGGAGCAATAAAAAGCTAAAATTATATTTTTTTTTTAAAAAAGGCTATACACTCTAACCGTCTATTGAACAAGCTAGAACTTCTAGAAGCCGATCTCCTCCCAACTATTTAATCGTTCCTAGAACGTGATGCAATTCAGGTTGTATCAGGGATTCTCCGTGAGAAAAGAAAGAAGAGGGTAGTATCCACTAGCAATTCAAGTACTTTGAATAAATATTTAGAGGCCTTCGTCCTCTCTGTTGTATTATCATTATAGTAAATAGCACGTCGAAGTTGAAAAAAAAGGGGGAGGGGGGGAGCACCGTTGAACTTCATAAAATAACAATTTAGATGCTAAGGGAGAGGATGGAAATATGAATTTATCCGATTTTGGCATGAATTTTATCATCATGCAGTGGAGGTGAATCTTGTGTTGTTGCTAGACCATACACCTCATTGGAAAGAAACGGCGCAAATCTTGAGCATGGCCGGTGACACTCCCATGAAACTTTGATCTGGTATATCAATCCACCTAAAGAGAACCAACTATTGATTTGACCTGAGAGACTAAGTCTCGATGTTTTTGAATCAACGTTTCGTGATCTATCTCGCGCACATGCATTTCAATCTGTGCAATACTCTTGGAATAGATATGGCTGGTATAGATCATCATAGCCACGCTCTTTATTCTGTCTCCTAGGTCATATCCTGGGGTGTATTGTTTGATACTTATCATGGCTAGGTGAGGCGGATTGTTGTTATCGATTGCAGAGGGAGGGCCAAGGGAACAAGAATCTACTTGCCGCTTCTTGGCGGTAGGATTAGCAGAATGCTTTTATAGTCTCGATCCTAGCTTGGAAAAGATTGAGGATTGAATTTTGATACCGATTGGGACGAACAAGCTTAGTATGGCCCTAAAAAGTATCACCAGCATCGACGCAAAGGTCATCAATTTGGTTATGCTCCAACCTCTTGGGAAACCTTTGTCGCAACTTCGAATCATTTCCGTGTGCAGCGATTGGATGTAGGTCTATCGTACGTCTGAATCTAGCTTCTCAATGGAAAGACCTATCTGGGTGGATCTAAGGTCAGATCGAGGTGCAAAAAGTCAGGGATGAAAGATTCGAGAACCAGACAGGGGCTTACAGGAAGCCCGGCTCGTGTTATGACCTCAGGAATTGCAGCGGATTCGCGGATTAACCAATGGGCTTTCGATGGATTGCCACGGCCATCATAATGATCAATCCATGGTTTCAATCCCTTCTCTAGTCTGGGGATCGTTTTGGTGAGAAGGACCTCGCGTGATTAGGCCCTTATTTTCGATTCTCAATATAAAATATACCTAAACTGGTCTCCGTCGTTCGTATCAGCTTTGGGTCAAGTATTCATTGCTTGTACACCTGGTATGGTCATTGGAAAGAACTTCAGTGGTTTTGGTGGAGAGTTAACGCCAGCCGACTGCGTCGGAGAACATCTCCTCTATGTCTTCGATCGAGGGTTTCTTCTTTTTGTATGCTCCACGCGAGGATTTTATTCCGCGTTCTGGCGGGGATTGAGGAGGCAGAACGGCGTTGATTTGCGACTCGATATCAACCAATTCTGATTATAAACCTCCTTGCAACTCGTCTGCAATCGATTGATCAGCTGCATAGCGCTCCGGATAGCCCTCACTAGGTGAAGACATGGCCCATAGGGATGAGACGAAGCCTCAAATTTCCTACTTAGGTCAGAGAAAAAACTATATGTGAAGTAGAGCGCAGATGTACCACGGTCGGTTGAGACTGGCTCTCAAATGTGTCCCGTAAAGCGCTCTAGAGATATCTCATGAGCATAATATGGTCAATGGAGAAAGAACATAGGCGTTGACGAAACAATGCCGAAGGAGTGGATAGTGAAGCAAAGCAGAATCTTCCTTGAATTGGGTGAAATTAGGGTGAAGGGGTGAATGATTTCATGGACGACTGTTGGTGTGATAGTTGATAATGAATGGGATGCAATTAGCGTTTCAGTGGAATATGTTAAACTCATTTCGAGACTGAGTGTGCAGGACTTGCCTTGAGATGCTGTACGATTCAGCTTTCTAAGAAAATCAGTTTTTAAATTTGCGAATTGGCCTTGCTTGAAAATAATATTGAAATTTATTTGATGGTAACAATTGCCTGTTTTGCCAAGAGTTGAGGAGGAAGAAAGGGGAGTGATAGTGATTAATACCTTTCGGTACCTCAGGATTTAGATGAAGATCGAAAATGAATATTAGAAAGACTTAGCTTTGACGAAAGTGAATGAGCTCATCAGTCTGCATGTCCAAACTAAAGTGAATGGTTAAAGGTTTGAAGAGGGGTAGTGGTAGGAGAGCTGAGCAACCAACTAGACATAACTGCCATATCATCAGAAGCGCAGGAAAATTTATCATTGAGACTGCGAGTACGGCCGAGGATGTCTTAATAAAGATGCTAGCTAGATTATCAAGCACAGAGTGTCTTCTTCAAGAAATCGGCTTGACGCTCAACAATCTTCTCGAAATTTGGACCAAAAACACCAAAATGACCACCTGGTAGAATTTGGAGCTCTTTGGGCTCTAGGGCTTTAACATATGCGGTCAGAGCTAGATCAGTTGGCATAAGAGTGTCGTTTTCCGCAACCGTCATCAGCAGGGGAGTTGGTGATATGTGATGGATGTGGAACGATGGATTATATGATCGAAATTCTTCCATGCTTGCACTGTGTCAGCCAAAGCGCCTATCAGAAGCAGGGTGATCTCACGTCTTTACAGTCACCGCATTCTTCCAGTCGGTTTTCTTACCCCATTCAGAGAACCACTCGTAGGCCTCAATTGTCTGTAGCGCAGAAGTGGCCATCGGATTTGGATCAACAACAGGCATTGTCCCTGCTGCTTTCCCTGCTGCTCTGGCTAGTCGGTCTTCATGCCAAATATTAGCTATAGAATGATCACTTCAAGCTCCACTGACCTTCTTGGAATAGATGATTCAACCCAGCCACCAAATCTGGTCGGGTTAAACGATGAAAATTCTCCCAACCATTCACCATGGGCACTTGACTCAAGACCGCCTTGACCCTTCTGTCAACCGCTCCAACCCTCAAGACATGCCCACCAGTGAGGGCTGTACCCCATATCCCGATCTTTTCTTTATCCACATCTTCTCTGCCCTGAGCATAAGTAATTGCATCCGAGATATCGCTACATTGCAAGGAAGGGATTATTTCCAGACGAGGAGCAGATGGGTGATTGTCGGAAGCTCCAAAACCACGATGGTCGTACACGAGACAGGAGATTGGGAGAGAGGAAGTAAAGCGGGCAGCTATGACGTCTAGAAGCATTTCCTTGACGGCTGTGAAGCCATGGGATATAACCAAACATGGCAGTGGGGTGGTCGAGGATGCTTCAGGCGTGTAAAACCAGCCGCTGAGAGTGACATTATCACTGGTCTGGAAGGCAATATCTTCTCTTGGCATCTTGCTTGTTTCCTATGGTTTAGATGAGGGTTTTCCGTCTTTGCGATAATGTTTTTTGGTATTGGTTGATTTTTCTACCCAGGCCAGGGAGTTTGAGGGGTTTAAGCTCCATACAAGTATTACGGCTGCTTTACAAGATTGAAGTATGGGAAAAAAGGCTCGTCAGTGCACGTCCCTTCGAAATGTACCTCCGAGCGGGCCACGGGTTGGGACGTCTCTGCTAAAATTAATATCTTTTGCCTGTGAGAACTGCATCATATAGAATTATAATCACGTCTATAGTGGAAGTGACCAATAAGAGATAATTATAAAGTTCGAAGCTAATCCCAATTTTCATACGCAGGATTCTCTCTTATGCTACTCGATTCTTACTCCTTCCTAGTTCAGCGTAGTTGTTTTCAATTGAACTGTGTTCCTATAAGTATTAACAGAAGTAGCTAATCATGTGCGCGGATTAGGCAGATTCCAGCCAATCGCTTTCGTATTTGCCAGCCAATCACTTTCGTATTCGCCAGCCAATCACTTTCGTATTCGCCAGCCAATCGCTGCCGTACTCGCCAGCCAGTAGATCGAGAAAGTAGTGCGCGGAGCAGCTCCGAATAAAGCTCCAGGAGGTGATGGTATCACCAACGGCGTCTTGCATCAGACGCTCGACGTCCTCCTCCCAGGCCTCCACAAGCTCTTCAACGCATACCTTCTGCAGAGCTACTGCCCCACGCACTTCAAGGAGATCACAGTAGTCCTCCGGAAACAAGGCAAGGATGACTACACGCCACCCAAGGCAAATAGGCCAATTGCTCTGTTCAACACATTAGGAAAGATACTGGAATCCATAATTAGCAGCCAGCTTACATGCCTTGTCGACAACCGCCACCTTCTCCCAAGCCGGAGTCGGAAGCTTGCCTCGACTGAACACGCCATGTACTTTCTTCTCCAACGGATACACCAAGCATGGTCCGAGGGTAAGGTGGCCTCTCTACTCTTACTTGACGTGTCGGGAGCGTACAACAATGTGCGGCTACTGCACAATCTCCGGAAGTGCCGAGCCGCAGCGGATGCACACGCCAAAGCCGACTGGTGGAATAAAAACCCCAGACTCTCTCATATAAGATCTTAGTGGAGAAACATCCTCGTTGAATATGGGCGTACTTAGAAACGTTGCCGCCTTACATAGTACGTCGTTCATCATCCGAAGAGGCCGAGCACAACGTCAACCCTGATCACGAAGGAGCGGTAAGTTACCGGTAGTTAAAAGGCCATGAGAGTTATTTTGGTACTTATTCTGAAGCTCTCCTTGAACTATATAACGACTGGAAGTCTGTGGAAATGATGAAGGCGCCACCTCCTCGCCAGCAAACTCTTCACCCACGACTCCCTCAAAGGCTGAAGCGAATAAATCTTGCGTCTACCTTCCGCAACCATGGAATTTAAGCTCACTTGGATTGTTCAAGTGCTCGTGGCATTCTACGCCTACCCATCCCTTGGTTTCCAGCATGTAGTCCCACGATGTATCAACGAGAAACCGACGCGTGTCATCGGCAACGTCACGGTCATCGACACGCCCCTGTAAGCCCAGTTTCATACCTCGAGACACGTCGATTTCGAAGTTAATCACTAATTCCCTTACCACCAGCGTACGCGCCGCCCAAGCCCAGGCCCGGCAGTACAGCGACGACTTCCTCTTCAACCATGTTATGCGGACCTGGCTCTTCGGCGCGCTCGTCATCAGCCACAATACCACGCTGCAACAGACCGTCGACCTCGAAGTGCACGCTATCGGCGCCTTGCTGCACGACCTCGGCCTCGTGCTCAACGCGTCCTGGGTCAGCCCCGACCGCCGCTTCGAAGTTGACGGCGCCTTTGCAGCTACAGACTTCGTCGAGAGCCAAGTAGCGCACAGCGATGCCGGCTCTGCTTGGGACGCCAACCGGCTGCAGCTGCTATGGGACTCGGTCGTGCTGAGTTCGGAGGCTAAGATCTCCCTGTATAAGCAGGCGACAGTGGCGTCGGTGACATATGGTGTGGGGATTGATTTGACTGGACCGGACAATGGCGTTACCATTGCGGAGTATAATAACGTCTTAGCGGCGTTTCCAAAGCTAAACTTCTTACTGGGGCTTAACCAGACGTTTGTGGCGCTCTGTGCGACAAAGCCGGCTTCGACTTATGGTTAGTGGCTATTCGTGCTGTGATTATATGTGTAAGATATCAGATTGATGCTAATGATGACAATTCGTGGCAGATTCATGGCAGCAGGATTTTGGAGATGCCTTCGTGTCCAAGTATTCTGCAGTTGGGTATCGGATCTTCGACATCATTACAGGAGTTTAGACGTGTTTCCTTAGGCCACGTGATCCAATATATCTCGGGGCTTCCAGCGGTGCTTTAACTCTAGGCTTTGTCCAGTTTAATCCCTGGAAAGCTGTCACTACTATTTCACCATACAATGGATTTTCCTTCTTACAAATCAAACCAGCTTCCATGTCATTCTCTTGCCTTCTATACAATACCTGATTTGTGTCTTGATAGCTGTTCTTTTCAGCTACCTAAGATTATATCTACCTAATAGGATCAGGGAGAGTAGCTCTCTTGATCAAGGAATCAATCAAGCTCTTATATTCTACCACTTCTTCACCATAGGAAATCTCCGGTTGCTCTTACCACCTTCTACCTCTCCACCTTCCCCGCCGGACTCTCAATATCTCTCCGCAACCTCCAGCCCAGAGTGCTATGTGCCAAATCTTATCTTAGCAACCGCCTTGTGAGGCTGTTTTAATCGGGTAGGACCTAGCGACCGTTGACACCATGTCAAGTAGCCAGATGTGCGTTAGTGTCTCGGGTCATTAGCACTTGAAATAGCTATAAGTTTATAAAATTAATTCATTATTAGATATAATAAATCTAATAATTCCCAGCTTTAGGACAAACTAGTGCTGACCCGGCTCTGAGCTTAGTTGATTGGGAGGACCGCTCTTTGTTACTTTCGCAGCTAATGAGCCTTTGCCGTTAGAGCCTCGATCAAACTTTGAACAGGCTAGAGCTGGGATGACTCTAGGTTTGTTTGATTGGGGAGAATGCTTCCTTCAATTTACAAATCCTATTAAGGCCAAAGAAGTTTTGCTTTTCGAAGTTCTAAGACACCATTAACAGAAGATTGCATACATTCCACTGTAATCACACCCTTCCTCAAATACACTTTCAAAGTCTGCATTTTTACCCGACAGTCCTCAGGAATAAATTCCAGCCCACCACAGGACCTTTCCTCGATGCTCGCTATCCACTCCGCAACTTTTGCTGCCTGCAAACTGTGCCAGATCCCATTGGTGCAAGGCCACTCTCGGAATATAGCGATGGCCTCCCTGCGCACCGAAGAGTCCCGGCATCTAGTTGCCGTGTAGAATAGAGCCATTATAAATCCCATACCATATTGTAGTCTGGGGCCAACTGATTCTCGAATTTCCTGGTCCTTCTGAAGTATATGCCGTGCAAAATGGGTAATCCTCTGAAATTGAGCCGTGAAACTATCAAAGACGACTTCTGTGTTAGACATGCTTGTAGCGATCATTATTTCGCATTTCCAGATACAGATCCGAAGTTGGAGGACTCCAAGATACTCTCGGCCAACAGTATTCTGGCATACTTCTAGAAAGATGGGTTCGTACGCCTTGTTCCATTGATCCACTAATCTCTGGAGACACTGCTGTTGTTGTGCAATTAATTCCCGAGCATCTGAATCACCTCCGCATCGGGCAGATGTCCTCGAATGTCGAAGAACGGAAACCGCCAAGTTAGTTGCTGCTGCGAAAGCTTCTTTGAAGGTAGTAAACTGATCTGGTATATCCAATATGATTTCTTCAACATATAGGTCATTAAAGGGACGCTCCAACATCGGGTTCATAGCAAGAAATGATAATATTTGCAACTCGAGACGGCGCAAAGTCAGGCCCACTTCGAGATCAATATCAGCAAGGCTATTGGTTGTATGCTGCTTCTCATCTTCGCTCAGACGCTTCAGAATATTAAGCCCGCTATATACCTGCTGTGTCGCTGTCTCCCAGTTCCCATGGAAACTCTCAAAACATGAAAAGAGCAAGCTCGCTACCAGAGCAAGCCTCATCTGAGGTTGTGCACTAGACAGCGTTTTGCGCAGTGAGCTAATGGCTTGGCTCTGCTTTACCAAAGCAAATTTCACATGGTCATCATCCAAATTCACCGTCTGAGTCTTGGACGATATTGCAGATTTATATAGAGCACTTAAAGCGAAGATTGCTTGTTTTATGCCCGGTTCGTGATGACATTGTTGTGGTATAAGCCGTGTCCAAAACGGAGCTTCGAAATAACCACTCAAATCGAAGGCTAGTTTCTCGTGAAATAGTCGAAAATAGCGACCTTCCACCTCTTCGCACGAGAAAGAATCTGAGGGGCTAGATATACGCTGCAACGGACGTCGAGGTTGGATAGGAACGAGGTTCCTGCCAGGTGGGGTAACCTTAGGTGCCGCAACGTGGGGTCGAGGGAGATTATACTCGCAGAATGCTCCGTACTCTTGACATCTGTAGAAGAAACATAAGTAGTTGGCCAATTGAGCACACTTTGGAGCCTGTCACTTCAAACAAGTCAACTCCCCGATTGCTTACCGATAACATATTGGCTTTGTCTCATCACATTTTACTCTCCGAGTTCTAGAAATAAGGATTAGCCTCGCTACTCTCTAAATAGCGCTCCAATTCTCCCAGTCGTGTAGGTGCTTTCTAGTGCGCAACAGAGAGAGGACTTAGAAACGTTGAGGGGCCTTACTTGCAAGCTGTACATCCTGTGCGAACTTTTGGTCTGCTCGCGCGCCGTTTCTTTACGTCGCGTGTGGCACTTTCCATCCCAGCAACAACAGCCTGCTCAAAAGCGCATGCACATAAATGCCTTCCAGCCTAACCTTGCTATCCCTGAAATATGGCCCTACCTCAGCTGTGAAATGGGCGTCGGCGTTGTGGGTGTTTTTAACCCTCCTCGGCCTTGTTTAAGGCTGACGATTAGCAGTCATCCTAGCATTCCTTGCCCAGATGATTCAATTTCCTGCTCACAAGTTGGGAAGTTGTGTGGGAGCAGGCTAAGCGGTGAGCCCGCGGAAAGCGGAGAACCTCTAATAGTGGGACCAAACGTCGTCCCACTATATTATTGATCTCGCGAATAACCTTCTCTCAGTAGACTCAGACACCCTGCTGATCACCTAGCGTCCTAGATGTAGGCGGCACGCGATTCCTAGAGTAGTAAAGTTCCCTCTTACTCATCAATAGTACCTCGGTCGCGGCGCAAACATCAGCTGGCGTCTGAGCACTTATGGTAGTTGTTTATCCGCCGCGCTGTCCTCCTTCGCAATTTTAAAATGTAAGAAATATTATATTTGCAGCACCTCATCCTTCTAAGAACATGATGAACTGGAGCTTATATACATCATGTGGCTGACAAATGCCATTTCCTAATTAGGAAATATTGCCACCATTGCCACAAAATTTCCCACCCAATTACGAATCCAACATTAAATAGTAAACTTTCTTGTCCGCTCCTGCGCCGTTGATTTGTAATGCTTTGATTAGTCTTATAAATATAGGCGATTTCTTGCACAAGAGACTTATCAAAATTTGGATTCTTTAAAAGCGAGTATATCGAAAGTAAAACTATTGATTTTAGCTCTCTTCTCGCTCTTCAATAGGTTTCAGCAATTTAACTTTTGAAGTAAAGAGCACAATCCTTAGACCCGAAAATCGTGTTGATCCTGGCCTCACCTAGAAGATATCAGAATCAGCTTGGCCTTTGGAAACATGCATGTTTCACATACCGGGAAATAATTAATCTCAGAACCGCCTGTCGACGGATATCGCCCTTAATTGCTGACAACTCCTCCTTCATAGCACTGTTTTGTCTTTCCATCTCCCCATACAGTGCATCTAACTTGTTTCTGATTTCCGATATGCTCCCAGCTTGCTTCTCAACCTCCGCTGTCATTTTCGCTCTCTCGCGGCTGTCTTTGTCGAAGTCAAACCGCAACTTGCTAGCTCTCTCTTTGAAAATGGCGATTTCGGACTTTTGATTCTTTAACTCTACCTCAAGTCCGCGAGCCTTCTCTATTATAGCACTCGATCCATACCAGCATCAAACATGGAATAGCTCACTCCCAGCTTTCGTTTTATCTTCCCCAACACTTTTCACCAACTCCTTCGATTCATCGATGTTGCCAACAAGCGCATTTATTTCCTCTTTGGTGATTAGCGTTGAGGATATATTCAAATAGTCTTGTAGACCTTGCGCAATCGCAGTGAGAACATCGCCCCTGGTAATGGAGGGAGGGAACTTAGCCGAATGTTCCTGGAAGCCTTCCACAATGGCAGCGAGAAAGTCGTCTTTCTCAATAGAATCCTACAGATTGTTGGACAGAATATGAAGCCGTCCTAATAGGAGGTCTACCTTCTCCCCTGTCGTGGCGTGGAGAGGGATTATTCGAAATGGCCTCTGAGCCAGCTTGGCTCTGATTCTCTCCTCAGAATCCTCTATCAAGCCCATCTTGAATATCAGGTTCAATCTGTGTACAATAACCAGTTATATAATGAATGATCAGGTATTCATTGAAGATTGACATAGGATTGTTTCAATTTGTTGAGGCGTTGGTGGGACCATGATGGGAAGACGCGAATTTAGAGGACCAGTCTGCTTGAGACGATTGGAATCATAGCCCTTCCCTCAAAGGCTTGTTCTTGGCCTCTGAAAAATGTCCACGGACCGCAGATTAGTCCTCCCACCCCCTGAGAATCTGGTAAGTAAATTAGATACAAGTATGATTGTTAAACATGAAAAGAAATCTCAAAGAAAGCTTTTGAGTTTAAAATGGTGTTTTTGGTGGTGTAAGTAGGGAAGATTGTTGGTCTGTGTGATTGGCAGCAGAAGAGAGGGAAGATCCATGAGCCGTGTCTTTCAACTTGAGTTCTATTATTGTTGTCTATCTACGATTGCTCTAGGCCTCGAATATATATTCCTTACTAGCGCGTATCGCGGTCTAAATCACGTAGCAGCCCACAATTTTCTGCACCGCAAACCGACGACCGCCAGATGAGTTCTCTCAGGTTCCCCTGCACATTTTTCTAGTTCTTCAATCTCCTCTTCCGTTGCTTTGTCTATGAATAAACCCGGGCAATTAAATCCTGTCGGTTTGGATGGCGTGGCGGGTGGTGATCGATCGGAAGGGGACGGTCTTGCTGGTTCTTCCATCTCAGTTGATTTTCGCTTCTTTCCACTGGTCTTAGAAGGCGGCACCTCCACTGGCGCAATCAAATACCAGGTTTTCAATCCTGATTTGCTCATACTTGCGACTTGTATTCCTGCCATGCCTCAAGAAAATGGAAGATATCTCGAAATGGCTTCAATAGTGTGAATTCCGCGTTCCAAGCAGCCCATACATTGGCCCACGCGTTTGCCAAATCCTTCTCCATGTTCTTACATACCAAAATACTTGCTTGTTGTTTGATTGCGTGTTTTTTTTTCTGAGCAAAAAATGCCTCACCATCCGCAATTTTTGTAATTTGTGTCCGAGCCGCACCGCGTTGTCGTTTTTTAGGATGAGCCAGTCTCTCAGCCCCCTTGCTCTCTTCGCTTTCTCCCCCCTGAACCCAAGTTCGTTATTAAAGCAAGGATTGCCCTCTGTGTCTATCATTTTGGTGGTGCTTAGCTTCTGGTGCTTTTGCTGTTTGAGGCTCAGTTTTTCGAAGTTCTCTCTTTCTGCAGCCGTTTGGACACAGAACTTGATTGCCGTCATTGCCTGGTGGAGAGTTTCAGAATCTCCATTAATGTCGATGGGCACCGACGTTACTAGCCATGCTTGTTGTTTAATCTCAATTAAGTGAAGTTCCGGAACATTCCCACCTATAGTTTGGGTGTGCCCGAGCAACTCATCTCCCGGATGGACATAGAGATCGTCAATAGGATTGAGCTCCCCATTTCCTGGAGTGGAACCTGTCTTGGGAAGCGAGGGTAACTCAAATGCTCCGTCCCCTCCTGTGATCTGGTAGAGAAATACCCATTTCCCGTCCTTCAGGTGCATATACTACTGCTAATCAGCTCTGAATAGTCCCGAGAGTCATTGAACTTACCGGCCATGGTGGTCTCCCCGCTTCTGCTATCTCTTCTTCGGTTACCGCGGCGGAATGCACAAGCCAGTGAGCACCATTGCTCATTGCTGGGTCGAGCTTGTGATTCACGAACGGCTCCACACATCTCTGCAAAACTCCGATTTCTTCCCCTAGCTCATCCTCCGTCATGACGGAGAGACTGCCCTCCAAATGCTGCAAGTTATGGGTCTCGACGAGCGTGTTCCCACCCCCTTTGGCCCAGATGCTCAGTGGATAAGTCTCAGGTAATCTCTTGGTGTAATATTTTATTGGTCTTGGTACGGGTCGGCACTGGATATGCGGTAATGTTGAATGGATCTTTATTTCGTTCTCCGATTCTGATTCTTGCAAGTCGCCATGCGGTGAAGAAGCATTTTTTTCGATGTCGGCGTCGATAGCTGCGTTCATTTCAGCCTCAAAGGTGGCATCGAACTCTGAATCCGTGCCGGATGAAGGACAAGCGTTAAATGCAGCCTCAAAAGCGGCATCGAGGCTATCGATCTCTGGATCTGTGGTGTCGCCAAAAGGACCATGTTCATCATCATCAGGACAGTCGTCTCCAAAAAGAGAATCGGCCTCTAAATCTTCCATTTCCTGCTCAGACCTTAACTGAAACCCCATCCCTGTCAAACACCCTTGAATCAGAATCTCTGAAACTGAGTTAGTCTAAGTTGTTTTCGAAGCTAGCAGGAAGATAATCAAACCATATTCTGTCTCTCCTAATGGTATTGCATAAAGAGTCTCGACTAAGCAGCCGTAGAATCGTAATGCTAGATAAAGATATGTTGAAGGCAGGAAACTCAACCAGTAAGAGGAAAGAAAATAGCCAAAGACAGCTAGGAAGTGAATCTTGAGCCTTTGCTTGACCAAACAAGCCAAGTATGGAAGATAGTGTTGAAGGTTGCACACACTTCAAAGTTGAAATGGCAAAAAGAAGTGCTGGGAAGTCTAAGATAATGTGCCAAGACTTGCTGCCGAATTTGAAGATCCCCTTGGCGATTCAGAAATAAATCTCAGATCCCAACGGTCCAGTAAAAATCGTTGTTGTTTGTAAGCGAAGGTCGAGGGAGGAGAAGCTGTTGAAATACTTGGGCCTGAAAAGGGGGAGGAGATTACGGTTAGCGAATTTTCCAAACCTAGCGTTCCTGAAAGGGAGATGCCAATGATACGATAGAAGTGAATGATTTGCCTCACGGTATTTATTTGCTCATTCACCAGCGGGATCATATTCAATGCTGTAAGAGAGGAAAGTTCCAAGTATTTTTGGGCTCTTGATATTTTTGGGCTCTCAGTTTAAATTCTTGCCATAATCGATAACTTACATGGTTTTCAAACATGCTGCGTACTTGAAAAGAATTATGAACAATATACCTCTAGAATAACAGATAAATACATTGTAGCTACTATCACTTGAGAATTCCCTGTGGCTAATGCTCCTGTGTTCAAAGATATTCATGGTTTTTAAATATGCTGCATATTTTTACACTATATACTGCGAGACCTATCAAAATTATATTTCTAGAATGAAAGAGGATAATAAGAGCTCGAAGATGCATT
>Ga0182030_10009786_pt1 | contig 19578 bp, 18 predicted proteins | sample 812S3MmetaG_FD_121299 | JGI IMG/M metagenome (GOLD analysis project Ga0182030, IMG submission 121299) | Permafrost microbial communities from Stordalen Mire, Sweden - 812S3M metaG (Illumina Assembly) | ecosystem: Environmental > Terrestrial > Soil > Wetlands > Permafrost | place: Sweden... | reverse complement strand
TCGCCATCTATACGAGCCTGTTCAACAAGCTCGGCTTTGCCGGGATCGCGTGCACCTGTATTGCGATCGGCATCCTGCCGCTGATGAACAGACTGTCGGCGAGCCACTCCGGCGCCGCCGCTCACCCGGATCCGTCGGCCGATCCCCGCAGTGAGTTCAATGCCACCACGTGATGCGCGTCCCCCGGAGACCGTGTTTGGGCCGGAGTACTTCCGCAAGTTTTATTTGAACCCCGCCACCCGCGTGGTCACCGTGGCGGAAATGCGCACGCGTGCGCGGTTGATCGCGGCAATTCTGGCCCAGGCCGCGATTCCCGTGCGCAGCATCCTCGACGCCGGCTGCGGCATCGGGCTGTTGCGCAAGCCGTTCGCGGAGGTGCTGCCGAGGGCCCGCTATCGCGGACTCGAGGCGAGCGACTACCTGTGTGCGCGTTACGGCTGGACGAACGGCTCCGTCGTCGACCACATTCCGTCGAAACCGGCTGACTTGGTCGTCTGCTATGACGTGCTGCAATACCTCGGCGATCGCGAGGCGTCGCAGGCGCTCGCCAACCTCGGGAGCCTGAGCCGTTGCGCGTTGTACGTGTCCGCCCTGACCCTCGAGGACTGGCGCGACAATTGCGACCGGTCGAAAACCGACCGGGCCGTGCATCTGCGCGCCGGTTCCTGGTATCGGAGGCGCCTGAAGCGCAACTTCCGCTATCTCGGATTCGGTGTCTGGCTGCGCAACGACGTGACCGCGGTGATGTGGGACATGGAGAGCCCGGGAGGATGAGCGGGCGGCGAACCGTGGGGCGCCGTTGCGTGGGGCGCCCCTGCGTCGGGCGGCGTCGTTCGGTTCAAAGGTTTGCCTGCATCCAGTCCACGAGCGCGGCATGCACCGCCTCGCCGGCGCCATAGTCGGTGCGCGGATCGTTGACCAGGGACACGAGCACAAAGGTCTTGCCGGCGGCCGTCGTGACGTAGCCCGCCACACCGCTCACCCCGTCCAGATGACCGGTCTTCAGGCGCACCGAACCTACGGAAACGCCTTTCATGCGCGATCGCAGCGTCCCGTCGACTCCCGCCAGCGGCAGCGAGGCCAGGAACTCCGGCGCGAAACGGCTGTGGAATGCCGCGCTGAGCACGCTGGCCATCTGCAGGACGGAAATGTGCGTCGCGCGCGACAAGCCCGACCCGTTGTCGATGTTCATGTTGTCCAGGGTCAAGCCGCGCTGGTGGCTCCACTCCGCGAGTGCCGCGGCTCCCTTGTCCGGCGTTCCGGGCAGACCGAAGCGGTCCGAGCCAAGCGTCAGGAGCAGGTGCCGGGCCATCAGGTTGCTGCTGAATTTGTTCGTGAGCCGCACGATCTCACCCAACGTCAACGAATCGAAACTGAGGAACGGCTGTGCATCGGCCGGGGTCGGCGCGACCTCGAGCTTGCCGTCGAATTCGCCGCCGAGTTCCCGCCACAGCGCCACGAAGGTGCCGTAGGCGTAATCCGCCGGCCGCAGCAGCACACGCGCAAAACTCCGCTCGGCGCAGGCGGGGCTCAGTGCGCCGCTGAAGACGACTCGATCCCAATGTTCCGTGGCGACCTGGAAGTCGACGCGCCCGGCCGCGGCACGGCAGCGACCGGCCGCCAGTTCGATGTGGTTCTCGATCGTGAGGTTGGGCGGGGCGGGTGAAGCCACGATGTCCACCCGATGCAGGCCGGGGTTCGGCACGATCGTGAAATCCACGGACTGAAAGTTCACCATCAGGGCGTCAGGCAGGACGTTATACGACCGGTTGGGCTTGCCGTCGAAGGCCGCCGGATCCTCGGCGGGCAGCGAGAAGGCGGTGTTGTCGATGATGATGTCGCCGTGGATGACTTTCAGCCCTTTGTCACGCAACAGACGCGTGAAGGACCACCAGCGTTCCAGGGTCATGTACGGATCGCCGCCGCCCTGGAGAATCAGATCGCCGTCCAGCACGCCGTTCCTGAGGTCGCCGCGGATTGCCGCCCGGGTGTGCCATACGTAAGAGGGACCGAGCAGGTCCAGGCTCGCGAACGTGGTGACCACCTTGACGGTCGACGCGGGGCTGCGCGGCACATCGACATTGTGGCCGGCGACGAGCCGGCCGGTGTCCGGATCGACAATGGCGAAACTGAACGCATCCGAGGGCAGGCGCTGCGCCGCCACCGTCTGTGCGACCGATGTCGGGGTGCCCGGCACGGGTGCGCCGGCCGCAGTTTCGCCGGCCGCCGGTCCGCCGGCCGCGGCCAACGCGAGGGCGCCGTACAACATCAGCGACAAGGTGAGGTGGATAAACCGGCATTGGAAGTGACTCAAACAGGCTCCTTAAAGGTTCATTCGATCACCAGGGCCACGCGGCGCCAGGCTCCGGAACGCCAGCGCAGGAACAGCATGGTTCCGAGGCAGCAAATATACGCGAGTGCGGCGAACCAGCCGCCGACGGCGCCGAAGCCGTACTGGGGCAGCCGGCCCACCCAGCCGCCTCCCGTTGGGAGGGAACGCGCACATCGCCGGCACCGCGCAGGCAGGCCCCGCTGCCATACGCCTGCGCGACCAGCGTCTGCACGGACAAGCCGACCCCGCCGAATAGCAGGACGAACCCCAGGATGGGCCAGTAAACTGCGCCGATGGCCGCCGTGGCCATCGGCGAAATCCGCCGTTGGAGCCGAGTGTTTGTCCGGAGAGCAATGTCGGGGATTTGGCCACGCGAGGGGTTCCGTCGATCGGGCCGGCAGGGTAACTGACGCGACAGCAGGAGCGAAACCGGATGTCCAAGAATCTTTCGGGACCCTTTGCGGCGCGCAGCCTGGGCACGGGAGCATGGTTGCTGACCACCGGCGCGGTCGGCGGGCCCGAGATCGTGTTGCGCGGCGCGGACCCGGATTTGCGCTTCTTCGCGGATGCGGTGGTCGAGAATCTGACGGTGAGTTGGCTCGGTGATGAGGTCGAACTGGTCCTGACCGCCTCGACCGGTGTCCGTGCCCTGCGGGTTTCCACGGTGATCGTTCATGAGCCCAACACGAGGCTCTACGAGAGTCTGCCGCTGGCCGGGTTCGACACCGAGGCGCAACTGTTCTGGCGGCGGGTGTTTCGCCTGATCCGCATACCCGGCGGCCGCCACCTCCTCGGTTTCATCGCGCGGCGCGGGCGCGGCCGCTCCAATCGCTGAAGCGGACCTGCGTCACAGTGCCGGCGCGGACGGCTCGAATTGCGACTCCGGTCAAGGATGCGCCGGGAAAATACGCGCACATTCCTTTCCCGAGGAACACCGTGCCTCACCGAGAACCCGCTAGGATGGCAGCAGTACTGGAAAAACAATCAGGCGCCCCCGAACGTCCACCCCTGGATGCTTCGTTCGATCCCTATGGCCGTCTGCTGCGCATGCTGATACCCAGCCTGCGCAACGTCGTGGTGCACGACCAGTACTGCAATCTGGTGTGGGCCGCCGATGGGTGGGAAGCCGATGAACAGTTGCCCGTCGTCAAGGACGCCGTCACGAACGCGCTGTCCGATCCGGCGGAATTCGCGGGTATCGTACGGCCGCTCGACGCCGACCGCGTGATGTATGCGTTCACCGTGCGCGGTGAGGATTGCGATCTGCTCGGGGTGGTCAGTCTGATCGGTAACCTCGCGGGCACCCAGACCGAGGCGCGTCCGCTCAGCTACGTGCGTCAATTGATTCAGCCGGCATTGGAATGTCTGCGCCGGGAGTTGTCGCTGCGCGCGCAGCTCGGCTCCCGCGAACAGGATCTGGGGGGACGCGAGCGCGATTTGTCGCTGATGCTGCAAATGTCTTCCCAGCAGGCCGTGACGGCCAGCGATTCGGACGAATTCGACCTCATCTTGAAAACCGGCCTCGAGCACATGAACTGCGCCCTGGCGGCGCTCTGGGTTCCGGACAAGCAGATCTCCCTGACCCTCACGCGCAGCGGTCAGCCGATGTCCGCGGACGCGCTCACGAGGGCGCAGCAGCACCTCATGGCCTGGATGCAGCTGCAGCAGCGCACGATCGTCGTGAACCGCATTTCCAAGGTGGCGAGCGCCGTCGCCGCGCCGTACAAGATTCTCGCCTGTCCCGTGCGCCATCCGTCGGAACGGGTGATGGGAGTGCTCGCGCTCTTCAATCCGCCGAGCGCCCAGGACTTCGACACCCACCAGACGCGGATCGCCGAACTGCTGGCCAAAAAAGTGACCCTCATCATCCAGTCCCAGTACGACTCGAGCACGGGGCTGATGACCCGGCATGCCTTCGAGCGCCAGGCCAAGGGACTGCAGCGGCCCGGGAACACCCAGGACAGCCACTGCATTTTGTATCTCGACATCGACCGGCTGCACGTCATCAACGAAACGTTCGGCATGCACGTGGGCGACGACGTCATCGTCGCCGTGGCCGAGTGCATGGCGAAGGCCCTGCCGCGCAACGCCTTGTCCGCCCGGATCTCCGGCGACCGGCTGGCCGCCTTGATTCCGTACGTCGGGCTGCAGGAGGCGGCGACTGTCGCGGAAAACATCCGCGCCGCGATCGACGCCATCGTGCCCCGCGCGGGTCTCGGCTCGTTCGAGGTGTCGGCGTCCCTCGGGGTCGCTTCGGTCGGGCATGCCGAGAATGCGCTCGCACACGCCCTCGCGACCGCGGAGATCGCCTGCAAGGCGGCAAAGGACCGTGGCCGCAATCGCGTCGAAGTATTCCAGGATTCGGACCACAGCATCATCCGGCGGCACACGGACATCATGGTCGTCGGCCAGCTGCGGGAAGCCCTCGATGGGGATCGCTTCAGGCTCGACGCGCAGCCCATTTTGCCGCTGCGGGCGAACTATGGGCGCCCCCGCTTCGAGCTGCTGATCCGCATGCTGGGGGATCGGGGCGAGATCATACCGCCGGTGAAATTTCTGTCGGCCGCCGAGCGCTACCAGCTCATGCCCAGCATCGATCGCTGGGTGGTGCGCCGCGCGTGTGAATTGCTGGGCGCGCACAGCGCGTCGGCGGGCGAGGAGATTCCACGCTTTGCGGTCAATTTGTCCGGCCAGTCGCTGCAGGATGACTCCTTCCTCGAGTTCGTCATCGAGCAGTTGATGGTGACGAAAATCCCGGCGAACGTCCTTTGCTTCGAGCTGACCGAGACGGCGACCATCGGCAATCTCGCCAAGGCGCAGCAGTTCATGCGCACGCTGCAGGATCGGGGCTGCCAGTTCGCACTCGACGACTTCGGCACCGGGGTCAGTTCACTCGCCTATTTGAAGGACCTGTCGGTCAACTATTTGAAGATCGACGGCAGCTTCGTGCGCGACGCGCTGGTCAACTCGCGGTCGGAATCCATGATCAAGGCGATTGCCCAGCTCGCCAAGGTGATGTGCATGGAGACGATCGCCGAATACGTCGAAACCGACGGGCTGCGGGTCAAGATGACCGAGCTCGGCGTCGATTACGGTCAGGGGTTCGCCATGGGCAAGTCCCAGCCGCTCGAGGATCTCCTGAAGGAGCTGGCCATTTACGAGGCGACGGTCAGCACGTGGGAGCTCAGTGAGGATTCGGCCCGACCGCCCCTGCAAGACGCGGGCTGACGCCGCCGCGGGACTCGCGCCTGTCCGCCGTGGTCCTACAAACGATGCTGACGGACGCCCACGGCGCCGGCCGTGGACACCGGCTACAGTCGAATCACCCCTTGCTGTGAACGTGAAACATGCTGATATTAACCAGACGAGCCGGCGAAGCACTGCGGATCGGTGACGACATCGAAGTCACCGTCATGGCGGTGAATGGGACCCAGGTGCGGCTCGGCATCAAGGCGCCCCGGGACGTGGCCGTCGACCGTGAGGAGATCGCCGAGCGCAAACGGCGCGACCGCGAACACGCCCTCAGCGCCAAATAGCGCGGTCAGACAGTCCCGCCGAAACGCTTTCGCCCGGTTTGAAGCCGCGGACAGGGCGTTGTGGATGCAATAAATGCGAATTCGGCCTGCCGGGGCTTGAAATTTGTCACCGAGTTGGGCACACAATAGGGGAAAACCTGAACACCCCTACTCGAACAAAGGATTGCTTGCCGCGCGGGTGGCAGTTGCTCTCCGGTGAGCCTCTCATGACTACATCCTTATCCCTCGCTCCGGAGCTGCAGGTGCAGTCTTGGTATAACTCGGAGCGCGCCCTGTCCCTGGCGGCCTTGCGCGACCGGGTCGTCGTGCTGATCGCCTTCCAGGTGCTGTGTCCGCAGTCGGTTGCGTGCGCCATACCCCAGGCGCTGCGCATTTTCGACACGTTTTCGCCCACCGACGTCGCCGTCATCGGCCTGCATGCGACGTTCGAACACCATGACGCCTTCAGCGTGTCCGTGCTTCGGGCCTTCATGCAGGAGTACCGGGTGAAATTTCCCGTCGCGCTCGATCAACCCAACGAAGCCGGCCCGATTCCGCTCACCATGGAGCGCTACAAAATGCGGGGCACACCCAGCCTCGTTTTGATCGACAAGGCCGGATTGATCCGCAAACACGCCTTCGGGCCCTGCGACGACCTGCGCATCGGCGCTGAAATCGGCGCCCTCACCCAGGAAACCGTCCGGGCCTCCAAGCTCACCCGCGTATCCGCGGCCTAGCCTGTCAGGATGAAGCGGATGCGGATGCGGGCCCGTTGTGCAATCGGCTGCGCATCGCGCTCCACGGGTTTGTAGCGCCATTTCGACAACGCGCTGATGGCCGCCTGGTTGAACACGCCGGCGGGTTTGGCGCCGTGCACCGTGATGTCTTTGACCCCGCCGCTCGTCGTCACGGTGAAATCGAGTTCCACCCAGCCTTCGATTCGGTCGAGCTCAGCCCGTTGCGGATAGGTTGGCGGGACGCTCGTGACCACGGTCAACTCGCTCGCGGGCACGAACTCGGGTGGCAGCTCGACTCGCGGTGCCTCGACCCGCTGCGCATCGACCGGCGGAGCCTCCGGCAGATGCTGCGGCTCCGCCGGGACAAGCCGCTCGGAGTCTCCCGAGGCAGCGGCCTGGGTCCGGGCTCCCGCCAGCTGCTGGCGCAGGCTCGCGACGTTCGGCGCCGCCGCGATGCCGTTGGCGGCATCCAGTAGCGCGGCGGCATGTGCGAAATCGCGTCGATCGATCGCCGTGTGCGCTTCCCTGAGCAGCGCCAGGGCCAGCGACTGCTTCGCCGCCTGGGTGGCATTCGTATTCGGGTCGATACGCAGGGCCTCCGAGACGTATAAGCGCGCACTGTCGTTCGGGGGATCGATGAGCTGACCGCCTTCGATCCGTTCTGCTGCGAAGCGCAGCAGCCGCGTCAGGCGCCCGTCACCGGCCGTCGCGGCTGACGAAGCCGCGTCGGATCGGATGTGATTCTGGGCCGCGGCCGATTTTGCCCGTTCCCGCGACCTGGCCAGCTGTGCCGACAGAGGCCCGAGCCGCGCGTTGTCGACGCCTGCCTTTCGGGCAGCCGCGATGGCGGTCGCTGCGGCATCCAGACGCTCCTCCAGCAGGGCGTCTTCCGCGGCCGACACGAGGCGGTTCCGCTCCGCGGCCGATGCCGGTATCTCCGCCGCCCCCGGCGGCGGCTGCGCCGGCATCGAGCTTAGGCCTGCGTCGGCGGAGCGCCCATGCCGCAACAGCGTCCAGGCGGCGGCGCCCACGATGAGGACCATCAGGCCCGCGACCGCGGCAATTTCGGGCAATCTAAGCTTGCGGTGCGGCACGGAGGGCGCCGGCACCCGGGCGCGCCCTTCGAGGTACTTGCGGACGGCCGCATCCGAAAACAGCTTGGCCCGTCCCGGGGACATGGGTTTATGGATGAAGCGGTAAATGACCCCGCCGCTGATGAGGCCGGCGAGTGACGCTTCATCGTCGCGACCACCCGCCGCGATCACCACCAGGTCCGGAAACTGACGTTTGATCTGCGTCAGCACGTTGGCGGCGTCGGACGGCACGCACTGGGTGTCGAGCACGAGAATGCCGACCTCGCCGGCCAGCAGCAGGCTGCTGACCTTGTCGGCCGCGGCGACGTGCCAGACCCGGTGGGCCCCCCCCACCGCGTCGCGCAATGTTTGCAGGAAGACCTCATCCGTGGTGAGAACCACCAACTCGACGATGTCCCCGGCATGGCTGAAGCGGAGGGAGTCTCCGCCACCGTTGTCCCCTGAAGCTAGCAAGTGACCGTTACTCCATGTCCCCAACCGCAAGGCTAGTGTCATTCTTTCCGGCACGCTATACGATAGGAGTCTGGCCGCGCAGACAAGTCATGTTGCTCTGCGTCAAGCCATGATCGAGACAGGGACGCTCATTCGCGGTCCCGGCTGCTCCCGTCCGGAGAAGGTGATTGAAGGCCTCTATCCTCGTAACCTCCAGATTAGCGGCCGATCAACGGGAAGTCCTCGAACGATTGCTGTTCTTCAACGCCAACCAACATCGCGTTCGGCTCGGGATCGAGCAGTCGATCGAAATTTACGGCGTGCCCGAAATACACGAGATCGACGGCGGCTTGCGCATCCGGGTCGGTGACATGGCGGGCGTGCAGTCTCTGTACGCCCTCGGCGAATCCGGACGCCCGGTCGGCTTCGCGGTGTTCGTGCGCATGGCCGAGGAGCGCTTCGTGGTTCTGCACCTCGGCGTGGACCCCGGACCCCGGGACGCCAACACACCCGTGCTGCTCAGGCTGATGCACGAGATCCGGCGAGCGGCGAAACGCACCCGCGGGGTCGACCGCATCGAGCTGGTCTACAAGGCACGCCACCCGGTGCGCCTGAACGTGTGACCTTGTCGGGCTCGGCACCGCGCGCTGCCACGCCCGAACCCAAACCCGCTAAGATACCGCGGCTTCAACACACCGGGCTCCCAGACATGACCGAGACCATAGACAAGCCCGATCTGCGGAGCTACCTCGTCGATCGCGGCATCGAGCACGTCAAGATCGGTGTCTTCGACGGCGACGGCATCATGCGCGGCAAGTATCTGAGCCGCGAAAAGTTCCTGTCCGCGCTCGACAAGGATCTCGGCTTTTGCGATGTCATCCTCGGCTGGGACTCGGCCGACCAACTGTACGACAACACGAAGTTCACGGGCTGGCACACGGCGTATCCCGATGCCACGGTGCGCGTGTTGCCGGCAACCCGTCGCGACATACCCTTCGAGCCGAAAACCGCGTTGTTCCTCGGAGAGTTCGCGGGACGGGCCGAAGCAGTCTGTCCGCGCGGAACTCTGCGCCGCGTCCTCGAACGCGCCTCGCACATGGGATACGCGGTCAACGCCGCGGCCGAGTTCGAATTCTTCCTATTCGACGAGACGCCGGTTTCGGTGCGCGAGAAGGGCTACCGGCAGCTCAAGACGATGACCCCGGGGGCGTTCGGTTACTCGGTGCTCCGCAGTTCCGTTCACGCGGGGCTTTATCAGGAACTGTTGGACCTTGCGCAGACGATGCGCTTCCCGATCGAGGGCCTGCATACGGAAACCGGCCCGGGAGTGCTCGAGGCCGCGCTCTGCCATTGTGAGGCGCTGGAGGCCGCCGACCGGGCGGCGTTGTTCAAGACCTTCACCAAAGTACTGGCGCAGCGTCACGGCTTGATGGCGACATTCATGGCCAAATGGTCGAACAGCGTGCCGGGCCAAAGCGGCCATTTGCACGTCTCGCTGCGCTACGGGGATGGCCGGAGTGTCTTTCACGATGCGTCGCAGCCCCATGACATGTCGGACGCCATGCGCTGGTTCGTCGGCGGCCAGCAGGCCCTGATGCCGGAATTCCTGTCGATGGTGGCCTGCACCGTGAACAGTTTCTCGCGGCTCGTACCGGGATTTTGGGCGCCGACGTCGGCGACCTGGGGGGTCGAGAACCGCACGACCGCGCTGCGCGTGATCCGCGGTGGACCGTCCAGCCAGCGCGTCGAATACCGCATCGCGGCCGCGGACATCAATCCCTATCTCGCCCTGGCCGCGGCCATCGGGTCCGGACTTTGGGGCATCGAACATCGCATCGAGCCTGACGCCGCAATCGAGGGCAACGCCTACGACCGCGAACATGCCCCGCAGCGACGCCTGCCGGCCACCCTCTACGAGGCGGCAGATCGTCTCGCGTCGTCGCAGGCGGCGCGCGCGTTGTTTGGCGACGACTTCGTCGAGCACCACGCCGCCACCCGTCAATGGGAGGAGCGGGAGTTCCGCAAGGCGATAACCGATTGGGAACTCGCCCGCTATTTCGAAATCATCTGAGCACACCCATGACCGAGACTCTGAAGACCATCAGCCCCGTCGACGGCAAACTCTACGTCGAGCGACCCCTCGAGACGGCCGCCGGCATCGATCGTACCCTTGCCGCCGCACAGGAGGCCCAGCGGGGGTGGGCCGCCACTCCGCTGGCGACCCGCTGTGCGCTACTCGCGAAGGCCGTGGACGCCTTCGTCGCCGAGACGACCGACATCGCAGCGGAGATCACCTGGCAGATGGGGCGCCCCATCGCCCAGACGCCCGGCGAGATCCGGGGCTTCGAGGACCGGGCGCGCAGCATGTTGCGACTGGCGCCCGAGGCGCTCGCCGCGATTCAACCGGAGCCGAAAGCCGGATTTCGGCGCAGCATCAAGCGGGTGCCGCTGGGGGTGGTGGCGGTGGTCGCACCGTGGAATTATCCCTACCTGACCTCGGTCAACGCGGTGCTGCCCGCGCTCATTGCCGGCAACTCCGTGGTGCTCAAGCATTCTCACCAGACGCCGTTGTGCGCCGAGCGCTTTGGCCAGGCATTCGCGCGCGTCGGCCTGCCGTCCGGCGTCTTCCAATACCTGCACTTGTCGCACTCGGACACGGCGCGGCTCATGGCCGATCGGCGTGTGGCGAATGTCTGTTTCACCGGCTCGGTGTCGGGCGGCCGGGCGGTCGTCGAGGCCACGGCCTCGGGGTTTGCCACTGCCGGGCTGGAGCTCGGTGGCAAGGACCCTGCTTACGTGCGCAGCGATGCCAACCTCGCGCACGCCGTCGAAACCTTGACGGACGGCGCCTTCTTCAACTCGGGTCAGTCCTGCTGCGGCATCAAACGGATTTACGTCGCGGCGCCGCTCTACGAGGCTTTCGTCGCCGGTGTCGTCGATCTGACACGCCAATACCGCCTGGGATCTCCGGTCGATCCGCAGACGACCATCGGTCCGGTGGTGCGCACCGCGGCGGCCGAGGCCGTCCGTTCGCAGGTGCGTGAGGCGGTTGCCGCCGGCGCCCGCCAACTGATAGACCCCGCCTGGTTTGCAGCCGCGGAACCGGGGACGCCCTATCTCGCACCGCAGGTCTTGGTCGGCGTCGATCATTCGATGGGGATCATGCGCGAGGAGACCTTCGGGCCCGCGGTCGGCATCATGAAAGTGGGATCCGACGCGGAAGCCGTGCAATTGATGAACGACAGCGAATTTGGTTTGACGGCCGCCATCTTTTCGGCCGATGCGGACCGCGCCGAAGCCCTCGGCGATGCCCTCGAGACGGGCACCGTGTTCCTGAATCGCTGCGATTATCTCGATCCCTTCCTGGCCTGGACCGGCGTGAAGAACTCCGGTCGGGGCTGCACGCTGTCGCGGGTCGGCTTCGAGCAACTCACCCGGCCGAAGTCCTACCATTTCAAGGTGACGTTATGAGCCAGGTGCTCACGGGCAATTGGAACTATCCAACGACCATCTGGGCGGGCCCCGGCCGGATCGCCGAGCTTGACGCCGCATGTTCGCGCGCCGGCATCACACGTCCCCTGCTCGTCACCGACGAGGGGCTTGCCGGCTCGCCGATCGTCGCCGCGGCGCTTGCCGGTTTGCGGCACGCGGTGCTGTTCAGTGCCGTTCGGGGCAATCCGGCCTTGAGCCATGTCGAGGCCGGCCTCGCCGCGTATCGGGCGGCGGGCCGCGATGGCGTCGTCGCGTTCGGCGGCGGTTCGGCGCTCGATGCCGGCAAGGTCGTGGCGTTCATGGCGGGGCAGACACGTCCCCTCTGGGACTTCGAGGATGTCGGCGACTGGTGGACGCGGGCGGATCCCGCCGGAATCGCACCGGTCGTCGCGGTTCCGACCACGGCGGGGACGGGTTCGGAGGTGGGGCGGGCCGGCGTCATCCTGAACGAGGAGACGCACCAGAAGAAAATCATCTTCCATCCCCTGATGATGCCGCGTGTCGTCATCTTGGACCCGGAATTGACCGTCGGACTGCCGCGCGCCGTGACCGCGGCCACCGGCATCGACGCGTTCGTCCACTGTCTCGAGGCGTTCTGTGCACCCGGCTTTCATCCGCTCGCGGATGGCATTGCACTCGAGGGCATGCGGCTCATCCATCGTTTCCTGCCCCGTGCCTGCGCGGACGGAACGGACATCGAAGCGCGCGCGCAGATGCTGGCCGCGGCCTCCATGGGCGCAACGGCATTTCAGAAGGGCCTCGGCGCCGTGCATGCCATCGCGCACCCCGTGGGCTCCTGGTTCAACACGCATCATGGCCTGACGAACGCGGTGATCCTCCCCTACGTCTTGAAGTTCAACCGGGCCGCCATCGCCGACAAGACGGACGTCATCGCGCGCGTGCTGGACTTGCCGGTGCGCGGCTTCGACGGCTTCTTGGAAGCCGTGCTCTCGATGCGGCGTGATCTCGGGATACCGCATTCGCTGGCGGAGATTGGGGTCGGCGCCGGGACGGCCTCGACCATCGGCCGGGAGGCCGCGCTCGACCCGTCCGCCGGCGGCAACCCGATACCGGTCGATGCCGCGCAATTGGAGGGAATTTTCCGCGCCGCGGTGGACGGCAGGCTCGAGGCGGTGGCCGGCCCCGCATGACGGGTGCGCGGATTCTGGTCATCGACGGCAACGTCGCCGCCATCCGCGCGCGGCTGGTCGAGGCGCTCGGCTACGATTCCGGGACCGGCTACGCCCGCGTGCTGCATCGGATGGACCCGGCGTTGCGGATCGACGTGCTCACCGGCGCGGACGGCGCGTTGCTGCCGTCGGGAATCGGGCTCGAAGATTTCGACGGGGTCACGATGACCGGGTCTGCACTCAACATCTACAATGGCGGCGCTCCGGTCACGCGCCAGGTCGAATTGGCCAAGGCGGTTTTTGCCGCGGGAGTGCCGTTTTTCGGCAGTTGCTGGGGTCTTCAGGTGGCCGTCACCGCCGCGGGCGGCGAGGTGCGGGCCAACCCGCGCGGCCGTGAATTCGGTTTTGGAAGGCGCATCGTCCAGACCGACGCGGGCCGGGAACATCGGCTCTTTGCCGGCAAGCCCGTCGTGTTCGAGGCGCCGACGATCCATCGCGACGAAATCGCTGCGCTGCCGCCCGGCGCCGCGGTGCTCGCCGCCAACGATTTCGGCATTCAGGCCGCCGCGTTCAGTCATGGCCCGGGAAGTTTCTGGGGTGTGCAATATCACCCGGAATACGACTACGCCGACCTGGCGGCGGCCGCTGAACGCTACGGCGGAACGCTGGTTGCCGACGGCATGTTCCAGGATTTGCAGGCACTCGCCGCGTTCGTGGAGGATCTGCGCGCCCTGCAGGCGAGTCCCGCCGACGGGCCGCTGTCGTGGAAGTACGGCCTGGGTCCCGCGCAGACGAGCGAGGCGCTGCGGCTGCTCGAAATACGCAATTGGCTGGAGGCGTGCGTCCTGCCGCGTGCGGCACGGCGTGGGTGAGGCTGCGAAACATCTGGACAGTCGGCCGTCGACATAGCAATGTTGGCCCAGGTCGGAAAACTCGAAGGGGATGCGATATGTTTGCGATGACCAATCACTGCGTGCGCCTGGCGTCGGGAGTCGTGCTGTCGTTTGCGGCCTGTGTCGCGGGGCACGCCGCCGAATCCGCGATACGCACGCCGCTGCTCGGCAGCGACTTTCCGATTTCTGCGGCGGTCACGGTGCCGGCGGGTTTCGACACCGTGTTCGTGAGCGGGGCCCTGCCGTCCGTCGCGCACAAGGAGGCGCCGAAGGGTAGTGTCGAGTCCTACGGCGACATGCAGACGCAGACCGTGAGCGTGCTCACCTCGATCAAGGCGACGCTGGCCCGGCTCGGGCTCGGGTTGGGCGACGTCGTGAAAATGACGGTCTTCATGGTGGCGGACCCGACCAAGGACAACAAGCTGGATTTTGCCGGCTTGATGGCCGGTTACACGCAGTTCTTCGGCACCGCCGATCAGCCCAACAAGCCGGCGCGCAGTGCCGTTCAGGTCGCGGCGCTGGTGGCGCCGGGTGCACTCCTCGAGGTCGAGGTCATCGCCGCGACACCGCACAAGGGCAAACACTAGGCTCCTCGCGTTCGATGAGCGGGGCGGCACCAAGCGTCGAGTCGCCGCGGCGGGTCGGGGCCCAGCGGCACGCCGACGGCAGGCGCCGGTGCGCATGGGTGTCGACGGATCCGCTGTACATCGCCTATCACGATCAAGAGTGGGGCGTGGCGCTCTACGACGATCGTCGTCTCTTCGAGATGCTGTGTCTGGAGGGTGCCCAGGCCGGTCTCAGCTGGCTCACGATCCTGCGCAAGCGTGCCGGTTATCGCAGCGCCTTTGACGGCTTCGACGCGGAAAAAATGGCGCGCTATGACGCGCGTAAGCGCGCCCGTCTCCTCCAGGACCCCGGCATCGTGCGCAACCGGCTCAAGGTCGACGCCTTCATCGGTAACGCCGCCGCGTATCTGCGTCTTCGTGAACGGATGTCGTTCAGCGACTATCTCTGGCAATTCAGCGGCGGCAGGGTGGTGCGGCGGCGGCCCCTCTACCTCGGCGACTTTGCGACGTCGACGCCGCAGAGCGACGCCATGGGCAAGGACTTGAAAGCGAACGGCTTCCGCTTCGTGGGGTCGACCACCTGTCATGCCTTCATGCAGGCCGTGGGGATCGTGGATGAGCATCAACGACATTGTTGGGCGGCCCGTCGCAGCAGGAGCCTGTCTGGGTAATCTGGGGTCGCGGCGGGGCACCGCACTCGCGGCCCTGGCGGTCGCAACGGCGTTATCCCTGTTGGGCGCGGTGGCCCCCGCCGCATCCGGACAGCCGGATTTGGCAAAGCCCGCGTTCAAACCGGCCGATGTATTCGATTTGCAATGGGTCCAGGATCCGCAGATCTCGCCCGACGGTCGCAGCATCGCCTATGTGCGGATGGCCATGGACATCAAGACCGATCGCCCCGTCGGCGCGATTTGGCTCGTGGGCAGCGATGGGCAACATGGCCGGCCGTTGTCCGGCGGCGAGAACAATTCCCATCCGCGCTGGTCCCCGGATGGTGCGCGTATTGCCTATCTCGGCACCGGAACCGACGGTTCGAAGCAGATCTTCATGCACTGGACGCAGCCCGGGGTCACGAGCTCCATCAGCCGCTTCGCCGAGTCGCCGTCCAGTCTGACGTGGTCCCCCGACGGCCGCTGGCTGGCGTTCACGATGTCCGTGCCGGCGGAGCACAAGCCGCTGAAGGTGGCGCTGCTCGAGCCGCCGAAAAATGTGAAGTGGGCCGACCCGCCGCGATTGATCGACCGCATGGTGTTTCGCATCGACGGCGAGGGCTATCTGTCGGACACCTACAACCAGCTCTTCATCGTGCCGGCCGATGGGGGCCCGGCGCGGCAGCTCACCCACGGAGATTTCGACGTCGAGGGAGTCCCCGCCTTTACCGCAGACGGCAAGGCGGTGCTGATCGCTTCGAACCGCCGCGCCGATGCCGATTTCGAGCCGCTGGACACGGAGATCTACCGCGTGGATGTGGCCGATGGAGCCCTGCACGCCCTGACCGACCGCCGCGGGCCCGATCTGGCACCCCGGATGTCGCCGGACGGCAGGCGCATCGCCTACCTTGGATTCGACGACCAGCGCCTGGGCTACCAGGCGACCCAGTTGTATATCATGGACAGCGACGGAAAGAACTCGCACTCCGTGACCGCCTCCCTGGATCGGGACGTCGAACTGCCGCAGTGGTCCCAGGATGGCCGACGGTTGTTCTTCCAGTTCGCGGAGCATGGTTCCGGCACGATCGCGAGCGTCGACCTCAACGGCGTGATTCACCGGCTCGCGACGGATCTGGGGGGCGTCGACGTGACGCGTCCTTACACGGGTGGAACCTTCTCCGTCGCGGCGACCGGACGTTTTGCGTACACCCAGGCGAATCCCGGATCACCCGCCGCGCTGGCGTGCGGCACTTCCACGCGCGACCGAGTCCGGCTGGCCGATCTGAGCGATCCGCTGCTGCGCGAACGGTCGCTCGGTCGGGTCGAGGAGCTATCGTTCGATTCCTCGGCCGATGGGCGCCGGCTCCAGGGTTGGATCATCAAGCCGCCCGGTTTCGACGCGGAAAAAAAGTATCCCCTGCTCTTGGAAATCCACGGAGGTCCGTTTGCGAGCTATGGTCCGAGCTTCGCCGCGGAACTGCAGTTGTATGCGGCGGCGGGATTCGTGGTGCTGTACCTCAATCCGCGTGGAAGCACCGGCTACGGGGAGGAGTTCGCGGATCTCATCCATCACGACTACCCGGACAAGGATTTCGACGATCTCATGTCGGGGGTCGATCGTGTTCTCGCGCAGGGTTACGTCGATCGTGACCGCTTGTTCGTGACGGGAGGCAGCGGCGGCGGTGTGCTGACGGCCTGGATCGTCGGTCACACCGACCGCTTTCGCGCCGCGGTGGTCGTGAAGCCGGTGATCAACTGGGCGAGCTTCGTGCTCACGGCGGATATGACCAATTATTTCTACCGGTATTGGTTTGCCGGCGCGCCGTGGGACGACATCGAGGCCTACTGGAAGCGTTCACCGCTCGCCTACGTGGGCAACGTGCGCACGCCGACGATGCTGATGACGGGTGAAGCCGATTATCGGACGCCGTCGGGAGAAGCCGAACAATTCTATGAGGCGCTCAAGCTGCGCAAGATCGACACCGCGCTGGTGCGCGTACCGAATGCCTCGCACGACATTTCCGCCCGTCCGAGCCTGCTCGTCGACAAGGTGGCCTACGTGCTCGCCTGGTTGCACGCGCACGACGTGCAGGCCCGGTGAGGTTCACGGGGCGCGCTGCACGCCCGTGAAGGTGGGGGCGAGTTCATAGGCGCGATTCGTCGCGGGCCGCACCCTGATGGTTTCCAGCCAACGCTTCACGTGGGGGAAATCCACGAGCACCTGGCCCTGCGCCTCGTGCGGGACAATCCAGGGATAAATTGCCATGTCGGCGATCGAGTAGCTGTCGGCGACGAACTCCCGGTCCTTAAGCCTGAGGTTCAACACGCCGTACAATCGGGCGGTCTCCCTCACGTAACGGTCGATGGCATACGGGATTTTTTCGGGCGCATAGCGCGCGAAATGATGGTTCTGGCCGGCCATCGGCCCCAGTCCACCCACCTGCCAGAACAGCCATTCGAGCACCTGCGTCCGGCCGCGCGGGTCGGCCGGCAGGAACTGCTCGGTCTTCTCCGCGAGGTACAGCAGGATCGCACCCGATTCGAAGACCGAGATCGGCGCTCCGCCGTTGAGGGGGGCGTGGTCGACAATGGCCGGCATGCGATTGTTCGGCGACACGGCAAGAAACTCGGGTTTGAACTGGTCACCCTTCCCGAGGTCCACCGGCACGATGCGATACGGCGTCAACGTTTCCTCGAGCAACAACGCGACCTTGTGGCCGTTCGGCGTGGGCCAGTAGTACAGATCGATCATCGGTGCTCCTCCGGTGGATTGAGCGGCATGCCATGCGCGCGCAGGATGGCGGTGCAGGAGTCCTCCTCGCGCGGCGTCGCCCGGATGATGGCGGCCCGGGCACGGGCACGGGCATTCTGCAGCCACGGCAGCAGCGGTGAATCGGACAGGTTGGCCGAGGCCAAACGCCATTCCAGCACGCGCCGGCGTTCCGCCAGCATCCTCTGGTCCTTGCTGTCCGGCGGCGTCAGGCGCCGCTCGATCGCAAAACCCACCAACTGGGCCAGCACCGCATCGCTCCGCTGCAAGGTCTTCGACAGCTTCAGACAGGACTCCCGCCGCTCGGTGCCCGGGGCCTCCCGGCAGGCGTTGATGAGGGGCGAGAACGATGGAGTCACCGCTTCACTCCCCACTCCCATGGCCTCGGTGAGCCTGGCGAGATCCGATCTGGCATAGTTGCCGGGCAACTGTCCGCGCACTTTCTTCAGCGCGTCGTAGATTCTGACGATGGTGAGGTTGCCGTACAGGTCGAAGCGGGAATCGTGCGCCATGTCCATCAGCAATCGGTCCACCTCGACCGTGTCGCGGTCCCGTTGCGCCGTCGCGAGCGTGGGCAACCAGGCCGCGGCATTTTCCGCGTCCACCCAGCGCATGGTGGTGGCCGCGTCGCGCAGGTCACACTCGACCGCGTTGGCGCACAGTTGCAAGCGCAGCCAGCTGATCGCCGCATCTTCCGGAGCCAGTTCGGAAGCCTTGACTGCGAAATCGAGGGCCGCGGATGCGGCCTTCATGACGTCCGTCCTGGGACGGGAGGCGGGCCCCACGTAGGTGAGCGCCGCGGCCGCCGCCAACGAATGGGCATCGCCGCGGGCGGCTAGAATGCCGGCAGCGGTCCCGCGCCACGCGGCGTACACATCGATCTCGGCGCCGGCGTCTCGGGGGGCGCGGGCGGCCATCGCGGCCGCGGCGTGCAGGAGGGCGAGCGCGAGCACCATGAGCAGATTCTTGATCATGATCGCTGCAGGACCGAGGCTAGGCGGGTGGGGCGCGGGTGCCGGCGGTGAGTCCCGCGGTGATCGCCAGACGCATGGCTTCCTCCACCGGGATGTCGAGCGGCTGAATGCGATCCCGCGGCAGATACAGCGTGTAGCCGCCGAACGCGTAGCTCATCGGAAAGTAGACGGTGACCCAATCCTGACCGCCATGGGCCTCGAGCGCCACGGGCACGTCCTCGCGGGTGACGAAGCCAATCGCGTGGACATCCGCGAAGCGGGCCAGGACCACCCGCTGCAGGTCGCGCTTTTCGCCGCTCCCGGACGGCAGCAGGCTGACGACGTCGCGAAAGCCTCCGTACAGCGTCTTCACGAAGGGGATGCGACCCAGGAAATCGTCCCAGTACTTCAGGAATATCTTGCCCGCGTAGGCGTTCACCAGGCTCCCCACCGCGAGCAGCAAAAAGAACCCCGTGATCAGTCCGAGCCCCGGCCAGTAATGCTCAGGGCTGACGATTTGCAACGCGATCAGGGCCCGCCGCAGCCAACCCTCGACCGTGTGCACCAACCACCAAATCACGTAGACCGTCAATGCCAGGGGGAGGATCGTCACCAGCCCGCTCATGGTCAGCCTAAAGATCTTGCGCATGGCTCCCATCATCGCATGTTCGCGACGGTGGCGGCGCCGCGCTCCGCCGGTGCGGCGCTATTGCCGCGGCAGTAAAAATTTCAGCCCCTGATAACTCAAGACCACTCCATCGCGCCGGATGTGGTCGACGGTCGGTCCTTCCTGGAGCGTCCCACCCTCATGATATTTGCGCATGTTGATGAAGACGAAGCGCTCGGCCGGCTGGGTGGCGTAGACATGCACATCCAGGTGCAGATCGGGCAGAGTCTGCGTGATCTCGTTGATCGTCGGCAGGGATTCCTCATCGGCCCGGTAATCGTCCTTGGCCAGCACCGGTTCGCCGGCCGCCGGTTCGCCGGCCGCCGGTCCGCCGGCCGCCGGTCCGC
>Ga0182030_10009785_pt1 | contig 19579 bp, 21 predicted proteins | sample 812S3MmetaG_FD_121299 | JGI IMG/M metagenome (GOLD analysis project Ga0182030, IMG submission 121299) | Permafrost microbial communities from Stordalen Mire, Sweden - 812S3M metaG (Illumina Assembly) | ecosystem: Environmental > Terrestrial > Soil > Wetlands > Permafrost | place: Sweden... | reverse complement strand
CTCTTAGCGTAGATTTCGAGGCGCTCGGCGGACGTGAGCCGGTCATTGGGCTTGACGATCGTGGCGGCGTCCGCGCCGGCAGCGCGCGTCAACCGGTCGGCCGGGCCCAACGGCGCCATGATCGCGCCCGCCATCCGCCGCTGCAATTCCAGGAGCTTCATTTCGTGACTGCCATCGGCAGATATTTCGCCGCCTTCATGGCTTCCGCGTGGACTTCGTCGAAACTCGGAATGCGGTCGTCCCATTCGAGCAGTGTAGGCGTCGGGCCAACCCGTTGAATGGCGCGTTCGTACAGCTTCCACACGGGGTCGATCACCGGATGATCGTGCGTGTCGAGGATATACTTTTCGAACTTCGAGTGGCCGGCGATGTGAATTTGCGCCACGCGCTCGGCGGGCACGGCATTCAAGTATTCGAAGGGATCGAAATTGTGATTCCGCGACGATACATAGATATTGTTGACGTCCAGTAGCATGCCGCAGTCGGCCTGTTCCACCACTTCATTCAGAAATTGCCACTCGGTCATCTCGGACATGTGGAATTCGGCGTAGCTGCTCACGTTCTCTACTACGACCGGAACTTCCAGAAAGTCCCGCGCTTCGCGAATTTTTCGCGCAGTGATTTCGGCCGCCTCGAAGGTGTACGGCATGGGCAGCAAGTCGTGAGTATACCGGCCGTCGACGCTCCCCCAGCACAGGTGGTCGCTCAGCCAGGGAGTCTTGGTGCGCTTGACCAGCTTTTTGAGGCGGGTTAGATGCTCGCGGTTCAGCGGCTCGGCGGACCCGAAATACATAGCCACGCCGTGCTGCACCACACGGTATCGCTCCAGAATCTGATCCAGGACGGCCAGCGGCCGCCCGGCATCCACCATGAAGTTTTCGGAAATGATCTCGAACCAGCCCACCGTGGGCTTATGCTCGAAGATGTGCCGGTAATGAGGAATCCGCAGGCCGATGCCGATCCCGTATTCGGCGTTTCCATTGAATCTGTTGGCAGGCATCCGTTGGCTCTACTCCCTGTCGGAAAAAAACAGGGGCGTGAGTTTTGACACTCCGCCCCTGCAGAAGCCGATCGTCGATGTTGGATTACGCCTTCTTGGAACCGTCGGTGGCGCAGCCGCCCTTGGCCTTGCAGGAGTTCTTTCCCTTGCAGCCCTGGTCGCTAGTCTTGCAGCCGCCCTTGCCGGCGCAGGAATTCTTCCCCGCGCAGGAGTGCTTTTCGACCGTCGCCTTGGTGGACTTGCTGGATTTCGTAGCTTGCCCACCGCCCACTCCACCGACGCCGCCGGCCGGCGCCGCATTCATCCTTGCCACAGTTCCGCCCACCAGCCCGGTGAAGGCGGCGGCGATCACTAGAGAACTCTTTGAAACTTTCATTTTTTCCTCTCCTTATGCTCAATTGCTTCCAACGAGCCGACGCCTCAAGTGCGTCCGCCGGCTTTGGAAAATATACTGGTAACGCTACTGGAGATACGTACGAAAGTCAAGAACGGATTGTCACGCTCCGGGAAGTTAAAAAACATTCATTTCGTAACAGGAGTAAATCTCACAACTCATGAAGATCTATTTTGGATTCACGGTCGCCGGCGACCGCTCGCAAGTAAACACCGCCCGCAGGCTGGTGGAACTGCTCGAAACCATGGGCCACGAGGTGCTGACCCGCCATCTGGTGAGCGACAACGCGGCGCAAATGGACCGCACCATCACCCCGCAGGCAGTCTATGAGCGGGACATGAACTGGCTGCGCGAGTGTGACATCTTTATTGCGGAGGTCTCCGGCTCTTCGTTCGGGTTAGGATACGAGGCTGGGTACGTTTTGGGATCGAGCGGCCGGAAGACAGTCTTGTTCTACCGCCGCGACCTCGCGGCGCGCATATCTTTATTAATCACCGGGAATACGCATCCCAATTGCACGCTGGTTCCCTATTCCGAGCCCGAGGAAATCGAAGCGCAACTGCGCCGTACAATGGGTGCCTGACCTTTTCGAGGTGTCTATGCTGGTCCGCGAGGAAAAGAAGCCGCCGCAAACCTGGCAACAGCGCAAGGAGTGCGCCCGGCGCCGTTGGACGCTCCCGTTCCACGCCATGGAGTGGGGGTTCGACTGGATGGCGTACGCTTTAAGCCACTGGGCCTTTCTGGAGGTGCTGGAATATCTGGGTACATTCTCCGTCCTGGTGGCCGTCATTTTCTATTTCGCGGAATCCGGCGACCGCCGCAAGCAAAAGCACTATCAAGCCTGGCAGGTGATTAATACCGCCCAGGGGAAAGGCGGCAGTGGCGGCCGCATCGAAGCTCTCCAGGAATTGAACGACGATCGCCAGCCGCTGGTCGGTCTCGACGCTCCCGGTGCGTTTCTGCAAGGGGTCCAGTTGTCTGGCGCTAACTTGTTGCGCTGCAATCTGGAAGCCACCGATTTGCGGGATAGCCACCTGGCATCCGCGGACCTCGAATTTGCCAATTTGCGGTCGGCGAATTTCCGCTCGGGCGACCTTCACCTCGCCCATTTGCAAAATGCCGACCTCGGGGACGCCGATCTGGTGGGCGCCAGTCTGGCGGGAGCCGACCTGGGCCACGCCGATTTGCAGAACGCAGATTTACGAAATACCGACCTGGCGGGGATAATCTGGCGCGATATGAAATCGATCCGGGGCGCTAATATATATGGCGTGCGCCATCCTCCCGAAGGATTTCTACCCTGGGCGCTGGCGCACGGAGCGCAATCGACTCCCAATGGACCGGAATAAAGTTAGAATTCTTAGCTGCCAGGTGCGCCGAGTCGCGTGCGCTGCCAGCACATCCCGGCCTGTGGCAGCGCGGCTTGTATGCCCCACATCGCCGGTGGCAGAGTTGACTTCCGACACGCCGCCAGGGTTCTATCACGACTTCATCGGACCCGCGGGGGCCCGCTCCTCTCCTGAAGATCGCGGCAAATCATTGCTTCCCAAGGCTGGCTCGATGCCGAATTTTAATCATTCGTTGTCGGCCGCGGGCCGGTGACGCTCTCCTGAGAATCGCGGCAAGTCATTGATTTGCAAGCCAGACAACATCATGGCGCGACAACGAGCCAAGAGAGGCGTTGCCGAGCAAGACCGTTCCGCCGTCCAGCGGTCGAAAAGCACCAGAATCTTGCGGATTGTACCGTCGCCTGGCCGGACGGATACAATGAAACCAACCGCAGGAGGGAGAACCGCATTGACCAGACGATTCGCCGTGCGCTCGATAGCGGGTCTGGCCGCCTCCGCATTTCTTCCCGCGAGCCGCGCCCAGGATGGCCCTTCGGTGCTGCAGATTGGGGGCGCCACCATCGAAGTCACGTTCCGGTCGAACGAGTTCGATCTGCCTCGGCAGGCCATGCTGGATTGGGTCTCGACGGGCGCACGCGCGGTGAGCGGCTATTTCGGCCGATTCCCCGTGCCCCGCGCCAGCGTGGAAATCGTCATGGACGCCGGGAGGCGCGGCGGACGAATCAATGGTGTGACCTACGGCGATGGCGGAGCCCGCAGCCGCCTCACCGTCGCGCAGCACGCCACCGCGCAGGATCTTGCAACCGATTGGGTGCTCACCCACGAGATGGTGCATTATGGATTCCCGTCGATGCCGCGGGAGCATAGCTGGATCGAAGAGGGCAGCGCTACATATATCGAGCCGATCGCACGGGCGGCCGTGGGCAATTTGCCGGTCACCGAGGTTTGGGGCGACATGGTCCGCTATATGCCACGCGGGTTGCCGCTCGACGGTGACGAGGGATTGGACCACACCCACACCTGGGGCCGGACGTATTGGGGCGGGGCATTGTTCTGCCTGCTTGCCGACGTTGCAATCCGCCAACAGAGCCACAACAAAAAAGGGTTGGTCGATGCGCTACGCGGCGTGAACCGCGCCGGCGGCAATATCGAACAGGATTGGCCACTCGATCGCGCCTTCCAGGTGGGCGACAAGGCTACCGGAACTTCGGTGCTGATGTCGCTTTACGGACAGATGGCCGCCAAAGCAATGCCAGTAGACCTGCAGGACCTTTGGAAACAATTGGGAGTCCAGCGGGAAGGCGGCCAGGTGACGTTCGACATGCACGCTCCCCTGGCCCAAGTGAGGGCGGCGATTAGCTCGTAGAAAGAGCTGTCAGCTGTCAGCTATCAGCTATCAGCTATCAGCTATCAGCCGGGGCGCTGCGCGCGCGCAGTCCAAGGGAGTCAGTGACAGCCAAAGTGGTACGGCTGAAAATAAAAGACTTACGCGGGCTCTCAATGGAGAGCTGTCAGCTATCAGCGGGGGGCGATCCCGTGCGGGAACATGTCTAGCGCCAGTAACCGCAGCACCGGGAAGCAAGCCGGTGGGGTTGCCAGCAAGCAGCCCAGAATCAATCGCCTGCCCGGTAGTTTCCAGCGTGTGTTACTGAAGAGCTGGCACCACAAAGTCCGGAAGCGCCAGCTGTACTCGGTGTCAGCCAAGAACTGACACCTGCTGCCCTGCCCGCGGTTCTGCCGCGGGGCGCCGCTCACGGCAGTTCGCAGTGTCCTGATCGCCAGCTGACAGCTGAAAGCTGAGAGCCGATAGCTCTTAACTAATACCGCGACCCGGCTACCGGGCGCAGTTGCGTGGGGAATGTCCGAGTGGGCTCCTGGGCGCGCTCGGCCGGCCGTTCCAGAACCAGGGAACGCAGTCCGGGCATCGCGCTGGCGTTGGGACGCTGACCCTTCTCGCCCACCGGCAGCTGGCCGGTAGTGAGATTCTTCAAGCCGAACAAAGCCAGTTCGAAACGATCCTTCACGCCAACTTTCTGGAACAGGCGGGAAAGGTAAACCTTTACAGTGCCTTCGGAGATCATCAGGGTGGTGGCGATCTCTTTGTTCTTCAGACCTTGAGATAGCAGGCTTACCAGTTGGCCTTCGCGCTGGGTCAATGCCACCCGGCGGGCGCACAGGAAACTGTCGGTGAGGGCCTTTTCGAACCACAATTCGCCGGTTTGCACTTTCTGCAGGCATTTCACCTGGAGATCCGTCGGCAGGGTCTTGCGCAGAATGCCGCGGACACCGAGCCCCATCGCCTGGAATGCCAGCTCCGTGGAAATGGAGTTGACCCAGAGGACGATCTTGGAATGCATCATGGCGTGCTTCATGTCGCTCAGCACGGCAAAAGTGATCTCCGGGGTGAGATCCATCAGGACCAGGTCGGGGGAACCCATCGACATCTGTTCCATCAGGCTGCTCACCGATCCGCAGGTCGGCAAGAGATCGAAACCATCGACTTGACGAAGCACCGCTTCCAGGCCTTTCGCCAGGATCGGCTCGTCGCTATAAAGAAGAATTCGCGTCATATTCTCCACCTTTCCAGCTGGCCGACTGCCAATTGACGGCCATTAATTCCAGGAAATTATCGCTCAATAATTCCCTTTTGCTGTATGTCTTCATACGTATTTTGCAGCTATTTACTTCGGTTGTCAATAACATTTTGCCAAAAAAATTGCTAATTCCGCCAATATATGTGGCAATATCCGCATTTTGCGTTCGCGTTTAAGGTCCGATTGTCTCAATGTATCTAATTTATTATGAATAATTTAGGCATGAAGTTTACGAGAGATAGGGTAGCCGGAAATTGGTCCAAAAATAATATAATATATGCGGCTATTAACGCTATCGAAATAGTCGGAAGGCAACTGCCGTCCACCCTCAAGGGAGATTTTCAGCGTCGAATGAGCCAATAAAATCGCTCTGCCAAATTGCCATTCCCCGTAATAACCTTCGGCAATATACGGCTATAGCCCATTTGCGATATTGATAGCGGGGCATTTGGGGACCTAAACTCGCGGTGACGTGGAATGAAATGAAAAACATCAACAGGCGTGAGAGTCCGCGTATCGAAATTAAGCTGCGGTGCCACGTCACCTCGCCGGCGGTGTGGGTGCGATCGGCCATGTATACCGAGAACATCAGCCGCAGCGGGGTTTTGGTCGTATGGTGTGGAGACGGCGGCCGAGTGCCGGTACCGGTGTTCGGTCAGATTATTACGGTTGAAATCGAGCTGCCCGCGCATCACGGCTTCGGGCAAAAATGCATTCATTGCCAGGGTACGGTCACCCGTGTCTTCGGCGAAGAAAGCGACAGCCCACGCGTCGCGCTCCGCGTCAATTACATGGATTTCCGGGCGTTCCACGACAAACTGCGCATTCTGGAGGCGCTCCAGCCGGTAGCTAATTCTTGGATGGCGTGATTTAATGGAAGCCCAAAAGTCCCAATTCGCGATCAAGTTTTTGCCGTCGCTGACGGACTTTGCCTTCCTGCTGCCCATCGCGTTTCTCTTTGGCCGGATGGAAGGTGCGCAAACCCTGCTGGGCGATTGCGATACCGGCTGGCATATCCGCACGGGGGATTGGATGGTGGCCAACCGCCTCATCCCGACCCACGATTTCTTCTCTTTCTCGAAACCGAATGGCGTGTGGTACGCGTGGGAATGGCTTTCCGATCTGCTGTTCGCAGGATTAAATCATGTGGGCGGATTGCGCGCCGTGGTTGTCTTGAGCGTGCTCCTGCTCTGCGCCACGTTTACTGTCCTATTCCGCCTGACCGCACGGCACTCGAATCGCGTGGTGGCGATCGTCATCACGGTGTTGGCGGTGGTCGCCTCGTCGATTCACTGGCTGGCCCGCCCGCATCTGTTCACGCTTCTTTTTCTAGTGCTGTTCTTCTTCGTGTGCCAGCGTGTGCGTGAAGGCTGCACCACCTTCGCAGGCATACCGTATTTTGTTTTGCTCCCGGCAGCCACGGTGCTTTGGACGAATCTGCACGGCGGTTTCATTATCGGCATTGTGCTGGTGGGTACCTACGGCGCTGGAGAAGCCCTGACTGTGGCGTTTTCGCCCGCCGCCGAAACGCGCCGGCGCGCCGCCCGCCAGGCCGCGGCGTGGATCGGCACGGCATTTGCCTGCCTGGCTGCGAGCTTGGTGAACCCCTACGGCTGGCGCCTGCACGTCCACCTGTTTGAGTATTTGCGCGATCCCTACGCTTCCCAGCACATCGCGGAATTTCTCACCATCAGCTTCCACCATCCGATGGCGATATTCTTCGAGGCGCTGTTGTTATTGAGCGCGGCTGCGGCTTTCTGGTATGGCTCACAGGGCCGTTTCACCGAATCTCTTTTGCTGCTGCTGTTCGGACATGCCGGTTTATTGGCGGCGCGCAACATCCCGCTGTTCGCGATTGTCGCGGCCCCGCTGGTGGCGGCGGCGGTGCATGCCTGGCTCATGCGGCTCCCGGATCTCCAGGTTGCCGGCTGGCTCCGCCGGGCGGGAGCGCGTTTCAACGAACTCGCCGCCGAAACCACTGCCACCGATGCTCTTCCGCGGTGGCATGTGGTGAGCGCCGCCGGCTTCGCGATGGTGGTTGCCCTGCTGTTCGCGCCCGCGCCGCCCAAGCGATTTCGCGCGGAGTTCGATACCAAATCGTATCCCACCGGCGCCATCGAAATTCTGCGGCGAGACGCCTCCGCCCGGGTGTTCACAAACGACGAGTGGGGCGACTATCTCATCTGGCGGCTGTATCCCAAGGGCAAAGTTTTCGTGGACGGCCGCAGCGATTTTTACGGTGACGAATTCGAGAACAAATACATCGATGTCCTGAACGTCAAGTATGACTGGCAAAAGACCCTTGATAGTTTCGGCGTCAACACGATTCTCATGCCCCCCGGCGCGCCTTTAGCGGGCGTGCTCAAAGAGAACAGCCGCTGGCGCAACGTTTATGAAGATAGCGTTGTGGTGGTGTTTCGGTCGAGTCCGAGAGCTGCGGGCAAACAGGCTTCCGTCGCGTCTTTCAGCGGTGGAACAGGCCGTGATCGCGAGGTCACGATAACTTCGGCAAGTGGTCAAGCGATCACTGGAAAAACTCAACAATTTAGGAGCGAAACACAATGACGTTTTTACGTAATTTCTGGAACGACGAACAGGGCCAGGATCTCATCGAGTATACCTTGCTCATGGCGTTCGTGGCACTGGCTTCGGCGGCTCTTTTCCTGGGCGCCGGCGGCAGCATCAAGGGCATCTGGACCACGACTAACACGCAGTTGGCCAACGCAGCTACGCAAGCCAGCTAAGGCCTCGGGTGGGGGCATGCTTCCTCGTCACGTGACGGCATGCCCCTATATATTTTTGGGATTTTCGCTGTACGGCGCCCCGAGCCCATGTTAGTAAACCATTCACCAGACGAGGCCGCAGCGTCCCAGCCCGAGGATTCGGGAGACGATGCGGCTTCATAACCCTCCCGGCGCGGGAAAAGACGTGGCAGGTCGGGGAGATTCCGAGTAGGCGAAATAGGGAATTCATATGAATAAGAGATTTGCAGGGGTTTTGATGTTCGCGTTTGTGGTGGCGGCCGCCGGAGGCCTCATCACGTACCGGTCTTTGATGGGCCGGCCGCAACCGGTGGTAAAGGCGGCCGCAACTGTCCAGATCGCGGTGGCCGCCAAGGACCTCGAAGTAGGTCAGGTTCTGAAGGAAGGCGACGTCCAACTGGGCGACTGGGCCGGAGCGGTTCCCGCGGGAGCCGCCATGAAGATCGAGGACCTCAAAGGCAGGGGCGTCACCACGCCGATCTATGCCAAGGAACCGATCATCGAGTCACGGCTGGCACCGCGCGGCGCCGGCGGCGGCCTGGCAACCCTGATTCCTCACGGCATGCGCGCCTTTGCCGTGTCGGTAAATGAAGTGGTAGGCGTGGCCGGATTTGTAACCGCCGGGTCGCATGTCGACCTGCTCATTCAGGGCAACAGTCCCAACGGCAATGGGAACCTGGGAACACTCGCCAAGACGCTGATTCAGAATCTCGAAGTGCTTTCCGCCGGACAGGATTTCAGAAAAGATCCGGAAGGCAAACCCCTGCCGGTGCAGGTTGTCAACGTGCTGGTCACACCGGAGCAGGCGGAGGTGCTTAGTTTAGCGAGCAGCCAGACCTCCATCCGCATGACCCTGCGCAACCCGCAGGATCACGATATCGCCAAGACCCCCGGTACAGCCATGAAGTTCGTATGGGGCGGGACGGGGAATTTGAAGGGCGTTAATGGCACCGACGATGCGAGCGCCGCACCTGCTCCGCGGCCCCGGATGGCCGTGGAAAAAGCCCGAGAGGTCACACAGGCGCCGCCTCCCAAAAAGGAGCAGCCCTTCGTGATGGAGATTCTTTCCGGCTCTTCGCGATCCGAGACCAAGTTTGAAAAGACCCCGGAGGTAAGTAAGTGAGCCGCACCATGCCATTCGCACAAAATCTGACGGCCACGGCCTGCGTCTGCCTGATGCTGGCATCGCCCGCCGCTGCCGTTGGGCCGGTCACGCCGGCCGAACCGAAGGCCGTTCAGGACCAGGTCACCAAGCAGGCTACGCCCAACGGCGTGGTGGGTCAACTTACGGTTACCGTGGGCAAGTCGCTGATCATCGACAGTCCACTCCCCATCAAGAGGCTGGCGTTCGCAAACGGGACGCTGGTGGATGCCCAAGCAATCGGGCCCAAGGAGGTGCTGCTCAACGGAAAAGCCCCTGGGGAGACCTCCCTGACTATCTGGCAGGAGGACGGCACGCGCCTGATCTATGACCTCACGGTTCGCGTGAGCCCGCAGCACCTGAACGCGGTGCGCCAGCAGATCGCCCGCGACTATCCCGATGCCGACATCAACGTGACGTTCGACAACGATACCGCTTTCGTGCGCGGCACGGTCAAGAATGTCACCGATGCGGACCGCATTATTGCCATCGTCAGTACCATGGCGAAGGCGGTCAATCTGCTGAAGGTGGAAGTGCCGCCGGTGGAACCGCAGATTCTGCTGAAGGTGCGTTTCGTCAACATCGACCGCAGTACCAGCCGGCAGTTGGGCGTCAACTTCGCCTCCACGGCATTCAATCAGACCACCTCGATCGGCACCGGCTCTTCGATCCTGTCCTCCCTCGCGGGGGGGCTAGCGAATGCGGCCATCGGCACGGCGCCGAATATCATCGCCCTGCGCCCCGATATTAACCTGCTTACCGAGATCACGGCATTGGAAAGCCGAAACTTGCTGGAGACGCTGGCTGAGCCCAACCTGCTCACCTACAGCGGCACGCGCGCCAATTTCACCGCGGGTGGAGAATTTCCCTACCTGACACCTCAGCCAACAGCCGGCGGCACGATATTCAGTGTTGAATTCAAACAGTACGGCGTTATCCTCAGCTTCCTGCCGCGCGTAACGCCGCAAGGCACTATCCACATGCAGATCAGCCCGGAAGTCAGCGCTCTGGACTACACTCATACGGTCACTATCGAGGGCACTGCTGTTCCCGGCTTGACCACTCGCAAAGTATCGACCGAAGTTGACCTGGAGAGCGGCCAGACGTTCATCATCGCCGGCATGCTCGACAAGCAGATCACCGAAGCTTTCACCAAAATCCCGGGTTTGGGCGATATTCCCATCTTGGGCAAGCTGTTTCAGAGCAAAACCATTACAAAAGACAATTCCGAGCTGATGATTATCATCACGCCGGAAATCGTGCGGCCACTGCCCGCCACGCAGGTGGTTCCGGATCTGAAGTGGACCGTACCGTTCATGTCCGACAACAGCCAGTTCCCGATGCGGCAGCCCGGCCTGGATACCACCGGTCCGGTGCCCATTCATCCGCCGGCTCAAAGCCTGCCGCTGGAACAACTCCTGCAGCAACAGCAGCTGATAAAAGCAGCTCCGATTACTACGCCGCTGACGGTTCCGGCAGCGGGTCCGGCCGCGCCTGCCGCTGCTCCGGGCGGAGCCGGCAACGGCCAAGGCAACGCTTCCGCACCCGCCGCGGGTGCCGGTGGAGGCGGGAACGGCCATTAACCGCCACCCCGGGAACCCCTATGTATCCGCTCACTATCGGTCTGGCAATTGAAAATCGCGACCTCTGGGAACAAGCCCAGTCGTGCCTTTCCGACTTGCCATTCCGCATCATTGTCGAACACCAGGACATCGGCGACGTCAGCAACTTCCTGGACCGTCTGGAACGCATGCGGCCCGATGTCGTGCTAATCGACATTAGCGGCTGGCGCGAGCCATTAGAGGGGCTGGTGACTTCCATCCGGGCTGCCATCGGCGATCCGATGATCATCGCCCTCAATAACAGCGCCGATCCCGACTCGATTCTGGCTTCCATGCGAGCCGGAATCAACGAATATCTCTATCCCCCCTTGCGGGAGCCGTTGCGCCGCGCGCTCGAAAAGCGTTCCGCCGAACGCAGCCGGAAGCGCGATGCCGGCGCCAAAGCAGGCGGCAAGAGCTTCGCATTTTTTTCCGCCAAGGGCGGCTGCGGGGCTACCACTCTGGTGACTCACGTGGCGGCCGAACTGGGCCGGCAGAACCAGAAGGTGCTACTGGCGGACCTGGACCTGGATTCCGGGATGGTGGGCTTTATCACCAAGACCAAGTCGGTCTATTCGATTCTTGACGCAGTCAACAATCTGCACCGTCTCGACATTCACTACTGGAAGGCGCTGGTGTCCAACGGCATTCCGGGCGTGGAGATTGTGGCCGCGCCTCTCGCCCTGGCTTCCAAACAGCAGATCAAAGACGACCAGGTGCGTCACGTCCTGGGTTTCGCCCGGCCGCACTACGACTGGACCCTGGTGGACTTGGGCCGCAGCCTCAGCCACACCGCCATGGCGGCGCTGGAAGAAATCGACGAGGCCTGTCTGGTCACCACACTCGAAGTTCCCGCGCTGCACCAGTCCAAACAGATCATTCAGACGCTGCTCGACAGCGGATACGGAAAGCAAAAGATCCGCCTGATTCTCAACCGCGCGCCCAAACGCCTGGATATCACTCCGGCGGAATTGGAAAAGATGTTGGGCGTACCCATCTTCTTCATGGTTCCGAACGACTATCCGGAACTGTACGAAACCTACGCCGAGGGCCGGATGCTCAATCGCAACTCCGACCTGGGAAAACAGATTGCCAAGCTAGCTATCAAGCTGGCGGCACTCGAAATCGAAGACAAGACCCCTAAGAAGCGATTCGCCTTATTTGGATAAGAGGAAACTAAATGCCCCCAGCTCTGGACGGAATGCACCGAGCGAACGAACGCGAAACCGGATGGGTAAACCGCCTTTTCACGAAGGAAGGGTACACCCCCGAATACCAGGAGCTGAAGTTCACGCTCCACCGGAAGTTGCTGGACCGGATCAATCTGGAGGCGCTCTCCTCGATGGCAGGCGAGCGTGTCCGCGCGGAGATTCGCGCCGCCGTCGCCAAACTGGTGGAGGAAGAGAAAACCCCTCTCAGCCTGGTGGAAAAAGACCGCGTCATTGAAGAGATTCTGGATGAAGTCTTCGGACTTGGCCCCCTGGAGCCGCTGCTTCAGGACCCCACCATCAGCGACATTCTGGTCACCACTCCGAAGCTGGTCTACGTGGAACGCGGCGGCAAACTCTACCGCACTCCGGTGGAATTCAAGGACGACGCCCACCTGTTGCGCATCATTGAAAAAGTGGTGTCGCGCGTGGGCCGCCGCGTGGACGAATCCTCGCCTCTGGTGGACGCCCGCCTGCCCGACGGCTCGCGCGTCAACGCCGCCATTCCGCCGGTTGCCGTCGACGGACCGCTGCTCTCCATCCGCCGTTTCGGCCGCCACGCCTTGAAGGGGGAAGATCTGGTCTCCAAGCTGGCCATGACCGAGGGCATGCTGGATCTGCTCAAAGCCTGCGTCAAGGCACGCCTGAACATTCTGATCTGCGGCGGTACCGGTTCCGGTAAGACCACGCTGCTCAACGCTCTTTCTTCCTACATTCCGGAAGACGAGCGCATCGTCACCATCGAAGACGCGGCCGAATTGCGGCTCCAGCAGACCCATGTGGCGCGCATGGAAACCCGCCCGGCCAACGTGGAAGGCGTGGGCGCCATCCACATCCGCAACCTGGTGATCAATGCCCTCCGTATGCGTCCCGACCGCATCATCGTCGGTGAAGTCCGATCGGAAGAGGCTCTGGACATGTTGCAGGCCATGAACACCGGTCACGACGGATCGCTGACCACCATCCACGCCAACACCCCTCGCGACGGTCTGGGCCGCCTCGAAGTAATGGTCGGTATGGCCAATTCCAACATGGGCATTCGCTCCATCCGCCAGCAGATTGCGTCGGCTGTGGACCTCTTCGTGCAAACCTCGCGTTTCAGCGACGGAACCCGCCGCATTACCCACATCACCGAAGTGGTCGGTATGGAGCAGGACATCATCACCCTGCAGGACATTTTCCTGTTTGAAAAAACGGGCCTTTCGGAAACCGGCAAGGTGCGCGGCAGATTCCGCGCCACCGGCATCCGGCCCAAATTCTACGATCGGTTGAAGTCGTGCGGGATCATTCTGCCGACCCAACTGTTCCAAACGGTTGTGGAGATTAACTAGATGTTGGTTGCGGTAATCGTATCCTTCGCGGTGGTCTTCGTGCTGGTGCTGATGGCAGTCAGCGTCGGCTTGAAGTTCTTTGACCAGCGCCGCAAGAAACAAGTCTCGGACATGCTGCAGACGGCAGCCGGCGAGACGGTGGCGCCGGTCGCCAATTTGCTGAAGGATATCGATCCCGATCAGCCAACCGGATTCAAGGCCCTGCTGAATAAGTTGCAGTTCTCGCGCCATGCGCAGGAACAGATTCAGCAGGCCGGACTGAATTGGTCGCCGAGCCGTTTGTTGATTGCCATGGGCTTGGCGACTATTCCGGGGTTGGGGATCGGCGCCTGGACGCAGGTCCTGCTCAACGGCACCACCAGCGCCATCGTCTTCGCGATCGTGACGGGAATGATCCCGTACCTGATTGTGCGCCACAAGCGGAGCGCACGCCTGAACAAGCTGGAAGAGCAGTTTCCCGATGCGCTCGACTTCCTGGCGCGCTCCATGCGCGCCGGCCACGCATTTTCCATCAGCCTGGAAATGATTGGCGAGGAAATGGCAGACCCATTGGGGCAGGAATTCCGCGCGCTTTTCAACGAACAGAACCTCGGGGCGCCGATCGACATCGCCCTGCGCAACTTCACGCAGAGGGTTCCGCTCCTCGACGTCCGCTTCTTCGCATCGTCGGTGCTGCTGCAGAAGCAGACCGGCGGAAACCTGAGCGAAATCCTCTCGCGCCTGGCGTATGTGATTCGCGAGCGCTTCCGGCTCAAGGGCCAGGTGAAGGCAGCCAGCGCCCACGGACGTTTGACGGCCACCATCCTGGCGCTTCTGCCGGTGGCCACGATGCTCGGCCTATTGATGGTGGCGCCCGGCTACCTGCAAACCATGGCGGCCGACAGCGATGGAAAGTTGATGATCGGCGGCGCGATTCTTGCTCAAATCCTGGGCAATTTCTGTATCAAGAAGATCATCAACATCAAGGTCTGATTATGGCGAGCCCGTTGCTATTCTCGATCTGCGTGTTTCTGATACTGCGGGCGTTGCGTGAGCGCTTGCGGAGTACCGGCCGGTTCAGAGCAGCTACCGTAGTCGACTGGCTCACCACCGCGAGCGTCGTACTCCTGCCGGTGCTCACGACGACGGCTTGGCTTTCGGTAGCGCCCGGCTATTTGCAATCGATGGCCGCCGGCAGTGCAGGAAAATGGGCGCTTGGCGGCGCTGTCTTTGCCCAGATTGCGTTCAATTTCTCAATCGAGAAGATCATCGATTTCTCTGACAAGAGGATCGTCGATCTTAAGGTGTAACCATGGCAAGCCCGTTGTTATTCTCTGTCTGCGCGTTCCTGATGTTGCTGGTGGCTATCACCGGCATCGGGTACCGCATCTTTTACAAACCGGGCAAGTTTCTCAAACAGCTCGGCACCCCGGTCATCACCGACCACAAGCAGAACCTGCTCGACGTCGATTCCGAGCCGCAGGCCAGCACCATCGTCACGGTGCTTCACCAGATCGGCTCCAAAGTACCGTCTTCGGAGGTGGAAATCGCCACTCTGCGCGCCAATCTGATCCGCGGCGGTTTCCGTTCCGAGAATGCCGTGCCGGTCTTTTTCGGTCTCCGCATCGTAGCCACGCTGGGGATGCTGTTCGTGTGTGTCCTGATGGAACCGAAGCTGCCGCCGAATCCCATGTTGAAACTGTTACTCATGGTTTCGGGTTGTTCCGCCGGCTGGATTCTCCCACGCTTCTTTCTCGAAAAGCGGGTCGCTAAACGGCAGGAGATTCTGCGTCTCTCTCTGCCCGATGCGCTGGATCTGTTGGTGGTCTCCGTGGAAGCCGGGTTGGGTCTCGACCAAGCCATCGCTCATGTTGCCAAGGAACTGCAGGTGAGCCATCCGCAACTGAGCGAAGAGATGTCGCTGGTGATGCTGGAAATGCGCGCCGGCAAGCGGCGCTCCGACGCCCTGCGCAATTTCGCGGAACGTACCGGCGAAGACGAAATCCGTAAGCTGGTAGCCATCCTGATTCAGAACGACCGTTTCGGTACCAGCATGGGCGAAAGCCTGCGCACGCATTCCGACTTCATGCGGGTGGCGCGCCGCCAGCAAGCCGAGGAACGCGCCGGCAAAGTGGGCGTCAAGCTGGTCTTCCCGATTTTCTTTTTCATATTGCCGTCGATGTTGATCGTGGCGGCCGGCCCGGGCATCCTACAGATATTCAAGTATCTGTTCCCGATGATGAAGCATGTAGGTGGTTAGTAAGACAAATAAAAAGGAGAAACAAACGATGAGCGAAACTTTGATTCAAGCGGCAATCTGGTTGGGTGCCGGCGGCACTCTTTTTATCTTCCTGAAACGGCGCCGGTCCCGCCGGGTAACCCGGTAAATTCACGCGGTCGCGGGTTGAACCTGTGGGGCCCTCCGCCGCGCACGCAAAACGTCAATGAAAGGAGCACGATATGGACGTCGCCATGCAAGGCGCGATCTGGTTGGGGGCAGGCGTCACCCTCGTCATGCTTTTATCCCGGCGGAGGAAGCGCCGGGTGCTGGGTTAGTTGGTTCTTAAAGGCTGGCGCAACCGCGTTTTCGAGCGGCGCCGCCAGCCATTGTTTTTATTGTTGTTCGGTAAAGCGGCAGGAGTCAGTTGCGAGCGCGGCCATGACAGCGGTTTTCATTCTGGCTTCTCTCCTGAAAATCGCTGCAAACCATTTGCTTCCCAAGACTGGCCCGATGCCGAAATGTTCATCATCCTAAGAACGGCGGTTGAGACGCCACCGGATGGGCAAGGCTCTTCAGGCGCCAGTGTTTGCGAGAGCGCCGGTGATCACCCATTTAGGGAACCGCGCCGCAGTTGAAAACCCAGGACGCGTCTTCGGGTTGCCGGCGACTCCGGCAGGCAACTGCCGTGTCCAGGATCATGCGTTGGCGGCCGCAGGCCGGTGAGGAATTGACTTCAAGAATGACTGTTGAGATAGTAGCCGGCAAGCAAAACCCGGATGGTGGATGGCCGTATGTTCGCGGAGCCTCGTGGACAGAGCCGACGGTGTATTCCATTCTGGCGATGCTGGCGGCGGGAGAGAGCGGGCGTGCCGCACGCGGCGTGGGTTGGCTTCGCCGGGTGGCTCGCAAGGATGGCGGATTTGCTCCGCAGGCGGGAGTCGCGGAAAGCACCTGGGTAACTGCCTTGGTGGCGCTCCTTCCTGTGGAACAACTCGGCGAGCCCGCGCACGGCGAGGCCGTTAGATGGCTGCTCGGGGCCGGCGGCTACGAATCCTCAACGGTGTATCGTTTGCGGCAGTGGCTGCTGGGCCTCGGGAGTCTGCGCGACCGGACGCCCGCGGGTTGGCCGTGGACACAAGGCGCCGCCGCGTGGGTCGGGCCCACCTCCCTGGCTATGCTGGCGCTCGGGAAGGAAGCGCGCCGCCGGCCGTCGGCGGACATCACCCGCCGGATTGCCGAAGGCCGGCAGTTCCTGGTCTCCCACACCTGCCAGGAAGGCGGGTGGAACCACGGTGCGACCCAAGCCCTCGGGTACGCTTCTGGGCCGTACCCGGAAACCACCGGGATGGCTCTGGCTGCCCTCAGGGGAGTAGACACTCCGGAAGTGCGGCGCTCGCTCGAGGTGGCCCACCGCTTTCTCGCCGAATCGCACTCGGCCGATGCCATCAACTGGCTGGGCCTCGGTCTGATGGCGCACGGCGGAATGCCGGCTGACTACTGCCGTCCCGCGGGAGTGGAATGCCGGACCCTTCCCGAGACGTCGCTCGCCATGCTGATCGGCGAAGCGCAGAAAGGGCGGGACGTGCTGTGGGGATGACGATGGTTCGATGGGGGACGAGTTTTAGTTTGGCGAGGGAGTTCGTCGGCGGCGGGGAAAGTCGACCTGAAGTCGTACCGGCAACTTTGGCGGCTGTGGAAATTGAGATGAGTCGGGATGCCGACGTGTGGCAGCCAATCCTGGCTGCAAGCGGGCTTTCAGCCCAATGCCGCATACTTTTCCCATCGCCGGGATTCCGAAATAAGTTGGTGGGGCGGACCCCCTGGTCCGCGCGGGACGCCCTCGTCCCGCCCGTGCGTGAAGAATCAGTCGACTGCGACTACCGAGAAGCCGACCAGGGGGTCGGCCGCGGACGAGGGCGTCCGCCCCACTATTTGTGCAATTGCCCGGAAACGGGAAAAGCATGTGGCATTAGGCTTTCAGCCCGCCCCGGCGGCCTGAAAGGCCGCCTGCAGGCAAGATTGCCTGCCACACGCGGTTCGCACATTGACGCTTCTGGGCCTACCTCATTTTCCACGACTTCAGGGTTTGCGGCAACCCCCAAAGAGGGTCGAGACGAGTCTCGACCCGGCAGGCAGGAGTGCCTGCGCCACGTTCGAGGGAGGGCACAGGCCAGCTCACAATCCGTGACTGAAGGGCGACGTCAGAGTAATCCAAAGGTGCGGCAATGAAGATTACACGGCGGGAACTGCTGGCGGCTTCGGCGGTTGCGGGTGCGGCGGCTCTCACGTCCTGCAATCGGGAACAGCCGCTGGTTCCCTCGCGCGTCTCCATCAGGCGTGCGCCGGCGTATGACCAGCGGGTATACCAGACTATGCGTCAGATCCTGGACGAACACAACGTCGATGTCCGGGGCCGCGGCGTGGTGGTCAAGCCGAACCTGGTGGAGTTCGAGCCGGAGAGCTTCATCAACACCAATCCGCTGCTGGTACATGCCGCCGTGGAGGCATTCCGCGCCCGCGGCGCCGCCAGCGTCCACATCGCCGAAGGTCCCGGCCATCGCCGCAACACTCTCGATCTGGCCGACGCCGCCGGATACTTCAAGATTGTCCCGAAATTCGAAGACTTGTTTGTCGACCTGAATCTGGACGACGTCACGCAAGTGCGTTTGCCGCGCCAGTTCTCGCGCCTTGGCAAGCTGTATCTGCCTAATACCGCGCTGCGGGCCTCGCTGCTGGTTTCCATGCCCAAGATGAAGACGCACCATTGGATGGGCGCCACGCTCGCCATGAAGAATCTGTTCGGCCTGGTTCCCGGCGGAGTTTACGGATGGCCCAAGAACGTGCTGCACTGGGCGGGCATCGCGGAAAGCATTGCCGATCTGCACGCCACTTTTCCCCGCCAATTCGCCATCGTCGACGGGATTGTGGGAATGCACGGCAACGGTCCCATCCAAGGCACTGCGAAGTATGCGGGAGTGCTGGTAGCGGGGAGCGACCCGGTGGCCGTGGACGCCACCTGCTGCCGCATCATGCGCATCAACCCCTACCTGATTCCTTACTTGAGGCTGGCCACCGGCGGAGTGGACGCGCAAATCTCCGAGCGGAATATCCAGCAATCGGGTGAAGCCATCGGCGCGGTTGCCACTCCCTTTGACCTGATTTCCGAATTCCGGTCGTTTCGGTTAGAGAATGGATAGATGCGACCGAAAACCAAATCTCGCCCGGTGACACCGTCTCCCGCTCCAAAACCGGAGCACCCCGCGTTGGCCGCGCTGAAGCGAAGCCGCTGGCTATATGTTCTGGTGTCTCTGCTTCTGCTGGCGCCGTGCTACTGGCAGCCGCGCGTGCAGGCGGGCGACCTTTCGAGCCACATCTATAACGCCTGGCTGTCGCAGTTAATCGAAAGCGGCCACTTGCAGGGGCTGCAGATCGTCGGCCAGACCACCAACGTTCTGTTCGACCTGATGTTGGGAGGGCTGTTCAAGGTGTTCGGGGCAGAGGCGGCGCAGCGCATTTCGGTATCGTTGTCGGTCTTGATTTTCATTTGGGGAGCGTTCGCTTTTGCCGGTGTGGTCTCGGGCCGTAAACCCTGGCAGATTCTGCCCTGCATTGCGATGTTGGCCTATGGCTGGGTTTTCCATATGGGCTTCTTCAATTTCTATCTCAGCCTGGGCCTTTGTTTCTGGGCGCTGGCGCTGTTATGGAAACCCGATCCCCGGCGTATCGGAGCCGCCATTCCGATCCTCGTGCTGGCATATATGGCGCATGCGCTGGCGGTAGCTTGGGTTGCCGGGCTGGTGGCCTATGTGACGGTGGCGCGCCGGCTCCCGGAGAAAACGCGGGTGTACTGGATCGCCGGTGTACTCGCGGCGATGCTGGTCCTCAACGGCGTGCTGAGCCGGACGATGACCTCAAAATGGTTCGCGAGCCAAATCACGTTAACGACCGGTTTAGACCAGGTGCGGGTATTCGACGGCAAGTACTACGGCATCCTGTTGG
>Ga0182030_10009783_pt1 | contig 19580 bp, 11 predicted proteins | sample 812S3MmetaG_FD_121299 | JGI IMG/M metagenome (GOLD analysis project Ga0182030, IMG submission 121299) | Permafrost microbial communities from Stordalen Mire, Sweden - 812S3M metaG (Illumina Assembly) | ecosystem: Environmental > Terrestrial > Soil > Wetlands > Permafrost | place: Sweden... | reverse complement strand
CTCCTGGCCCAGGTCGGGGAGAAACGCCGCGCCACCGAGCCCCCCTCCGCGCGCACCTCCGAAGCGCTCGGGATCCGCGAACTCGACCAGTTCCTGGGCCGGGTGGGCATCCCGCGCGGGGAGGTGTTTTTCGAGGAGGGCTCGGGACTCTCCCGGAACAACCTGGCCACCCCGGCCGCCACCGTGGCGCTGTTGCGCTTCATGAACCGTCATGAGGCGGGTGCTGCCTACGAACAGGCGCTGCCGGTCGCCGGCGTGGACGGAACGCTGCGCAACCGCATGAGGAACACGCCGGCTGCCGGGCAGGTGCGTGCGAAGACCGGCACGCTTCGGTGGGCCAATTCGCTCTCCGGCTATGTCACCTCGGCGGCTGGCGAGCGGCTCGCTTTTTCGCTGATGCTCAACCGCTATGCCGCGGGCAGCCAGGGACCCTCCGCCGGGGCGGAGTTGGACGCCATCGCGGTGATGCTCGCTTCCTTCCGCGGACGGAGCGAGTGAGGGGCCGCCCTCCCGGGAGCGCCGGGCACTCTCCCTCTCCCATCGGATGGGAGAGGGCAGGGGTGAGGGTTCCCATCTCTCCCTCGTCAAATCACATTAGGGTTGGCACTTCCCCTCCGCCTCCGCTACTTTTGCCCCATGCAAACCTACCTCCGTCGCGTTGTCGGGCTGCTGCTGGCCACCACCGCGCTCCTCCACGTCTCCGCTGGTGAGTTCCGCGCCGGCGTGGCCGTGCGCGTGGTCACCCCCGATCCGCTCCTGCCCCTCACCGGCGGGGTCGGCGGGTCGGTGCAGGCCACCACGAAGCAGGGCGAGTTGACGGTGCGCGCACTGGTCTTCCAGGACGGCACCAACCGCGTCGCGATCGTCGGCTCGGATTTTCTGGGGTTCCCGGCGGTATTGGGCGACCGGGTCCGCGCCGCGGTGAAAGGGATCCCCCCGGGGAACATCCTCATCGGGGCCACCCACACGCACAGCGCGCCCGACTGCTATGGTTTTCCCGACGGCAAGGGGGGCACCGGGGCGGACCTGAAGTACCTGGCCTCGGTCTGCCAGCGCATGGCCGAAGCGATCAACGAGGCGGTGGAAAAGGCCCAACCCGCCGCGATCAAGATCGCCACCGGAAGGGCGCGGGGGAAGATCGCCTACAACTACTACGCCCCGCAGCTCTATGACCCCCGCTGTTCGGTGATCCAGGCCGTTGGCACCGATGGCAAGCCGATCGCGACGCTGGTGAATTACGCGATCCATCCCGAGGTGCTCGGCAACCGCCGCGCCATTTGCAGTCCGGACCTCGTCGGGCCGCTCTATGATCGCATCGCCGCCAAGGGAGGCGGGACCGCGGTGTTCATGAACAGTGCCCAGGGCGGCATGGTGACGGCGGACAACCGCCTGCCCGGCGGCGGCGAGGCGGGCGACTGGGCCGAATGCGTGCGCATCGGCGAGTTGCTCGCCGACGAGGCGCTGGGCTTGGTGGCCGACGCCCCGGTGCAGCAGTCCCCCCCGATGCTCTGCAGGTCGCGCCCGTTGACGCTCCCGGTGGACTCCCCGTTGATGCGCCAGCTTCTCAAGGCGCTCCCGGCGGTCCATGGGGTTCCGACCACGGCGGACAGCGTCACCACCCAGTTCAACCTGATCAACTTGGGGAACGCCCAAATCCTCACGATTCCCGGCGAGGCCCTCCCCAACATCGGGTACTACCTGAAACGCAAAATGCGCGGCGAACACAACCTGCTGTTCGGGCTCACCAACGACGCGTTCGGCTACATCCTCACCAAGGAGGATTACGACAGCTTCGAGCGTTACGCCTACGTCTCCCGCACCAGCTTGGGCGAGCGCACCGGGACCATTCTGGTGGATGAAGCGCTTAAGTTCGTGGCCGAAAGTCCCGTGCCGGCGCGGCTGGTACAATAGTCTGGCGGGGGAGTTTGGGGGCTTGGCCTCGCGTTATCGGAGAAGGATGGGGTGACCGACGGGATTTGAACCCGCGACATCCAGATCCACAATCTGGGGCTCTAACCGGGCTGAGCTACGGCCACCAACCAACAGGGCCATTAAACTATCACCGGTTCCCAGCGAGGGTCAAGCTGGTTCGGCGATTTTTGCGGGGGACCGGGTTGCGGGTGACGGCAGGGATCGAGTAGGCGAAGAGCACGCCCGCCGGAAGAAAATCGTGGACTACCGCATATGACCACGATGAGATCGTGGGCGCCTCAGCCCCCCGGCCGCGCCGACGCAGGCCAAGCCGGCATGTCCAAACCTCGCATCTGGCCGGAAGTACTGGTAAAGGTCTCGCCATGTTACCGGATTCAAGGCGCCGCTCGGAGGATCCCAGCGCCGCGCAGCAGCGGTTCCTCTCGCTGTTCCTGCGCAGCGAGCGGGAGATCTTCCGTTACGTCTCGGTCCTGGTCCCGCGGGTGGCGGATGCGGAGGACATTGTCCAGCAGACCGCGATGGCCCTCTGGGAGAAGTTCGACGCCTACGATCCCGCGCAGCCCTTCACTCCGTGGGCCTGCCGGTTTGCCCTGAACAAGGCGCGGCAGTGGGTGGAGCGCCGGCAGCGCTGGCAGGCCTTGCTGGAGCACGGCCTGGCGGAGGAACTGGCCCAGCGCCGGCAGGAACTGCAACCCGAGATCGAGTCGCGCCTCAGGCACCTCGAGGGCTGCGTTGGCGACCTCCCGCGCGGCCAGCGCTCGCTGGTGGAGGGGTATTACTATGAGCGCGCCAGCGTCGAGGCGTTGGCGGAGCGGTCCGGCAAGACGACGGACGCCACCTACAAGATGCTGCAGCGCATCCGCCGCTCGCTCCAGCTTTGTGTGGAGACCCGCGCGAACCCGGAGGCGGCATGACCATGCTTTTTCCCTCCCCCGACTTCGACGATGCGGTCGCGGCCGTCTGTCATGGCACCGCCACCGAGGAGCAGATGCGCGCCCTGAACGTGCTGTTGCGGGGCAACCCCGCCGCGCGCGATGAGTATCTGATCCGCGTCGAGTTGCACAGCCGGCTTGCTTCCGACCCGGATCTCTTCCAGCCAGCGGAGGATGCCGGCGCGCGCGGCATTGTGCCGGGGTTGGCCGCCAGCGGTTTGCGCGGACCTTCAGCCCCCGTCGCCGGAGTGGCCGGATTCAGGCGGGCGTTGGTGCCGGTGCTGGCGCTGGCCACCTGCCTCGTCCTGATCGCGGGGGGCCTCTGGGAGTGGTCGGCGCGCCGGGGCGCGCGGGAAGCGGGAGCTACCAGTGCCGCCGTCGCCATGCTGACCCGCGCGGTCAACGCGCACTGGGGCGGGGGACGGGCCGCGCCACGGGTCGGTGGCCCCCTTGAGCCCGGAACGCTGCGGCTCGAAGCCGGCCTGGCGCAGGTGGTGTTTTACAGCGGCGCCCGGGTGGTGCTGGAGGGCCCGGCCGAGCTGCAAGTGGTTTCGCCGAGCGAGGCGGTTTGCCTGGGCGGCCGGCTGCTGGCGGAGGTCCCCGCCCCCGCGCGCGGGTTTCGCCTCCGGACGCCGGAACTGAACGTGGTCGACCTTGGGACTTCGTTCGGCATCGACGAAAGCGGCGGACGGACGGAGGTTCACGTCTTCAAGGGCAAGATCGAGTTCTTTGGGCGCAACGCGCCCCGGCAGCCGCTGGCGGCGGGCCGGGCGGCGGCGGTGCGCGGGACGGGGGCGCCCAGTTTCATGGCTGCCAGTGAGGCCGCGTTCAATCCCATGTTCGAACTGCAGCAGCTTTCGTCGGCCTCGCAGGCGGTCCGTTTTGACCAATGGCGGGTCTGGAGCGCACGGCTAAACGCCGATCCCTCCCTGCTGGTCCACCTCGACTTCGAAAACCCGGGGGATTCGGATTGGGCCCTGCGCAACCTGGCTGGCGGTAACCGCTCCGTGCCGGAGGCGACCGTGGTGGGTTGCCAGCCCGCGGAGGGGCGGTGGCCGGAGAAGCAGGCACTGGAGTTTCAGAGTGTGAACGACCGCGTGCGCTTCGCGGTGCCGGGCGAGTTCGACTCGCTCACGCTCTGCGTCTGGGTGCGGCTCAAGGGGCTTGACCGGCAGTTTAACTCGCTCTTCATGACCGACGGCTTCGCGGCCGGCGCGGTGCATTGGCTGGTCCGGCAGGATGGCGTGCTGGGGCTGACGGTGTTCGGCACCCGCCCGCGGGAGTTCCAAGTGCTCGCGAGCCCCCCGGTGGTCACGCCTGATCTCCTCGGCATGTGGACCCACCTGGCCGTGACCTTGGATGGCAAGGCCGGCCGGGTGGTGCATTACCTGAACGGGGTCCCGGTCGCCCGTTGTGCGGTGCGGCTGCAACCGCCCTACCGGGCCGGCCCCGCCGAGGTGGGCAACTGGAACGCGCGTGGCGGACCCACCTCAGCGCCGGCCCTGGTCCGGAACCTGGGGGCCTCCCTGGATGAATTCGAGCTCTTCAGCCGGGCCTTGGGCGAGGCCGAAATCCACCATCTTTACATCGAAGGCAAACCGGAGCCGGATCTTTGATCTGAATCCCGCCAAGGCCCGCCGCGTCGGGGCCGGTCTCCCCCTTGGCTGCGGTGCCACGTTTGTTTTACTCTCGCATCAAGCGACCGCACCTACTTCCTGCAATGCAGCACCAATCTGTCGGGCACCCCGGCCTTCTCCACCATCCGAAGCGGCATCCCCGGGCAGGCGGGCACGACCAGCTACACGGACACCAACGCGGTCGGCAAAGGCCCGTTCCTCTACCGCGTCGGGGTGAGTCGGTAGCGATGGCCGCCAGGGCCGTGTCCAGTTCCGAGCAAAGAGCCCTGGGTGCCCCGCCTCATCGGAAATGGAGTTGGGTGGTGAGCCGCCAACGCCGGCCGGGCGCGTGGACCTGTGGTGATCGGTTCGCGCGCCCGCGGTTCTTCGAGACGCAGCGCGGACAGGGATGTTGTTGCGGGACTGGTCTTCCCGGATCTTCGCAGATTTGCTCCCGGCACACACCATGGCCTGTTGTTGGTGCGCCTGTGGATTCCCGGACGCCTCGCGCGGGCGGGACGCATCACGGACGCGCTTCTCGCCGAGAACATGGCATCGCTGTTTTGTGGTGCGGACCGACCGTAAGATGCGAGTGCATCGGCCCGACTAAACGCGGCCGACCCGGCCTCTCCGCGCGGGCTTCACGGCATCGAGCCAGCGCGAATCGGGCCGGCCCCCTTCCTGGGGCTTGCCCCACTCCGAGCCCTTGCGCGTCAACCAAACGCAAGATTGGGAACGTTCCGTTGGGTTGTGAGCCGACGAGCAGCTTCCGGCACGTGGATCGTGAGTTGAAGCCGGCGGCGGCGAACATGGCCGCCGATGGTGGTTGGCTCTTTTCGTGCTGGCACTCCGCGGGTCCCGAATGATAAGAATTGTCCCATGACACCTGCGAAACGCGATCACAAGAATGCCATGATCGGCACCCCCCTCACTGCCTGGCTGATGGCTTCGCTCCTCGCCGCTGGCGGTACCGCCCAGGCGGGCGACACGCCCACCCTCCAGTCCGCTTACAAGGAGCACTTCCATGTGGGGGTGGCCATCAACCGCTCGATGGCGACCGGTGCCGCCGGCCGGGCAGGTGGGTTTGGCCGGAGCCCGGAACTCGCCGCCAAGGACATCGCCCTGGTGAAGGAGCAGTTCGACCAGATCTCCCCCGAGAACGACCTGAAGTGGGCGCTCATCCACCCGCGGGAGGGGGCCGACGGCTACAATTTCGAGCCGGCGGATGCCTATGTGAGCTTCGGCGAAAGCAACCACATGTACATCGTCGGCCACACGCTGGTCTGGCACAGCCAGACGCCGACCTGGGTCTTCCAGGGGACCAACCCGCCGCCGCCGCAACCGGGCGGGGCGGAGGCCGCCGGCGGCACGAACGCGGCCGCCGGGCGGCGGGGCCCCCCCGGGTTTGGCCGCGGCGGGCTCACGGGCCCCCGCGCCTCGCGGGACGAGCTGCTCCAGCGGATGCGCGATCACATCCATGCCGTGGTCGGCCGGTACAAGGGGCGGATCCAGGCCTGGGACGTGGTGAACGAAGCGGTGGCTGACGGCGGCACGAACGTGCTGCGCAGCACCCCCTGGCTCGAGATCATCGGGCCGGACTTCATCGCCAAGGCCTTCGAGTACGCCCACGAGGCCGACCCGGGCGCGCTCCTTCGTTACAACGATTACGGGCTGGAGAACCCGGCCAAACGCCGCAAGCTCATCACCTTGATCCGCTCGTTGCAGGAGCAACACGTCCCCGTCATGGCCATCGGTTCGCAGACGCACGTCAATGTCTCCTCGCCGGGGTTCGAGGGGGAGGATCAAACCCTGACCGACCTGGAGACGCTCGGGCTGCCGATTCATATCACTGAGTTGGACGTGAACGGGGCGCAAGGCGGCCAGCGGACCAGCGGGGCCGACGTGGCGGGCAACGCCGCGACGACCCAGGGCGGCCTGGTGGATGACGCCAGCCGACGCCTGGCCGACGCGTACGCGGGGCTCTTCCGCGCCTTTGTGAAACACGAAAAATCGGTGAAAGTGGTCACCTTCTGGGGGGCGAACGACGCGGTCTCCTGGCGCGCGCAAGGGCGCCCGCTCCTCTTCGACGGCAACGACCAGCCCAAACCCGCCTTTGAGGCGGTGATCCAGGCCGCCCATGCGACCCCAACCGCGCGCTGAGAGCCATGACCAAGAACATGAAACGACCCCTGCTGGCCGCCGCCCTGGTCCTCTGCCTGAACCTCAGCGCCTTTTCGCAGGACACGAACTTCTGGATCTTCCTCTGCTTCGGCCAGTCGAACATGGAGGGTTTTCCCGGCATCGAGCAGCAGGACAAGGGGCCGGTTGACCCCCGGTTTCAGGTCCTCGCGGCGGTTGATGTTCCCGCCCAAGGGCGAAAAAAAGGGGAGTGGTACGCGGCAGTGCCGCCGCTCTGCCGGGGTTCCAGCGGAATCGGTCCGGCAGACTACTTCGGCCGGACCCTCGTCTCAAATCTCCCGCCGCAGATCCGCGTCGGTGTCCTCAACGTCGCCGTGGCTGGATGCAGAATCGAGTTGTTTGACGAGGGCACTCGCGAGGCCTACGCCGCGACCGCGCCTTCCTGGATGACTAACATCATCCGCGCCTACGGTGGAAGTCCCTACGCGCACCTGGTGGCGATGGCGAAACGGGCGCAACAGGGCGGGGTCATCCGCGGCATCCTCCTGCATCAAGGTGAATCGAACACCAACGACAAGGGGTGGCCGGCGAAGGTCAACGCGGTTTACGGCCGCCTGCTCCAGGATTTGAACCTGAAGGCCGGTGAGGTTCCACTGCTGGCGGGCGAGGTGGTGGCCGCGGATCAAAAGGGGGCCTGTGCCAGCATGAACTCGATCATCGATGATCTGCCCCGCACGATTCCCACCGCGCACGTGATCTCATCCAAGGGGTGCGCCAGCCGCCCGGACCACCTCCATTTCACCCCGGCAGGCTACCGTGAACTGGGCACGCGCTACGGCGTGGAAATGCTCTCGCTGCTGGGCCACCCCGCGCCGCAGGCCAAATAGTGCCAGCGCGGGGGCGGACGGGCGCGCCGCGCCGCCATCCCCGCGCGGTGCGATGATTCCGAGAATTGGGATGTCCAAACTTCGCGATCGGGCGGAAGTAAATGGTACAGCCAAACGTGAAATGGACTCTCGCGCCGCACCCGTCGCCCGCCTTCCCGGGGCGCGTCTGCCTGGGGTGCGCCCCGCGCCGGCCTTCGGTAAGCTGCTTTCCCCAATCAACCACTGCCGTGCACCCGCGCGGCAGGTAGAAACCAAATGAAAACCGCAATCCTAGCTCTCGCACTCCTGGCCGGTCTTCCGGCCGGGGCCCAGACCAACCAGCCCGCGGTGGAGGACTTCAAGCCCTCCTCGCTCAACCAAGCTGGCAAACCGTACCCCCAGGTCAACTCGGAAAGACGCGTCCGCGCCCGGGTCGTGGCACCGCAGGCCCAAAATGTCCTGCTCGACCTGGGCGGCACGAAGTACCCGCTCACCAAAGGGGAGGACGGGGTCTGGTTGGGCGACTCGCGGCCCCAGGACGAAGGCTTCCACTACTACCAACTCGTGATTGACGGCGCGGCGGTCCCGGACCCCGCGAGCCTCTATTTCTATGGCGCGAGCCGGTGGGGCAGCGGCCTCGAGGTTCCCGCTCAGGACCAGGAGTTTTATGCCCTCAAGGACGTGCCGCATGGCGATTTGCGGCAGACGGTGTTCCACGCCAACAGCGCCAACGCCGATCTCCGCTGTTTCATCTATACCCCGCCCGGCTACGAGAAGGACCCGGCCAAGCGGTATCCCGTGCTCTACCTCCAGCACGGCGGGGGCGAGGATGACACCGGCTGGGGCAGCCAGGGGCATGCCGGGTTGATCATGGACAATCTGATCGCCGCCGGAAAGGCGCGGCCGTTCATCATCGTGATGGCCAGCAGCTACATCCCGGGCGCGGCCGCTGTCCGCGGCCCGGCTCCGGCCGGCGGTCCTGGGCGCGGCGGTCCGGGCGGGCGCGGTGGGTTCAACTTCACCGCCTTCGAGCACGTACTCATCGACGACTTGATTCCCTTTATTGACGCCAACTACCGGACGCTGGCGGACCAGCCGCACCGGGCCATGGCCGGCCTCTCCATGGGCGGGATGCAGACCCGGGCCATCGGTCTGGCCCATCTCGACAAGTTCTCCCACCTCGGCATTTTCAGCGGCGGTAGCGTCGGGCTCTCCAATATCACGGACGTGGCCGCTTTCAAACAGCAGGTCAAATTGGTGTTTGTGAGTTACGGCAGCCGTGAGAACGGCGCGGTCGGCCGCGAGAATGTGGCGGCGTTGCAAGGCGCGGGAATCAACAGCGTGTTCTACGAGTCGCCCAACACGGCGCACGAGTGGCTGAGTTGGCGGCGCAGTTTGCATGAATTCGCGCCGGCGCTCTTCCAGGACCAACCCCTGCCGGCTCCGGCCGCTCTGAGGGTGCCGCCCGTCGCCACGCCCGTAGCTGCGCCCGCTGCCGGACCCGCCGCCGCACCCGCGGCGAAGGCTGTCCGGATTGCGGCCGGGCGCTCCACGCCCCTCACCGACGCCGATGGGAACGCCTGGCTCCCGGACCAAGGCTTCGAAGGCGGTCAGACCATTGAGCGGCCCGACATCCAAATCGCGAACACGAAATCCCCCGACATCTACCGCGCGGAGCATTACAGCATGGAGTCCTTTTCGTGGCCGGTGCCGAATGGGAAGTACGTGGTGAAACTCCATTTCGCGGAGACCTTCGACGGTATCACCGCGGCGGGCGGGCGGGTGTTTTCCTACCAGGTCCAGGGCCGCGAATTCAAGGACTTCGACGTCTGGGCCAAGGCGGGCGGTGCGCTGCGGGCCTACGTGGAGACGGTGGAAGTGGAGGTTACCACCGGCACGCTCAAGATCGTCTTCACGCCGAATGTCGAGAACCCGCAGATCAACGGGATCGAGATCCTCCCGCTGGCTCAGGGTGCCGCCAGCGCCGCTCCCGCCGCGAAGGCCGTTCGGGTTGCTGCCGGGCGCTCCACGCCCCTCACGGATCCCGACGGCAACGTTTGGCTGCCGGATCAGGGCTTCGAAGGCGGTCAAACAATCGAGCGGCCCGACATCCAAATCGCGAACACGAAATCCCCCGACATCTACCGCGCGGAGCATTACGGCATGGAGTCCTTTTCGTGGGCGGTGCCGAACGGGAAGTACGTGGTGAAACTCCACTTCGCGGAGACCTTCGACGGCATCACCGCGCCGGGCGGGCGGGTGTTTTCCTACCAGGTCCAGGGCCGCGAGTTCAGGGATTTCGACGTGTTCGCCAAGGCAGGCGGTCCGCTGCGGGCCTACGTGGAGACGGTGGAAGTGGAGGTCACCAACGGAGCGCTCAAGGTCACCTTCACGCCGAGCGTCGAGAACCCGCAGATCAACGGGATCGAGATCCTTCCCCAGGCTGCGGGCCAAAGCGACGCCGGCAAGCCGGCTTCCGGCCCGGCGATCATTCAGATCAACGCGGGGCAGGTGGCGGGCAAGGCCAGCGCCATGCTCTACGGGTTAATGACCGAAGAGATCAACTTTTCGTATGAGGGCGGCATCTATGGCGAGTTGGTGCGGAACCGCACCTTCAAGTCAGGGCGGAACCCCGAGTTCTGGACCCCGGTGGGCGACACCACCCTGGCGGTGGACACCAACGCGCCGCTCAACGCCGCTTTGGAGGTGAGTTTGAAATGGGACGCCAGCAAGGCCTCTGAAGCCTCGCGTGTCGGGGTCGCCAACGGGGGCTTTTGGGGCATCCCCGTCCGTCCGCGGACCACCTACCGCGGATCCCTTTATGCCCGCGCCGACCACTTCTCCGGCCCGCTCTCGGTTTCGCTGGAGAGCACGAACGGCGGAGCGGTGCTGGCGGGAGCGACCATCCCCGGGATCACCGAAAAATGGCAAAAGTACGATTTCACGCTGACCACGGGCGAGGTGCCGGTATCGAAGGACAACCGGTTGGTCCTTTCCACGAAGCAACCGGGGCAGGGCACGGTCTGGCTCCAGAATGTCTCGCTCTTCCCGCCGACCTATCACGACCGTGCGAACGGCACGCGCCCCGACATCATGCAGCTCCTGGCGGACATGAAACCGGCCTTCCTGCGGTTCCCGGGCGGCAATTACGTCGAGGGCAACAGCATCCCCGAGCGCTTCAACTGGAAGGAGACGGTGGGCGACGTGGTCCAGCGGCCGGGCCACCGGAGCCCTTGGGGATACTGGTCCACCGATGGTTTTGGGTTGCTCGAGTTCCTCGATTGGTGCGAGGACCTTCATATGGAGCCGGTCTTGGCGGTCTATGCGGGTTACTCGCTTCGCGGTCAGCACGTGAACCCCGGCCCGGAGCTTGAACCTTTTGTGCGCGAGGCGCTCGAGGAAATCGAGTATGTCACGGGCGACGCCAGCACCACTTGGGGCGCGCGGCGGGCGAAGGACGGGCACCCGGAGCCGTTCAAACTCACCTATGTCGAGATTGGCAATGAGGATTGGTTCGACAAATCGGGCAGCTACGACGCCCGCTACGCGCAATTCCATGACGCCATCAAGGCGAAATATCCGGCCCTCCAGGTCATCTCGACCGTTGGCTACGAGCATCCCGCCTCCCAGAGGGTCAGCGCCCGGTCGCCCGACGTGCTGGACGAGCACTACTACCGCTCCGAAGAGGACATGCAGTCGCACGCGCTCGACTACGACAAGTATTCCCGCACTGACAAAACGCGGATCTTCGTCGGCGAATGGGCCACGCGCGTCGGCTCCCCCACGCCGAACATGGCGGGGGCGCTCGGCGACGCCGCCTGGATGAGCGGGATGGAGCGCAATTCGGATGTGGTCATCATGTCCTGTTACGCCCCGCTGTTCGTGAACGTCAGCCAAGTGGGCGGACAAGGGCGGTCGATGCAGTGGAGCACGGACCTGATCGGCTACGACGCGCTCACCAGCTACGGATCGCCCGCCTATTATGCGCAGGTGATGTTCAGCACGCTGCATGGCGACGAGATCCTCGCCACCGGGTCGCAGAACATCCCCACGCGCGAATGGCAGCCCCGGGCCGGCCGCAGCGGCGTGGCGCCCCCGCCGCGGCAGCTCCGGGACCTGTTCTTCGACGTCACCCGCGACAGCAAGAGTGGCCTGATTTACCTGAAGATCGTCAACACCGGCGGCACCGCGCGGCCCGTCCAGGTTGAGATCGCCGGCGCTCCGACGGTCCGGCCGGAGGGCGAGGCGGTGGTGCTGGCGGCGGGATCCCCGGACGAGACGAACTCGCTCGAACAACCTCGCAAAATCGTTCCGCGCACCATCAAGGCTGACGGGCTTGGCAGTCGTTTTCTCCGCGAGTTTCCGCCCTATTCCATTTCCGTCCTGAAGGTGAGCACCAAGTGACGGGGGCGGGCCGGCCGCCCGGGTCGCGCCTGAGCTCCCACGCCACGATTCGCTGGACGGTGGGATGGATCGCCTTAATCTGGAGCCGCTGCCATTACTGCCATCACTGCCATTTTGCCAAGCACTATTTGCCATGAGATTGAACCACCGATTGCGCCCCATTGTTGCCGCCCTTTTCCTTGCCGTCCCATTCGGAACCATGGCGGCGGAGCCCCAGTTCACCGGCAAGGCCGCCGCGCCGGTCGAGCCGCTGAGCCTCTGGTACCGCCAGCCCGCCGCAAAGTGGGTCGAGGCGCTGGCGGTGGGGAACGGCCGGGTCGGCGCGATGGTGTTCGGGACGGTGAACCGCGAACGGCTCCAGTTAAACGAGGACACGCTCTGGGCGGGAGGTCCGTATGATCCAGTGAATCCGCAGGCGAGCGAGGCGCTGCCCGAGGCGCGCCGCCTGGTGTTCGAGGGCAAATACCAAGAGGCCTCCCGGCTCATCAGCGCACGGGTGATGTCCAAACCGCTCGCTCAGATGCCATACCAGACCGCGGGCGACTTAATCCTCACATTCCCTGAGATGGGGACCGTGGATGACTACCGTCGCGACCTCAACCTCGATACCGCAGTAGCCGGGGTGGAGTACACCGCGGGCGGCGTCCGGTTCTCCCGGCAGGTTTTCGCCAGCCCGGTGGACCAGGTGATCGTGGTCCGGCTCACCGCCGATCACAAGGGCGCGGTCTCCTTCACCGCCGGGCTGACCTCGCCCCAGCGGGGATCCGTTGAGACCGATGCCGACAAGGACCTGATCCTGCGGGGGGTGAACGGAGGGGCGCAGGGGGTGCGGGGAGCGCTTAAATTTCAAGTGCGGGCGAGAGTGCTGGCGGAGGGGGGAACCGTGACCGCGACGTCCAATGCGGTCACCGTGGCGCAAGCCGACTCCGCCACCATCCTGATCGCGGCAGCCACCAGCTATCGGAGCTTCAAGGATGTCGATGGCGATCCCGAAGCCCTCGCCACGGGGCGGATCAAGGCCGCCGCGGCGAAGCCGTTCAGCGCCCTGCTGGAGGCTCACACGCGGGAGCACCAGCGGCTGTTCCGTCGCGTTTCGCTGGATCTGGGCACCGGCCCGGGCGGCGGCCTGCCGACTGACGAGCGGATCCGGAGTTTCCACAACGGCGGCGATCCCGGGTTTGCGGCGCTCTACTTCCAGTTCGCCCGCTACCTGCTGCTGGGCTGCTCGCGCCCCGGCGGCCAGCCCGCGAACCTTCAGGGCTTGTGGAATGACAGCATGAACCCGCCCTGGCAGAGCAAATACACCATCAACATCAACACGGAGATGAACTACTGGCCGGCGGAATCGTGCAACCTGGCCGAGTGCGTGGAACCGTTGGTGGATATGGTGCGGGATCTCTCCGAGACCGGGGCGCGCACCGCCCGGGAGATGTACGGGGCGGGGGGCTGGATGGCTCATCACAATACCGATCTGTGGCGGGCCACCGGGCCCATTGACGGCCCGGATTGGGGCATGTGGCCCTGCGGCGGCGCCTGGTTGTGCATGCCGCTGTGGGATCACTATTTGTTCAGCCGGGACGAGGCGTTCCTGAGGCGGATCTACCCCCTCATGCGGGGCGCCGCCCAGTTCTTCCTCGACACCCTGGTGGAGGAACCGCGCCACAAATGGCTGGTCACCAATCCCTCCCTCTCGCCCGAAAACCAGCACCCGTTCCGTTCGGCGGTGTGCGCTGGCCCCACCATGGACTCCCAGATCATCCGGGACCTTTTCTCCAGTTGCATCAGCGCGGCGGAGATCCTCGGCACGGACGGCGACTTCCGGCAGCAGGTTGCCGGCGCGCGGGCCCGCCTGGCACCGAACCAGATCGGCGCCGGCGGCCAGCTCCAAGAGTGGCTGGAGGACTGGGACGCCCGGGCCGGGGAGCAGCAGCACCGGCACATCTCCCACCTCTACGGCCTGTTTCCCAGCGCCCAGATCACGCCGCGCGGCACCCCGGACCTCGCCAATGCGGCGAAGGTTTCGCTCAACACCCGGGGGGACATTACCACCGGCTGGGCGATCGCCTGGCGCATTAACTGCTGGGCGCGGCTCCATGACGGCGACCGCGCGTACAGCATCTTGAACCACCTGTTCGACCCGTCGCGGACCTATCCCAACCTGTTTGATGCCCATCCGCCGTTTCAGATCGACGGCAATTTCGGTGGCACCTCCGCCATCGCCGAGATGCTGCTGGAGAGCCACGCCGGGGAAATCGAGTTGCTGCCCGCGCTCCCGGCGGCCTGGCCCGCCGGCCGGGTGCAGGGCTTGCGCGCCCGCGGCGGGTTCGGGGTGGACCTGGCCTGGGCCGGGGGGAAACTGACCAGCGCCACACTCCGGTCCCAGGTGGGCGGCAAGGCGACTGTCCGCTATGGCGCCCGCACCACCGAGATCGACCTCAAGCCCGCGGGCAGTGTCCGGCTCGACGTGGAACTCGCCCGCGCCCCCCAAGCCCCATGAGAGCCGCGCGTGTTGTGATGCCGCTGATCGGCGGTCTGCTCAGCCTGGCCTTGCTGTCACCCGCCGTCCCGCGGCTCCCCGCCCAGGAGCCGCCCGCCGGCGGGTTGGCGCGGAACCCGTTCCTCTGGGCGGATGTGCCGGATGTGGCGGTGCTCCGCACCGGCGACACCTATTACATGAGCAGCACCACCATGCATCTGAGCCCGGGGCTTCCGATCATGAAGTCCAGGGACCTGGTGAACTGGCAGCTCGTCGGCTACGCCTACGACACCCTTGGCGAGAATGACGCGCTGACGCTCCAGAACGGCCGGAACGCCTACGGGGCCGGCTCCTGGGCGAGCAGCCTCCGGTTCCACGACGGAACCTATTACGCCACCACCCTCTCCAGCACCACGGGCAAGACCCACATTTATACCACGCGGGACATCGAGCACGGGCCATGGCAGGCGTCGTCCTTCCGCCCCGCGTTGCATGACCACTCCTTGGTGTTCGAGGAGGACGGCCGCGTCTATCTGGTTCACGGGGTCGGAAACATCCGGCTCACCGAGCTGGCTGCGGACCTCTCGGGAATCAAGCCGGGCGGCGTGGATCAGGTGATCATCACGAACGCCAGCCGGGTGGCGGGCCCCAACGTCGGCTTGTCCGCCGAAGGCTCCCAGATGCGGAAGATCAACGGCCGGTACTACCTGCTGAACATCACCTGGCCGCGCGGCGGGATGCGAACGACCATTGTGCATCGCGCCGACCGCCTGACCGGCCCTTACGAAGGCCGCGTCGCCCTCAGTGACGCGGGCGTGGCGCAGGGGTGTTTGATCGACACGCCGGCGGGGGACTGGTACGCGGTCCTGTTCCAGGACCACGGGGCGGTGGGGCGGACCCCCTTTCTGGTGCCCGTGAAATGGGAGGATGGGTGGCCCGTCATGGGGGTGGATGCCAAAGTGCCGATGACCCTGAATATCCCGGCGGGGCAGGGGGGACTGGGCAACCTCGTCGTTTCGGATGAGTTCGACCGTTCTCCCGGCCAGGCCGCTCTGCCCCTGGCTTGGCAGTGGAACCACAATCCGGACAACCGCTACTGGTCCTTGAGCCAGCGACCCGGTTTCCTGCGCCTGACCACCGGCCGGGTCGATGGCGACCTCGTTCACGCCCGGAATTCCCTCACCCAGCGGACCTTTGGGCCCGAGTGTTCCGGCACCATCGCGATCGACGTGAGCCACATGAGCGACGGCGATTTCGCCGGACTCGCCCTGCTCCAGAAGAAGTACGGTTTCGTGGGGGTGAAAATGGCCGGCACCCAAAGGTCGTTGGTCATGGTCAGTGCGGAGGCGGCCCCCGCGGCGGAGGTGGAGACGGTGCCCCTGGAGAAGACCACGGTTTTCCTCCGTGCGGAGTGCGACTTCAAGAACCGGGCGGACAAGGCGTACTTCTCTTACAGCCTGGACGGGGCCAAATGGACACGCATCGGGAAGCCGCTGCAGATGGCCTATACGCTCCCGCATTTCATGGGTTACCGTTTCGCCTTGTTCAACTACGCCACCAAGGCCCCTGGCGGGTTCGTTGATTTTGACTACTTCCGGGTGGCGGAACATCTCACCGGTGGCAAGTAATCGACAATACCCTCCCGCACGGCTCTTTCACTAATGAACACACCGACCCTGTTTCTCGCTTACGCAGCTTCGGCCTCCCTGCTCGCGGCCGCGCCCTCCATCACCATCGACGCGGGCCACCCTTCCGGCCGGGTGAGCCCGCGGCTCTACGGGCTCATGACGGAGGAGATTAACCACTGCTACGATGGCGGGCTCTACGCGGAGTTGATTCGGAACCGGGCCTTTCTGGACGACGCCAAGACGCCGGTCCACTGGACCGTTCAGGCCGACGATGCCTCCTCCGCGGCGATCTCCCTCGACCAGACCGATCCCTGCAACGCTGCCCTCACCACCAGCCTGCGGGTTGCCGTGGAGAAGGCCTCGGCCGACCATCCAGCCGGGGTCGCCAACGATGGTTACTGGGGTTTCCCGATCCAGCCCGACACCCGCTACCGGGCGTCCCTCATGATCCGCCCGGCCCCGGGTTTTTCGGGCGGCTTGACCCTCTCGCTGGCCAGCGAAGACGGGGGCATCGTCTTTGCCTCGGAGCGGCTCGGTCACCTCAAACCCGGGTGGCAGCAGGTGGCGGCGACCCTCAAGACCCGGCACGCCGCGCCTACCACCAGAGCACGGTTCCGGGTCACGTTGGACCAGCCTGGGACCGTCTGGCTCGGCTTGGTCTCGCTGTTCCCGCCGACTTGGAACGACCGTCCCAACGGCCTGCGCAAGGACCTGATGCAGATGCTGGTGGATCTGAACCCGAAGTTCCTCCGCTTCCCCGGGGGCAACTACCTGGAGGGCAACACGCCCCCGGAGCGCTTTGACTGGAAGAAGACACTCGGCCCCATCGAGGAGCGGCATGGCCATCCCTGCCCGTGGGGTTACCGCTCCTCCGACGGCTTGGGCCTGCTGGAGTTCCTCGAGTGGGCCGAGGACATGAAGGCCGAACCGGTGCTCGCGGTTTATGCCGGCTACTCGCTGCGCGGTGTGCATGTGAACCCCGGCCCCGACCTCAAGCCGTACGTGCAGGAGGCGTTGGAGGAGATCGAGTATGTCATTGGCGACACCAGCACCACCTGGGGTGCGCGTCGCGCCCGGGACGGCCACCGGAAACCCTTCAAGCTCGCCTACGTGGAAATCGGCAACGAGGATTGGTTCGACAAGTCGAACAGCTACGACGCCCGTTTCGCGCAGTTCCATGACGCCATCAAGGCGCGGTATCCCCAGCTCAAGACCATCTCGACCATCGCGAACGATCAACCTGAGCGGATGCGCGTGCATTCGCGCAAGCCGGACATGATCGACGAGCATTATTACCGTTCCGCGGACGAGTTCGTGAGGATGTCCCCGGATTATGCCCGGAAATATGATCGCACCGGGCCGGAGATTTTTGTCGGGGAGTGGGCCGCCCACGAGGACGGGCGGATCAAGCCCTGGGACGCCGGAGCCCGCCAGCAGCCGCCCACTCCGTCGATGCTCGCCGCCCTCGGGGACGCTGTGTTCATGGCCGCCATGGAGCGCAACGCGGACCTGATAAAGATGCAATGTTATGCCCCCCTGTTGGTCAACCTGAACCCGGGCGGGCGCCAATGGCGGCCCGACCTCATCGGCTACGACGCCCTTTCGTCCTACGGATCGCCCAGCTATTACGCGATGCGGATGTTCAGTTCGAACCTGGGTGACGAGATTCTGCCCGTGGAGACGGCTGACACCGCCGTCCAAGCCTCCGCCACCCGCGACCACAAGACGGGGGAGATATACCTCAAGCTCGTCAACCCGCTGGCAACGGCCGAGCCGCTGCGGCTGGAACTCAAGGGGGTTGCCTCGCTTTCCAAACGCGGCACCCTGATCACCCTCGCCGCGGCGCCGGAGGAGACCAATTCGATTGACCATCCGCGCAACGTTGTCCCGGCCCTGACCACCCTCAGCGGTCTCACTCCGGCCTTCACCCAGACGCTGCCGCCGGACAGCGTGGTCGTCATCAAGCTGAAAGCGTCGCGGTAGATTTCAAGTCAACCCAACCCCCAAGCACCATTATGAAAAAGACCCATTCCATCGTCAGCTTGCTGGCGGCGGCTCTCTGCCTCTGGCTGGCCGGTCCGCCCGCGCGCGCCGCGGAACTCGCCGGACAATGGCGGGCCGAGTTCGACTCGCCCGTCGGACAACAAAAATACCTGTTCACCTTCGAGGTGAAGGAGGGCAAGGTCAGCGGCAAGGCCGCGGCGGAACTGGGAGACCAGAAGCGCCAGGTCGAGTTTCGCGAGGCCACGCTGGCCGGAGACACCCTTACCTTTGTGGAGATGTTGAGTTTCCAGGGTAACGACGTGCGGATCGACTACACCGGCAAGGTGGCGGACAAGGAGATCAAGTTCACCCGCAAGGTCGGGGATTTCGCCACCGAGGAGATCGTCGCCAAGCGGGTCGAGCCCGCTCCCGTGGCCTCCGCCACTCCCACGAACGCCCCTCCGGCCAACCGGCCCCGCCGCGGTCCCGGCGGCGGGTTTGGCGGTCCCATCGTGCTGGGGCCGGACGACAAGCAGGCCTTTCCCGACCCGCCGGCCGGCTACGCCGCCGCGCGGGAAGGCATCCCCCACGGGAAGCTGGAGATGATCGAATACGACTCCAAAACGGTCGGCACCCGGCGCAAGATGCAGGTCTATACGCCGCCCGGCTACACGACGGACAAGAAATACCCCGTTCTCTACCTGCTCCACGGCATCGGGGGAGACGAGACGGAGTGGCAGCGGTTCGCGACACCCGGCGTCCTGCTCGACAACCTGATCGCCGACGGCAAGGCGCCGCCCATGATCATCGTCATGCCCAACGGCCGCGCGCAGAAGAACGACCGCGCCGAGGGCAACGTCTATGCCGGCGGCCCGGCCTTCGCGAACTTCGAGCACGATCTCCTGGACGATGTGATCCCGGCCATTCAGTCGCGGTACGCGGCGCTGGCGGATCGCGAGCACCGCGCACTGGCGGGCCTTTCGATGGGCGGCGGCCAGTCGCTGAACTTCGGCCTCGGCCATCTGGACACCTTCGCCTGGGTCGGCGGTTTCTCCTCCGCCCCCAACACCAAATCACCGGAAGAACTCGTGCCGGACCCCGCCGCGGCCACCCGGCAGTTGAAGCTGCTCTGGCTCGCCTGCGGCAACAAGGACGGCCTTATCCGCATCAGCCAGGGGGTGCGCGGCTACCTCAAGGAAAAGGGCGTGCCCCACGTGTGGAATGTTGATGGCTACGCCCACGACCCGACGGAATGGCGGAACAATCTCTACCTGTTCCTGCAACAGGTCTTCAAGTAAGCCGGGGTGGCGGATCGGTCGCCGCGGCCGCGTTCGGCGGCGGGCGCCCGACCCTGACCTCCCGTGGCGACCCGGCGCGTGAAGCTGCCCCTGTCCCGAAGGGAAAACCCGATTAAGCCCAACGTTTCAACGTTGGGTTGGGTGTCGGAAGGGTTAGAGTTCCGAAGGAACGACCGAGACCCCACCGGCTCGGCCGCCCCTCCGGGGCTTGCTCACACTTTTTGCGACCAACCCAATGCTGAAGCATTGGGCTTATCTCGAGGATCCCTCCGGGATTCAACCCCCTTGCCACGGGCCCGCGTCCGG
>Ga0182030_10009781_pt1 | contig 19584 bp, 33 predicted proteins | sample 812S3MmetaG_FD_121299 | JGI IMG/M metagenome (GOLD analysis project Ga0182030, IMG submission 121299) | Permafrost microbial communities from Stordalen Mire, Sweden - 812S3M metaG (Illumina Assembly) | ecosystem: Environmental > Terrestrial > Soil > Wetlands > Permafrost | place: Sweden... | reverse complement strand
TGCCGCCTCGTTCCTTTCGAGGGGCAGGCCGCGGGAATAACGATCCGAGGAGATCGCGAGAGTCTGGATATATTGCGCGCGTTCGTAGGCGCTGGGGTCCGGACAGTTTTTTTGACTCAGGCTAGAACCATGCAGAAAGTTTGAAATGGTTTGATTTGGGGCGATCAGCTTGGAATTGCCCGGCGCTCAGCATCTTATGTTCGAGGCCTTGAGCCGTTTCAAACTTTCACCCGCCGATGTCGAAAAGGGGGTTGTCGAAAAGTTTGAAAAGGGTGGGAAGGCCACTCCGAAAAGGGTCGCGCCAACTTGTTGAAAGATTCCCTTTTTGAAGAAGGAAAAGGGTCAGGCTGATCGGCTGGCAGCACCATTTGCAGCGAAGGCCATGAGGGCTTCTTCGATCAGCGGCGCCAATCGCTCAGGGTTCCAATCGGCATAATATGCCGCAACCCGCGCCGAGCATTCATTCGCCGACCTGCTTTCGATGACGATTCGCCGGATCGGCGCGAGGCTGCCGCGGAAGGCCTGCGATAGGTCCGCGGCGCCGTTGGAGGCAATCCGGTCGATGGAGAGATGTCCGGCTTCCACGACGACTGGCGCGGCCAACGGAAGGTAAGGGCGAACCGAAAACGTTGGTGGCCCGGCATTCCTCGACGACGCCGGCGGCATCACACGTTGGAGCGGAAGCGCCAAGCGTTCAGAGAGGGATGTAATCCCGTCGTCAGTCAGTCCCAACCCAGCGGCCGCGAGGTTCTGCATCAGCTCGCCCAACGCAGTTTGTTCCTGGGAAGAGACGCCTCCCCACGTCATCTGAACCGACCCCGTGTAACCGTTAATGTCCAGATACTGGCGGAAGAGCTGCTCTTCAAGCGTCAAAGCAAGGACCTGCTGATCATATTGCCGGATATCTTGGCGCACCGATTCGTGCTGCTTGTTCTCGCCACTATTGATGCCGGACGATCCCTTCGTCGCGCTGCTTGTCTGTCCGAGGATAAGTTTCGACTTCTCGTCGTTGCACCGCTCCAGAAACTTATCGAACGCCTCGCCGGTTTGTTGGCTGGACGCCTGGATCAACTCCACTTGGGTTTCCTTGGAAATGACGAGGCCAAAGATTTTTGTGGCCGCCTGAAAAGCACGAGTCAAAATCTTCCGCGCGGCATCATCGGAGGGATCATATTTTCCCACGATAAACGGCGATCCGTAACGCTCTAAAAAGCGGGCCCACCAATCGCGATCCATCGCCCCCATGAGCCACCAAAAGAGCAGCGCGCGGAAGGGGCCGCCCCAGAAATCGGCCACGTCGGTCAACAGATGCCCCCGGTGGATGATATAGCGGTTCAGGTCGGGATCTTCGGCCGTGCCCGTAATATAACCTCCGTCCGGATCAAGCTTCCACAGCCGAAGCGACCCGATCGTGCTCGTTGTATAATCGAGGTCCTGGTAGGGAACGATATTCAGGCGGTCCAGCTCATAGCGAAGCCCCGGGCGCACGCTGGAGCGAAAAACTTTCTCGAGCAACGACACAGGCCAGAGATGCCCGTTGAGCAAATGATTGCAACCATGGATGATCATCCTTTTTCGGGTGACAATCAGATCCTGGATAACCTTTTGGGCCTGCACGTCCGCCGGCTTTGTCTTGTCCGCCGGCTGGATTGAGATGGCATCGCCGAGGACCGCGAGCTTCCGTTTGCCCCATTCGCATTGAATGTGCGTGTCGGAAATCATCACGTCCCTATAGAAAGCGAAGAGGTCGCGCGTATTGCCCATCTCCGCGGCAGCCAGGATATCCCGAAGCTGATCGACATCCATCCGGTTGGCCAAAAACGGGGTCTCCAGGCGGGGATTGTAAATGCCCTTGCGCCCCTTGCGCGGGATCCAGTCCTCCAGCCAGCTCTGCAAAATCGCTTTAATATCAAACATGGACGGTTTCTCCTGAAGTGTTACCTCTTAAAAATGGGTTCTCATTATCCCACTCGGCATCCCTGGAACGGGTAATGCCTCCCACGCCGACGGCTTCCGCCTGCACGGGACCCCCGCGCGAAAGGAGTCCATGAAGCGCAAGCTTGTCGCTGTCGAATGTATCTCCATGCCGCCCCTGGTTGTCGGTCTCGGTCGTGAAGCCGCCCTTGTCGCGCTTCACCAGGCGGTAATCATCCTTCACATACCGGCACTCCGGCAGGATGAGATGGCCGTCCTGCATGGTATTGATGACCAGGTTGCCGAGGTAGGTCTTATAGTTCAGCTTCTGGCCTCCATATTCGAGGGTTTCCCCGGAAACGACCAGTTCCACGATGACGCGCCCCCGAAATTCCTTCGCGATGGATACGGCGAAATAGCGTTCGTTGCTCGCATCGACGCAGAGCCTTCGAGCGCGCCGTCCGCCCCTGAGCTCGAGGGCTTCGCGGATCATCGCCCGGGCGATATCGGGATCCGCCGTCTTCCAGATGATCTTGAGCCTGGCGAAGAAGTCGCCCCCAAGCTCCTCCATCACCGTGAGTGAGCTTGGGTTGCTCATCCCGTTCTCCGTCGTGGCCACGTCATAGCCAAGCGCGATTTTCCCCGGACCCAGAAGGTCGCGCCAGCCCAGGGGAAATTCATCCTCGGCAAAAACGCACTGACCGCGCCCGCGTTGCATGGAGGTATAGATCTCCGCCAGGGATATGGCCGCCGTGCCTCCTGTCTTGTGGATCAGGCCATAGTTGCGGTCCCATGCATCCCGGTCCAGCGCCTCGGCTCGATGCTGTTCGGGGGTGATTTCCTCGCGGGTCTTCAGGGAGAACGTCTTCAGCCCCGCGGCGGCCGCGTCGTAAGAGTCGACATGGTGGCAGGTCACGCCCGCCTGGCTCTCATACCAATGACCCTCGGCCTTGGGGGTGAATATCATTCCCTCCGGCGGAACGGTCAGCTCGTAGCTGTAGTGCGAGTCGTCCGGGGGCGGCGTGCCGGCCATGAGCAGCCGAAATTCCCGATCGCTCGACAGGATCGGCTCCATGGCCTCGAAAAGCTCCTTCAGAAAAGAAATGCGGCCGGCCTCATCGATGAACACCCAGCCGGAATAGCCGACGGCCGTGGCCGGGTTCGGGGCGATGAGTAGCGTGCGCGAACACACGGTCTGCGAATGCCAAACGCGGAACTCCAACTTCTGCCGCTCGAAAAGCTCGGTGAAATCGTCGAGGGAGAGGCCGTCCCCGTTGCTGTCGAGCTTCAGCTTGCCGTCGGATCCCACCTCCTCTTTCCAGCCCCCGAGCGAATCGCGAAGGACCTGCGCGTCCTTCACGAGCTTCTCGCGGGCCGACTCGATCACCTGGCCCTCCCGTATGATCATTTCCTTGCCGACGAGCAACGAGGCGGAAGCGTACGTGACCAAAACGCCCGCGCGTTTCATCATCACCTTGAGGGCTTTCCTCGCGAGCGTGGTCGTCTTGTGGGCCTGCCGGCGCCAGAGAAGATAGATGAAGCCGCAATCGTCCCGTTTGATGATGGGGCGCTCGTACGCGAGGGGCTGGTTCATTCCCAATCCTCCCCGAAGATCGCCTGGCCGAGCTTCTCGATCTTTTCGGAATTGCTGGCGCGGGACTCGATGACGTCCCTGGCTTTTTTGCTGTCGTACCATTTTAAAAACAACTCGCAGGTCTGGCGCTGGAAACGCTTCCGCTGAAGGTCGATGACCTGGTCGCGCTGCGCGAGGACCTGGCGGCGGATATCGAGCTTCGCTTTTTCCGAGTCGCCGAGGCGCAGGAGCGTGATCGACTTGATGAGCTTGTCGAGATCGTCATCGCCGGCCGCTTCGATCATCGCCATGATCCGGCCCCCGGCGATCGCGGCGCTGCCGTCGGCGATGCTGCCCCCGGCCGCGGCCCCGAGCTTCAGCGCGTAGTCGGAAAGATCGCGCAGGCGGTCGACCTCCTCCTGTCGCCTCAACCAATCACGGTAGCCGCCCTTGCGCCATTCGCTCAGATTTTGGGGAGTGACCGGCTCTTCGCCGAAAGATTCGTCGAGCACCCGCAGGACGTCAGGCTGGGCATTGAGCCACGTGAGGATCTTCGCGCCGCCCTCGTTTTCAAAAAGGCGGCGATTGATCTCGTTGCGGATGACAACGGGAAGCCGTCCAATTTTTCCTTTGCGCACGGGATCATCGGCCATGGGCGTCTTCTCCGCCGGTCATGCGACAACCTCGACTTCGGCATAATCTGCGAGGCCTGGCGGCAGATTGTCGAATGGATTGAAAAGGTCGACGCGAGGTTCGGTTTCCGGCGCCCGATCGTCGAAGGTGCGGAAGAAGACGAGCTTCTCGCTGAAGGTGATTTTCAGAAGGGCACCGGGCGCCAGGTGCAGCGGTCCGATGTGAGAGTCGCCTACAATCCTTCCGGGCACGGTGCGGGCGAGAAGATCCTCCGCGGTCACCGTGAGCGCGCAGCTCGACACGTTCAGCGTGTTGCCATGGTTGCCGATCCAGGCGCGCGTGTTGCTGTCGGGCGTCGAATCGTCCGGCTCGCCGTAATGGGTGATCCTGATCTTCACGAGAGCCTCGGCTGTTGGCGGTGGCCGTCCCAGTTTTCGCCCATGACAGGGGGCTTGGAGCAAATGTGATAGCAGATCAGGGAGGGCAAAAGCCGCCGCTGAGTCCCGGGCCAAAGATCGGCGAACATAACGTCGTCATGGGCGGCGTTTCCCAGCGACCATGGATAAGGCTTGTCGCAACGCGCGTTCCAGAGCTGGAAGAATCCCATGGGGCAATAGCCGCGCAGGGTGTCGACATAACGGGCGCCCATGGGCCGCTGATGGGCCGGGTCGACCAGGAATCCGTGGGCCGCCTGGGGGCTGGCGGCCAGACGCGACTTGAGCGCGGTGAGGTCCTTCGCTCCGATCACGTCGATCCGGTCCGCGCCGTAGATGCAGCCGGGATCGAGCTTGGTGTGATTGAAGAGCATCCGGCGCGCGTTGTCGGGAAGGGCGATATCGGCATCCAGGCAAAGCCTCCAGCCGTAATACTGAAAGCGGCCGAGGCCGGCGTTGATGGCCGCGCCCTTGTTGAAATGGCGCTCGTTCTTTTGGAACAGATCGGTCTGAACGCAGATGGCCCCGTGCTTCTTCGCGACCAACTGGGTCCTGGTATCGTCGTGAGAGGTGACCACGATCATGGTGTCGAGGTGGGGATGATTGAGGGCGAGCGTGACATCGAGCATGTCGTCGAAGCCAACGCAGGCGGTGACCGCTTCGAGACGAAGGGAATCGGCGGCGAACTGAGAGGCGCGCCCGGAATAATCGGTATCGTAGTTCATGGCCTTTTCACGAGGAATCGCCACTCCTTATTCTTGACGTCGAGGAACGGCGTGACCCGGATCCCGCGCGCCGCAAGCCACACGATGGACTTCAAATCCCGGCCGCTGATTTTGTCGGCATGGGCGATTTTCATTTATTTGGAGGCGATTTGTTCGTTGACGAGGACGAGGGCGGCGCAGACGGTGAGGAGCTGGAGGTAGTCGTCCAAGGGGACAGCGATGTCGATGCTTGCCAGTCCTGGGGCCGCGAATCCCGCGGCGTTGAGCAGCTTGTTAGTGAGAGCGCCAAGAGCAAGCTCGTTAGGGCGAAACTCGGGATCGGCCCGAAGCGCGTCGGCCGCCGCCTGGATGTCGGAAATTCTTTTTTTGTATTCATCGAGAAGGGTTTGTTTTTGTTCCGCCGTAACGCTCGGCGTGATCAGCGTCAGGAGATTGTTGGCCAGGTCGAGTCCCGCGCCGAGGGTCGTTGCGCTCATGGTCGGCTCGTTAAAAGCTGTAAAAATAAACCGCGTTGCTGGTCACGATTTCATTCGCGAAGGCCCGCAGTGGCGTTATTAGGCCATTGGCTTCAGACGGGTAAGTTAAAAACGCCGTCGACGCAGCGGGAGCATTCGCCGATGGTGACGCGGCCGCAGGAGCCGCAGGCGTCGTCACATAGGATTGCGTCGCGTCCTCGATCCCGCCGGCGATGGCGTTGAGCACATCGACGGAAGTCTTTGCGTCGCCCGGACTCAGCTTCGCGAAGTAGGCCGAATAGAGGCCGTCGAGCGCGGTCACATATTGAGCGTATTGCGCATCGCCTGGCTGGCCATAGGAAGTCAGCGTTGAGGAAAGCTGGGTGGGCGTTACCATTGTCCCGCCCGTCAGGGAATAGACGGCGCTCGCACTGGAATACATTTCATTGGCCAGCCGGGTCCGCGTCGCGGACTGTTGGACCGCGAAGTCGAGCACGGCACCCGTCGCCACGGCCGCGCCTGTGTGTATCAAGGGAAGAGCGGATTCAATCGCCGCGCTTGGCGAGGCGGCGGAGGCCGTGGAAAATGCCGGATTTGTTCCAGCGCAGCCGGTCATGAGCACGCACCCTCCCCCGAGCGCCAGGGCGAATGGCAGGAGATGTAACGGGGGAGGCGTGCGGCCCAGAGTGATGGCTTTGGTGGCGACGATGCGGCCATAAATGGCAACGACGAGTCCGGCGATCGTGACCGTCGCGTCGATCTGCTTGGAGATCGCATCGAGAATTTGCGGGGCAAGATCGGCCAAATGGAGTCCGAAGAGTCCGGCGATAGTGACGACGGCGGCAACAAGGCTGCCGAGGATGCCTTTGGAGAGATACCAGGGTTTGGAGTTCATGGGAATTTAGAGGTAGCCTTGTTCATGGGCCAGGACGCCGGCTGAAGTGGCCTGGTGGAAAATGTCTTTGCCGATTTTGGAGGGGATCGATCCGGTCCATCCGGAGCTGCGCAGGAACGAGAGCGCGCCCTCGACTTCCTCCAGGGTCGGCTCGAAGTCCAGGACGCGCGAGTCGCGCACCCGCTTGAGGATCGATGCCGGGTCGTAGGCGAGATGATGCCGAACGGCCAGAAATTCCAGCACGGCGCGGCGCACCTCTTTTGCGCGGTCCGGGTCCATCATGACGACCTCCCGGGAATTGTGATTTGTTGCGACTTGGCCATGCGCCCCTCGATATGGCTGATCTCGCGCCCGAGCGCGCGCAGCGAGTCGAACACCTGGTGGATATCCCCTCTCAATTCGTTCCGCCACTTTTCGGTGTGCGCGTTGCGCTCCTGAAATTTTTCCTCGATCAGGGAAAGAGCGTCTTTCAACTCGCATTTGGTGGAGAACTGGGAAAACAGCTCTTCGCGCAACAAATGGATCTGCTCATCCATCGGCGGCCGCGACTGCATCCCCCGCCAGAGCGACACGGCCCGGTCCAGGAAGAAGACGACGCTTGCCAAACAAAGAAGCCAGGTCAGAAGATCGGAGGGCGAGACCGTCGGCTCGGTCATGGCGGCGAAGATCACGGCGCGCCCTCGCCGAGGAAGGAGCGCCCGTAGATGACAAAAAACTTGTATCGCCGCATCCCCGCGAATCTGCCGCCGGCGCTCCCCGGGAACCAAACGGAGTAATCGACAGGAAATTATCGAGGCGCGCCCATCAGGGCTTTAACGGCCGATTCCGGGATGGCTGTGTATTTTGGAATCGTAGCCATGGCCCCCGTGGCGTTCGTATACGAAAAGGTGCCAATTTTCCAGATGGTTCCCGACCATTGGGCGTCGTCAACCAAGCCGGCGGTGTCGCACTCCACGAAGACTCTTTCCCCCAAATATTGAGACGTATCGTACTGGGGCCATTTGCCGCCAACGAGCCTACCTTTGTCGTCTGAATGATGGGCTGAAAGCTCCGCCAAAATACCATCGGGCACAACCTGGATTATTCTTCCACGAGCTTGAAGTGCGGCCTTGGAGATGGCCTTCGCCAAATTTTCCAGCGCCTCCTGCTTTTCCCCTTCCGCAAGCGCCTCGGCTCTTTGCTTTTTAACATCATCGGCGGCCTTCGGATCGTAGCCCAGCTTGGCCTGGACGTCCTTGGGCAGCTTTTCGATGGGCACGATAGCGCCGCCCTTGTCTGTCTCGATGGTTGCCGAGACCGCCGAATGGTTGATGATCGTGGCGTTCTTATAGACCGTCCCGTCGGTCAGCGTGATGTCATCGGCATGGACCGGCATAGAGGCCAGGTCCGCGACTGCAAAAAAGAGAATGATTTTTTTCATGGTCTATCTCCAATAATCCCTTTCTCTCGATCGATTTCCTTCTTAAGCTTTTTCCACAACATATCCGGCAAGTAAGGCGGAGCCCCAAAACTCTCAAACCGATGCCACTGCTTTTTAAAAGCCACCTCAACCTCGTCGGGAGGCACCCCCGCCCTGGTGATGCAACCACGAAAAAGCAACGCGATCAGTGGCAGTAAATCTGCGCATCGGCGGTCATATGACTTGTACCCCGGAAGGGAGTTGTTCGCGCCATTCATGTCTAAAAAGACCACGTCTAACATGCACGGGAATGTCTCTGAAAACCGCTCCTGGATTATTAGCATCGAGGCCATGATAAGAGAGGCATTTCGATAGAGACCGAGATTCTTCGATCGCAATGCCTTTTCTTGGATCCCTTTCTGTTCTCTCCACAGCCCCTCATTAATTTCCTCTTCCGAGGTCGGGGACGGCCGGAGGAGGCGCACAAGAAATCCCCGCTCAGCAAGCCGCCCCAGATAGAACCTCCGTTCTTGCTTAAAAAGTGCTCTCGCCTCTTTCAAAAAATCCATTTCAAAAATTTTTAAGCGCCGCGGCATCGTTCTTAGCCCTCTGGGCCGCTACAGCTTCGTCATACTTTTTGAGCGTAAACGAGATGCCGTCGAGGGCGTAGGAATGTGCTCCATCGTCGCGAATCCATTGAGGACCGGTGAGAAGAGGGTTGGGCGCATTATCCCCACTGACTTCCTTCCATGCGAGGCCTCCGGAATTGCTTTCCAAAAGGGTCTTGATCTCCGCTTCCGTCAGGGCAGCGCCATCTTCCCTGGCGATATCCACTTGCCCGGCGATGCCGTCGACGTAACAAATCGATATCCTATAGCCGCTCTTCTCGTAGAGATATTTCCGGTGAAGAGCGTCCTTCTGGTCCGACTCTTCAATCCTGACATGAACGCCATATCTGGCCTCGCATTGGGCCATCGTATCTCCCAACCGCGCACGGGCCGGCGCCGCCGCTAAAGCCATCAACGCAACGATGAAGATTATCTTATTCATGATTTTCTCCAGACCCTTTTGGTAACGCTATAGACGGGATAAATCCAGTGGAACTTCTCTCGAGAGAACTCCATTGGGGCATAGACCATGTTGTAAGATGTCAGCCTGATACGATCCGGATCACCGTCGACCAAGTTGAGAATCTTGAAGGCGAAGCCCTCATTTTTGATATTGGCGATGACCAGATCTCCGTTGTGGGCCGCTTGCCCTGGCATCACGATGGCTATATCGCCGTCCTTGTATTGAGGCTCCATCGAGTCCCCGCGCAGTTGAATTGCGAACGCGGTATTATCCGGCACGGCGGCGGGTATTGTTTCCTGCCAGTCTGCGGGCAGCTCTTCGTAGTTGGTAGCGATACCCGCCTGCGCCCACGAAACAAGAGGAATGTCGCGCGCCGGATTGCGCAAATAAAAAGGAGGAGGTTCTGGCTTGCGCAGGCTTATCGAACGGCGCTGAAGAGAGGGAGGGATGGGAAGGGTTTTTCGGACTGGTTCGCCATGTTTTTCCCCGGCGGCATTAAGTTTGGGACCGGCACCGGTGCGCAACCATACGGCTCGAACTCCCAGCATTTCTCCCAAACCCCTCAGCAGACGGGTTCGAGGAAAGGAATTACGGTGCAACCAGCCTGAGACAGTCCCCTGTGAAATTCCCAATCTCCGCGCCACATCGCCCTGCGAAACCCCGGCTTCGAGCAATTCCATTTCGAGGCGATCCCTAAAGCCCTTCCACTCCTTTTTTTCCGAGGGCATTTTGGAGGGTTGTAATATTCGAGCTTGAACACAAGCTAATTCGCTCAATCTCCTAATTCTGAAGATTTCCGTTGACCGGAATAAAGCGGAGGATTATAGATCGTTCAATGTTCCAGCACGCACAGGTAAAGGAGGAGATGAAGAAAAAGGGCTGGAGCTACCGCTCGGCTTCGGTCGCAATTAATCGTTCTTACCAGTGGATTTGCCTGGTCCTGAACGGAAAGGCGACAAGCCGCCCCGTCCTTCAAGCGATCCGCGCGCTCCCAGTTCGAGATGCTTCCAAAAAAAACTTCCCCGCGCCGGGATCCCGTCGCCGCGGCCAAAAATTGATTTTCAAATGAAAAATCGTGAGAGGATGCGCAACAGCCGGACGGCCCTTAAATTGGTTCAGGGCGCTCGCGTCCTCCTAATGGCATCGATGAACCTCATGCCTTTGGGGATTTCCTGGGACCGATACGTCGAGATATTGCGCGCGGCGCGGCTGACCTGCATTGCAGAAGGGAGTCTATCTGGCGCTCTAGGCGTTCCACTCGCGCCACTAGATCGGCGGTTCGCTGATCCGACCGGCAAAAATCATTTGAAATTGCTTGAAGGGTTCTCCTCATCCCATCGAGTTCCCTCCGGAAAGCCGAAATCTCGGTCATCCGGCAAAGCTAAATGCAAATTCCCCATTTCACTATAATTTTATGCAACAGGAAATTGTTAATCTCTCCACCGGCGATCTTACACTTCATCCCAAGATCGAAGGCTTCCCGGCTCTTTCATCCGATCAATTTAAAGTTCTTCACGCATCGATCGAAAAGAAGGGCATCCTCGAGCCGCTTCTGTGCACGCCAGATTACGAGGTTTATAGTGGCCGCGCCCGGCTGCGTGTCGCCTTGTCCCTGGGATTGCCGACGGTGCCCGTGGTCGTTCGCGAAGAGAAGGACGTTCTCGGGTTTATGATCGAAAGCCGGATCGCACGGGGGCAGCTCACCAAGTCGGGGATCGTTCTGGTTTTGTTTGAACAGCATCCAGCATTGGCCCTGAAACCGAACCAAGGGGGGCGTCCAACTAGGCAAAAAATACCGGTGATTAAATCACCGGTTTCCGGTCAAGCGATCTCCAGTTTTACCCAACTATCAGAACGATACAGGGTTCCACGAGAATATTTTTTTCACCTGACGGAAATGTTCCAAGAGGCCACTGCCGAGGAGTGGCTGGAACTTCGGCGGTTGATCCTGGAAGAGGAAGCATCGATCCCTCGCCAGTACGCAGGCTTCAAGACGGGAAGGCCCGCGGGATCCAAGCGCGGCGCCGTGATATACGGTTGGGTGAACGAGCAGGGGATTCTCGAGGGCATTTTCCCAAGATCATTCGCCTCCATCCTCCAGGGCTTTTCCTCCTGGAACGACGCCATCGATACACGGGCAAAGGTAGAGATCGAGAAGCAGTGGGGCGAGTTGCTCGACGCGGCGCCCCCGGAGCTGCAACGGATCGCGAAGAGAAAGGCGGCGCAATCGTGAGCGTTGATTCCGTCGCCGAGGCCGGGAGGCGCGCGGACCTGCTCGCCCAGGTCGCGAGCGGCAGGACGCTCGCCGAGGTGGGACTGAGCGCCGCCACCTATTCCCGGTGGCGCCGCGCGTATGAAGCGCAGGGCCTCAAGGGTCTCGAGCCAAAGTTCGGCAAGTGCGGCCGCAAGCCGATGGCCCGGCTCGACGATTGGGAGCGGACGATGGCGAAGCAATTCTACGTGAAAACGGAATCGGTCGTCACCTCGCTGCGCATGCTGGCCGCGCTCCCGGAATGTTCCGCGGACACGGCCGCCGCGATCCTGAAGAAGCGCCACAGCAAGCACTCCATCCCGCGCAACCTGCGCCACTCGGTCGCCGGCATTTCCCCGGCAGCCATGGCCTACCACAAATCGCCGAAGGACGTTCGCACCAATTTCTTCGTCAATCCGCGCACCTTGACCTACCTCGATCCTTTGGGCCAGGAGCGGCCGCTTCTCGTCGGGGACATCAGCGAGCGGGACGACATGTCGAACAATTTCCTATGCTGGGTGGATTGGTCCTGGGGCGGCGATCCGTGCAGCGACCGCTACGGCGTCCGGGTCGCGCGCGGCCAGGCGTTGACGCAGATCGACGCCGCCTCCTGCTATTTCCCGAGTTTTTGCTTTATCGTGCGCCTGCGGGACAGCTACCGGGCGGACGACATTTGGGCCTGGGTCGGCCACACCTATCGCGACATGTACGTGCCGGCCATCGGCGAGCGGTGGGAGCGCGGCATCTGGAAGTCGAACAAGCTCCGCGGGGTTCCGATCGAAGCCGGCCACACACCGAACGAGGAGCGGATCGGCGGCATCCAGGCGCTCGGCCGGCGCGTGATCGAAAGCCAGTCCCCGACGACCAAGATCATCGAGGGACGGTTCAACTTTCTGCAAACGATCTCCGCCGTCATCCCCGGCCAGATCGGCCGCAGGCGGGGCGAGATGGAGCGCGAGACGAAGCTATGGATGGAATGCCGCGACGGCCGGCGCGACCCTCGGAAACATTTTCTCTCCATGCCCGAAATCTGCAACCAGATGGAGGCCAAGATGCACTTCGCCAACCACGAGCCGATGGAAGGCCTCCAGCATCACGGCATCCCGGCCGAGATCTACAAGCGCGGTCTGGAGGAACGCGCGGACGTGCTCAAGCCGCTTTCGCCGGAACTGGGCTACCTCTTTTGCCGGGACCTCCGCTGGAGCCACGCGAGCAAGGGGCACGCCCTTGTGCGATACACCAACCCCGACGGCCGGCGCGCGGGCTGGTACTTTTATCATCCCGAACTTTTCCGCTACGAAGGCGAAAAGCTCGCGGTCTACATGGACGAGCAGTGCGCCGGCGCCGGCGCGACGGTCGTCCCGATCCGGCCCGGCGCGAAGGCCGCGCCGATGCATTGCGAGCTCGTCGACGGCCTGCCGCAGTTCGCGCTCGGCCTCGACCTCAACGGAGGACGCGGCGCGCAGGCGGCGATCGACGGGCTGGGCCGGCGCAAGGCTTTCATGGACGCCGTGCGCAGCGAGTACCGCGCCCTGGGAGTCGGCAGCCGGCGCATCGCGCGGGTCGGCAGCGTCCAGGACGGCGCGGGCGGAAGCGCGACGATCGAGCAACGAAATTCTCACCAACACGAAAAACCGGCGCGCGGCCGGAAAGCGGCGGATGAGGAATCAACACCGGGACTGTCCGGGTCATCGCGACGTTCCGCGCCTCTTTCTTCGGACACGGATTACATGCGGCGACTTGAAGATCAATACCGCGAGGCCAATCCAGACCTCGTGATCAACTAAAGGAGAAAACAAAATGCCAGGGCCCAACTCGGATAAAGAACCACTCAAAGAAAAACTGCTCACGATCGGTGAATTTGCGGACATGAACGAGGCCGGTCTCGTCGTCCCGCTTCACGAACTGAAGGTGCGGATCGGAGGCCGCGAGGAGGCCTTCCTGCTTCTCTACATCAGCGGCCACGGCATCGCGCTTCATTCGAGGCAAACCGGAGGCGTCTATATGCTCGCCCCCTACGGGCTGCTGTGCCTGGCCAAGAGCGCCGGGATCGAAAGGGAGTATCCACTGATCACCGTGCCGGCAAGCGAGGAGGTCCAAAGTGGCTCCTGAACTTATCAATTCGATCGAAGCGGCCGAACTGAAGGACCTCGCGCAGCGCGTCCTTGAATATCAGGAAGCGAAGTCGCTTTCCGACACGGCCATGCTTCGCAAATTCGCCGCGCTCGGGTCCACCACGACTTACAAGAAGATCCTCGGCGGGAAGCTGGAGGAGCTCGACCTGGAGAAGTGGCTGACCAATTACCGGGCCGCAGTGGCGCTCATCGAATCGACCAAGGACGACGAGCAGGAGGAGGAGGTCTATTCGGACCTGGTGGGCCCGCTCGAACTCAAGCGCGCCTTCCTGGAGACGAGCCGGACGTCATCCATCGCTCGGTTCATCCTGGTCCAGGGCGATACCGGAACGGGCAAGACCTTCTGCCGGCGGGCGCTGCTCAAACAGTACGGGATGCGGTTCCTTTGCGTCGAGGGCACCGACGCGTGGGGCGACCGGCCCATGGCGCTGTTCGGGTCGATCCTGGCGGCCCTGGGCGTAAGCGAGCTGCCGCGGGGGGAAAACGACCGGCTGCTGATGGTGCTGAGGAAACTCAACGAATCGCGCAGGGGCCTTCTCATCGACGAGGGCCATCACCTCGGAGCCAGATGCCTCAACAACCTCAAGACGATCATTAACCAGTCCCCGGGCGAGATCATCGTTTTCTCGATGAAGACGCTTTGGAACCGGCTGGAGCGGGCGGCGTACGAGGAATGCCGGCAGCTCACGGGCAACCGACTGGCGGAGCGCATCCGGCTGGAGTTGCTCGAAAACGACGTGGAGCGGGTGCTTGGCGCGCGGTTGAAGCTGAGCAAACCCGACATGAAAAAGGCGGTCGAAGTCTGCATGAAGGAAGCGCCCTCCCGCGGCAACCACGGGTTCATCCGCGAGGTCTGCAAGAAGGCGGCAGAGCAGGCCGACGGAGAAACTGTCTCGTTCGAGATCTTCCTCAACGCCGTCGCGGCGGAAAAGGAGAGGCGATGAAATTTTGCTTTCTCACGATGATGTTTCTCTGCTTTGGCAGGACACTCTGGGCCGCCATTAAAGGCGAGATTGAGTCGAGCGCCTCCTGGCTCTGTGCCTTCCAAGGGTGGTTTTGCGCCTTCCTGGAAAAGGAGATGCGATGAAATGGCATTGCTCCGTCGCCGTGGGATCGCTCGTAAGCTGCGCCATCGGCTCGCTGACCGGATGGAGTCGTCCCGCTGGACCAGCGTGCTTCGGGTTTGCGGCGTTCCTGGTTCTCTATTCCTTGCTCGTTTTCATGGGGAGGGACCGATGAGCGTCCCTCTCGACGAGATCAAGCAACTGAGGGCCATCGAGGCGACGCTCGAAATCCGGACGCATGATAATTCGAGCTGTCTCCGCATCATCGCCCGCGGCGAAAGCGCGATGTTCTGCGTCCGGATGCCGGCGACCGTCTGGCGCGAATTTTGCCGCCGCCAGCTCGCATTGCCGCCTCCGCTGCCGAAAGGAGACCGGCCATGACCCGCCGCGCGCTCACTTATTTTCCGCACGATTTGGGCTACGACTTCGGCGACGCCCAGCATCTGCCGATCGTTCCCGACATCGAGGGGCCGGATCCCGACGATCTCCAACCCGACATTCCGTCTCCTTCAGTCAATCCCGTTAATCCCATTAATTCCGTCAAAAATTCAGAAGAGGAAAAACCATGAGCAAATCACGCATCAAAACCACGGCCAGTCCGATCCGCACCCGCGATGAAATGGAATCGCTCGTCGGCGATATCGCCGCGCTGAAAACGGCGGAGCAAAAACTTACCGCCGATCTCAACCGGCGCACCACGGAACTACGCCGCGACTTCGAGGGCAGCCTCGGCGCCGTCCAGGACGAACTGAGCGGCAAGATGGCCCTGGCCCGCGATTGGGCCGAGGCGCATCCGGAGGAGTTCGGGAAGGGGAAGTCGATCGCGATGACGCATGGGGACGTGGGCTGGCGGATCGGCAACCCGACGCTGAAGACGCTTCCGAAGTGGACCTGGGACCGCGTTCTCGAAAAGCTCCGCGAAGGCGGCGTCTGGCTCAAGTACGTTCGGACCAAGTTCGAGATCAACAAGGAGTCGCTCCTCGCGGACCGCGATGACGTCGACCTCAAGGACGTCGGCTGCCGGGTGGTCCAGGAAGAGACGTTCTTCATCGAGCCGCGGATCGAAACGCCCGAGAGCCGGCTCCAGGACAAGGGGGCGTCATGAGCATAGGAAATCTACCCTCTGTCCTCTTTGGAGTTCCCGAGAAAATAAAACCTCTCAAAACGAACATCCCCGGCCGCATCAGATTTCGTTTTCGGAACAACGGGTTCGGCTGGGTCTTTATTAAAACGACCACGGGCATCCGTCAGTTCGCCATTGGGATCAAGGATGACCACTGGTTTCCGATTCACGAGCAGGCCCGCAATGAACGCAGGGAGGAATCATGAACTGGAACGCGCTTGGCTTTCTGATCATCTTTATCGTCCTCTGCGAACTCACCGTCTCTGTGCTCGTGGAAGACAAGAGGGAACGGCAGGACCGCGAGCTGATCGCCAGCCTTGTCCAAAATCAAAAGGCCGAGGCCGACATCCTCATGAGGAGCGCGGGCAAATGAAATTCCGGCTGCTCATCGGCCCGATACGGGACGCGATCCTATGGGCCCTGGCCCTGGGGCTGATCGCCATCGTCGCGACGATGGTTCTTCTTCATGTCATGGAAGGGGCGTCATGATTTGTCGTCACAAGCCCCTCGGCCGCGCGGAGAAACTCGCGCGGGAAATCGCGGAGGATCCGCGCGAAAGCGCGTTTCTTGGACGGATCCCGCGCGTGAAGAGCGACAAACCCCTTGCTTTCAAGCCGCAGCTCAAGGCGACGGCGAGCAAGGTCGTCGACGTCGAGAACACCGCCATGGGCCTTCGCGCCCGGATCGAGTTGCTTGAGCATCGGTGCAACAAGCTGGAGGCCCAGAACCTTGAGTTGGCCTTGGAATTGCGTCAGATGGCCGACTATATCCGGGAGGGAAGGCCGTGATCTACCAGATCCAGCAAACGCGCGGCGCCGCGCTCGCTCCGCTGAGCAACGAGCAGAAGCGGAAGCTCGCCGCGATGGCGCACTACGCCTACATCGAGGCCGGTCCCGATCAGGACTTCGACGACTGGCGGCACGACCAGGTGCGGGAGTGCGTGAGCAAGGGCGGACTGACCGAATGCTGCAACGCCGATTACAATCCGCTAAAGGCGCATTTCCTGGCGCTTTCCGGCAATGTCGTCGGCTCCATGAAGGCGACGGTCAAGTCGGCCACCGAGCCGCGGCAATGGGCGCTGTCCAGCCTGATGAAGGCGTGCACCGAAGCGAAAGATGTCATGCCCGAGGCGATGAAATACGCGCGGGGTTTTGTCCTGAACAAGCGGGGAGTCACGCTCGAGGATGCCGATGACCGGACGATCTGGCATGCGGTGTTTGTCGTTCGGCGCAAGGCCCAGAGCGAGCGGAAGAAGAAGCGGGGCGGCGTGCCGGCCGGAGACGTCCTGGGCAAGGTCCTCGGTTATTCCAGTCTCAACAAAAAAAGCTCCGGGGTCCGCAAAACCGCAAAGGGGCCGTTTTAAATTATGTGCATCCTGGACCTCATTGAAGACGCCCCCCTTGGCGCGCTGGAAGGTTGGGGCGACGGTTGGAGAAACCATGCCTTTGAGCAGTCCTGTCTCAACTTCGAAAAGCTCCATGGCGAGCGCGCCGCGAACGATTTTCGGCAGCCAACCGAGAAACCCGCCGATTTGACCGGGACCGCGCCCCCGTCCTCTCCGGGCGGGAAAAAGTACGGAGCGGTAATCATACCTTGTGTGGCCCCGAGCGAGGCAAGCGCGCGGATCGGGGCGTTCCCTTTATGAAACCGATCGATTACCGGAACGAGACCTGGGACGACGTCCGCGAGCGGGTTGATTCGCTGCGCCAGGCGGTCTATCGCGCCTTTGAGATTCACGGGGCCTGCACGACACGGCAACTGGCCGAGAAGAGCTGCATCGACATTCTCACCCTCCGCCCGCGGGTGACGGAGCTTTGCCATCTCGGCCTGGTCGAGCTGGCCAATCCCGAGCCGCGCGGAGGCGAGGGCATCTACCAGGCCGTTCCGTGGGTCGTGGCGATGGCCCGGTTCGAGAAGGAAAAGGCCCGCGCGACGGAGGCGCAGATTCCCCTTCTATGATCAACCGGATCGCCAAAGCCCCCGCGAAAAACGGAGCCAAGCCCAGGATGGCCGAGATCTCCCCCGGCGTCTACGTCCAGCTCGACTTGAAGTTCATGCCCTCCGACGTCGTCTTCTGCGACCTGGTCGAGACCGGTCCGGGCACCTTCAAGCTTTCTCCACGCACCTGGGAAAGGCTGGTGCGCGTCGACTCCGATCTCTGCGAACGGCTCGGCCTGGGGGCCGGAACCCAGATCATGCGCCGCCTGATCCGTTCCGGCTTCGTCGACGGAGGCCGCACGGCGCCCAAGGCCTACACCGTCAACCTTTCCTCTTATTTTCGCCACCTGGCCCGCTGCTCGGAGGATCCCGACTTCTGGGCCAACAAGGGCCGGGAGAAGCTGTTCCGTTCCGCCATGTTCTAAATGCCATGAATGACCCGCTTAAATGCCCTCAGGACGATTTGACCAATGCCGAATACGTCACCCCCCCCCGAACGGACGACTTCACTCTTTTCTATCGGCGCAAACCCGGATCTGGCGACGACCGGCCCATCTTCCAGGCGCGGCTGTTCGCTCGCGGCCGGACCTTCCGCCGATCCTGCCGCACCCGGATCCGGCTTTCGGCCGAGCAGGCCGCCGCGGCGTGGCTGAAACATTTCCAGAGAAACCAATGACTCCCCGTAGAATCAAGACTTCCCCGCGCAGCGCGGGAATGAAACGCGCGTGGGCCCGGCTCAGGCCCAAGTTTGAAAAGGCGCGGGCTAAAGGCGCGGCGACGAAGAGGTCGCTTCTCGATCCGGTCGTGGCGGCGATGCACGCCGAGTACTCAGCCGGGATGGGCCTCAATGCGGTGGGGAGAAAATACGGACGCCATTACGGAGGAGTGCGCGACCTCTTCCGCACGCGCGGGCTTGCGGTCCGGCCCCCGAAGATGAAGATCCCGCCAAAAGGCCCCGACGGGAGGATACTGCCCGCGCGCGTTCACACGGCCCGTGAGATATCGGAGATCATCGCCCGGGCGGCCACGCTTTCCATACCGAAGGAACTATCGCTGGAATGGCGGAAATGGCCGCTGCCAAAGAAGGGCGAGTTCATCGCCCGGCTGCGGGCCCGGCTCGGCATCGAAGGCATGCCCCGTACGCCGCTGTCGGCCGGCCTGGAGGCGTTCGACTACGCAAGCGAAAAGGCGCATGCCATTTGCCGCGTCTTGAATACGGGCCGCGACTCGCGGACCAGGCGGAGCGCGCTGAAGGCGCCGAGCCAGGGCGTCATTTTTCGCGGCGAACTTTGGTTTTGGAGCGTGAAAATCGGCTACCAGAAATGGCTGCCATGGACGCCCGAAAACGGACGCCCCGCGCTGCACCGCGTGCTGTGGGAGGAATACAACGGACGGAGGCTGCGCACGGGCGACGTCGTCCGGTTCGCCGATGGGAACAGGAACAATTTCAGCCGGGAGAATCTCATCCTCGCCACCCAAAACGATGTCGCGCGGGAGAACCAGGCGGTCTGGCTGACGAAGAAGTCGCGCGAGATGACTTCCCTTTTGCTCAAGCGCTCACAACGAAAGGACAAACATGCCGACATTATCTCAACTCTCAAATAAGCCACGCAAGACCCTCGCCGATCTCGCGGCCATGCACTCGAAGGAAAAGGGCGCCATCGACCCGGACGCCATCCGCGCGGAGGTCGAGGCCATGAAGCGCAAGGGCCTGATTATCGAGCCCGGCAAAGCGAGACCCGTCGAAAAAAACGGCATCGACGCCGCGAGCCTCGGCGCGGTCCGGTCCCAGTGGATCGATGTCACGCCGGCGATGGCGAAGAAATGGCTCGAAAACAACTTCGTCAACCGGCGCGTCGACGACGACACGGTCAAAGCCTACGCGCGCGACATGATCAACGGGGTGTGGGTCGCGACCCATCAGGGCGTCGCGTTCAACGACAAGGACGAACTGATCGACGGCCAGCACCGGCT
>Ga0182030_10009780_pt1 | contig 19584 bp, 19 predicted proteins | sample 812S3MmetaG_FD_121299 | JGI IMG/M metagenome (GOLD analysis project Ga0182030, IMG submission 121299) | Permafrost microbial communities from Stordalen Mire, Sweden - 812S3M metaG (Illumina Assembly) | ecosystem: Environmental > Terrestrial > Soil > Wetlands > Permafrost | place: Sweden... | reverse complement strand
TGCCAACCAATAAAAGTCCCGCGGCGACCGTCACGCCGATAAAGCCGATGGCCGCGCCCGGCAGCGGTTCCGTGATCAGGGCGGCGATGACGGCGGCAAACAGCGCGAAGTAATGCCACGCCGCCGCGCTTAGGCCGGAAGGCGCAGGGACGACAACCAGTATGAGTCCCAGGGCCAGCGGCCCAATCCATTTTCGAAGCTGCTTGGAAGTGGCGGGCGGAGCGCTGACAGGTGCGACTGGCTGCGGGGGCCCGACGGCGGGTGAGGACATGGGTTGGCTCCTTTGGCTCGGAGTAATGATGCCCTGACGCGATCAGCATCGCACTAAATACAAACTGCCGGCGGTGATGAATAACCGTGTCCCAGGTGACGAGCAAGCTGGCTCCCTGCAGGGATGGTTCGTCCGTGCGGACGGCTGGACTGCATTTTCCGCCTCGCGATATTTCCAGATACTGTCTTTCCGACCAAACTAAATCGGGGCACCCTGTTACAGGATGCCCCGAAGGTTTACGTCAGTCAGGTCGATCTACCCCTGACAGCTTACTTGCAGTTCGGGAACTTCCAGGCTGAAACGTTGGTGCTCCAGCCGAAAGTGCCCGTGGCCGTGTAGTACTCGGTCGTGTAGAAGAAGGTGCAGTTGTCAACCGGATCGATCTCGACCGTGCTGTAGTCACCCCAACGATCAGCCGTATCGGTCTGTGAACCGGTGCCGTTGACAAACAGGACTTCAGGTGACAACGTGCCGAGCGGATCGGTGTACTCGCGACCGGCGACAGCGATAGAGGGATAGATGGTCGAGCTGGATTCGCTGTAACCGACCAGCACGTCATCGACATTATCGCGGCTCACCGAACCCATCCAGCGGTACTGGGTATCGCTGGGCGATCCGGCATACGTTCCCTGCTGGAATACCGTGAGGGAGGTGACAGGAACGGTCTTCAAATTTGCGTTGAATTCCATCCACCGCACACCAATCTGGCCGGTTGATGAGGAAACGTCGAAGTTGACATACCAGTGCTGCACTGGCGCCGGTATGGGAGGAGTGGCCGTGGCATTAGCAGGCGGCTTGTCTTCCCAGTAGGAGAAGCGATACATCAGGCGATCGCCGAGCGAGTCGACTTCGTCCGTGACGCCTTTCTGCGGAACGCAGTCGCCACCGTAACCACCGTTGCAGGCCGGGGTGAACGATGCGATGGAAACCAGTTGCGAGTTGCCCAGGCCGGTCATGGTCGCACTGCCGGTGGCCCAGTCGTTGATGTGCATGGAGTAAACCGACAGGTGCTGGGCGTCGACATCGCCAACGCTGCCGATGAAGAACTCGTCCTCACTGCCCGGAGGAGGCGTCGGCGAATCCCGGTCCGCCGGCAACAAGCTGTCTTCGGTCGGGTCGAGCTGGAAGCAGATCTGCTCGGCGCTGCTGTCGCCCGCCAGCATCTTGGCGCGATCGTAGCCGCACATTACCGGCCCGACAAAGCCGCTGCCGCCAGGACCGAAGTTGTTCCAGTTCTGGTAGTAGCCATCACTGTCGCCGTGGCTGGACCAGACTCCCCACTTGGGATAGTCCGGGAAGCCACTCTTGACGACATTGTACTGCCAGGCATACCAGAGATTGTCAGAGAAAGTAGAGGTCTGCGAAACGGCAACGCAAACAACAAATGGCTCGCTGAACACGTTCTGCGCCATGATCCAGCGCTGCGCGTCCCGGTCAAACTTGACGATGATGTCGCCGGCGTTGTTGTTGGCGCACTGCGTACCGGGCAGCAGGTTGGCCCAAATGGTGTTGCCTTCGGTGCTGTCCTGCCCATTCAAGGGAATAATGGCGCCCGTGCTCTTGTCGAAGTCAGCATAGGAAACGTTTACCCATTGCACAACTTCGGTGGTTCCAACTGCCAGGGTTGTATCCGGCGGAGCATCCGGAACGCTGTAGTTCGGGAAGCCCACGCCTACTCCGAGCACATTGTAGACGGGGTTGAACTCGGCGCTCGGCACGCCCGCGTGCTGCTCAACTGGATCGACGACGCGTGGAGCACGGCCTTTGGGAATGCGGTGAACCGGGTTCGCCAGGTGCAGGCCAAACGGCGGAGGAGCTTCCCCGGTCGTCACCCGCCCCGCAGCGAAGGCTGTGGCGTGGCTAAGAATTGGCTGCGGCGATTTGTCGGCCGCAAGCAGCGGCATGCCACACAATAAAACGGCGCACAAAGCGATGCCAGATGCGCCCAGCATTTTACTTCTTGTCATTGTTACCATTCTCCTTTTTCTCCACATCGTCTTCGCGGCAGAACGCTGTGAGCGCCTGCAACGGAGGCGTGTCGCGACAGCAGGTTTTGTTGATGGAGCGCAGTCTTCGAGCGTGTTGAGGCGGACTGCATAAATTCTTATTGATCAACCTTTGAAGCAGTGCCCTAGGCGGGTATTTGAACTATTACATACGATAGTAACGGCGTGCAACTATTAATTGCGTAGTACACGGGCTAACGAGTTCGATTTTGAAAATGCGCTGGCACCAACGTCCCATTTTCCCTCGCCTTATGACGGAATTTGACCATAAATTGCTTTTCCGGCCAGATCAGAGCTGTTTTCGATGAGCGCGTTTCGCCGGAGGCGCTGATGGACACGATCGTTCTTAGAGCTTGCAGCCCCGTCTTTAAGTCTGAAGTCTGATCGCGACAAAACAAAAAACGGCGCGCCGGCATCGCCTTTGATTGACAAATCCACTGAGGGAACCTTAGCCTGAACGCACGAGGAATTATCTTGATTATGACGTCAACGAGAAGGCAGAGTCAGCAACTCCTGCTCGGCCCGCTCGAAATGCAAGTAATGAATGTCGTCTGGTCCGTCGCGCCGTGCAGTGTGCGCGACGTGGTGGAGAGACTGAACTGCAAACTGGCCTACACAACCGTGATGACCACCCTCGACCGGTTGTTCAAGAAGGGCCTGCTGGAGCGGGAGAAATCCGAACGCGCATTTCTGTATTCTCCGCTGCTGTCCAGCCAGGATTGGGAGCGGCGGCGCGCGGGAGATTTGGTGGCTGGTTTTCTTTCCGGCCCGGATTCGCGCGATCTCTTGCTCTCCTCACTGGTCGATGCCGTTGGCCAGCATGACGCCATGCTGCTGGACGAACTGGAAGAGAAGATCCGCAGGAAGCGGCGCGAGCTTTCCAGGATGCCCAAACCATGAACCTTCCCTACACCGTGCGATTGCTGTGCCTTTGCGGTGCATCATTTTTCATGGTCCACACGGCGCTTGCCATGGCTGCGCGCCTGAGCGCAGGCACGGCTACGCGAGTTGCCGAGCATATGAAGCCGAGGTCCGCGGCACGCTTGTTGTTCGCGATCCGCATCTCGCCGCTGGTGTTGAGTTTGTTTGCGGTCCTGGCCTTCTGTGTTCCCAGCTACCTATGGCTTGAGCCGGAAGTGACCGGTGAACGGGTTGGTTTGGTGTGCATGCTGATCGCCTTGCTGGGCGTTGCCGTCTGGGTTCCTGCGCTGGTGCGGGTCATCGGCGCGCTTCGTGGCACGGCTCGTTACTTGCACCGCTGTGAGCGTCTCGGACGAAAAATCACCGTGCCAGGAGAATCGTCGCCCGCCCTCCTGCTGGCCGATAAAGCTCCCGTGCTGGCCGTCGCAGGCGTGTTCCGTCCGCAGCTGCTGATTTCCCGGCGCGTCATGCGCGGTCTCTCCGCCGAACAAAGAGAGGCTGCTTTGCGTCATGAGCGTGCGCACTGCGCGGCTGGCGACAACTTCAAGCGCTTCATGATCCTGCTGGCGCCCGATGCGTTGCCCTTCGTCCGCACCTTCCGCAACCTGGAAGGGGCGTGGTCGAAATTCACCGAATGGGCCGCAGACGATCAGGCGACTGAGGGCGATCCGCAGCGCGCGCTGTCGCTGGCAGCAGCCTTGGTTCGCGTGGCGAAGATGGGCTCCAAGCCGCAGCTTGGCTATCTCTCCTGCTCGCTGGTGGGCGGTGACCAGCAACTCTCAGAGCGCGTCGAGCGGCTTCTGCGTCCGCAAACGAAACCGGGCAAGCCGGTTCGGGAACTCGTTCCTCTGCTTACCAGCGCGGGAGCGCTGACGGCATTGGCGATCGCGGTAATGACGCTCTGGCCTGGCAGTCTGTCTGTCGTCCATCAGGCTCTGGAGCAGTTGGTCCACTAAGAAATCCCTCAACGGTTTTCAAAACACAGATAGCGATGTACGAGCTCTGGCAGCGACGCCACTGAGACCTGCGCTAGCATCCTCGCTCGCTCTGCATCAGCCGAGATGGTCTCCACATCGCCGGTAATGAACGCTGTCCTCATGCCGAGCCGCAGCCCAGCTTCAATGTCGCGCAGGGAATCTCCCGCCATGAGGCTGTTTTCAGGCCGGGCCCGAGGGAAGTCGAGGAACGCCTGTTCGAACAGCCCGGTCAGCGGCTTGCGGCAATTACATTGCCCCTCGTCATGCGGGCAGAAATAGATGCCGTCCAGATGGCCGCCGCGGGCCGCCAGACGTTCCCGCAACTTGGCGTGCATTCGCGCCAGATCGTCTTGCGAATACAGACCCAGCGCGATGCCCCGCTGATTAGTGACTACGATCACCCTGCGTCCCGAACGGTTCAGCGCCGCGACTGCATCCTCAACGCCCGGCAGCATTTCGAGTTCTTCCGCGCAGGTGACGAACCGCCCCTCCGGAGGCTGGCGGTTCAGCACGCCGTCCCGATCTAGGAAAACAAACTCGATATCCGAAAATTCAATGGCTCGGCTTTTGCCCATCGCATTTATAATTGCGCAACAAGCTTCTCCACAGGTTCTGGGAAGATCCTCACATTCCTCGTAAGGCGAGGGGCGAATGCCATCTTCTCTGAATCTGGCCGGCGTCTTCAGTGACGCTCTCTGCGAACACATCACCATTATCCGCCGACTTGAAGCTCAACAGGACTCTTTCGAGCGCGCGGCCACCCTTATCACCGATGCGTTAGTCCGCGGTAACAAAGTACTCTGGTGCGGTAACGGCGGCAGCGCCGCGGATTCCCAACACCTCGCTGCCGAACTGGTGGGACGCTTCCGTCGTCGCCGTAGCGGGCTGCCCTCCATAGCTCTGACCACCGACACCTCCATCCTGACTGCTGTCGCCAACGACTTCGGATATGACGAAGTATTCAGCCGGCAGGTCTCGGCGCTGTGCCAGCCAGACGATGTCGTCGTCGGCATCTCCACCTCCGGAAACAGCAAGAACGTTTGTGCCGCCTTGCAGCGGGCCCGCCAGCTCAAAGGGGTGACTGTGGCGATGACGGGGCGGAACGGCGGGCGCCTGGCCACGCTGGCCGACGTTTGCATTCGCGTGCCGTCAACCGATCCGGCACGAATACAGGAGGCTCATATCCTCTTCGGGCACATGCTGTGCGAGTGGATCGAACTGGCTACATGCATCCGCGAAGCGGTCGCGGGAGGCGGAGGCGCCTATGATCCCGGAGCTGCGTGACATCGTGCCGCTGGTCGAGTCGGGCTGGCGCCGCGTTCCGGTTCTCGTAGTCGGCGATGTCATGCTCGACCAATACGTCTGGGGCGAGGTGGACCGCATCTCGCCCGAGGCGCCGGTGCCGGTGCTCCGGGCTACGCTTCGCGACGAGAAGCCGGGGGGCGCAGCCAATGTGGCGATGAACCTGGCCGGGCTTGGTGCGTGTGTGACGCTTGTGGGTTTCGGCGGCGGCGACCGCGAGCAGGAAACTTTGGAATTGCTCCTGGCTGACGCGGGAATCGAGCCATTGCTGACGGCTGTCCCGAACACGCCGACAACTACCAAGCTGCGAATCCTCTCAGGTCATCAGCAGATGATGCGACTCGACTCGGAAGCGGCCCCGGTTTTCTCCGAAGCCGACTACCGGAGATTGCTGGAGCGTGCCTTTGCGGCATTGCCAGGCGCTGCGGTCGTAGTGCTATCGGATTACGCAAAGGGTGTGTTGAGCGAAGCTGTTTGCCAGGCGGTGATTTGCGAGGCGCGCAAGCGCGGGGTGCCTGTTCTCGTCGATCCAAAGAGCCAGAGCTTTGCCCGATATCGCGGCGCGAACGCAATCTGCCCCAATCTGAAAGAGCTGGCGGCAGCGACGGGTGAAGTGGCAGCCAATCTGGATCAGCTCTTGAGCGCAGGCCAGGCTCTCTTACCTTCACTCGAACTGGAGTTCATCGCCGTGACGCTCGGGGAGAAGGGAATTGCCGTATTACAGAGGACTTCGCGGCTTCATGCGCCCGCCGTGGTACGCCAGGTGTACGACGTTTCCGGGGCAGGCGATACGGTGATTGCCGTCTTGGCGCTCGCCGTGGCCTGCGGCCTGCCTATCGACACCGCAGCGCAAGCCGCCAATGTCGCCGCCGGAATCGTAGTCGGCAAGGTTGGCACGGTGCCGATTCAGCGCGAGGAGCTTCTCGGCGCGTTGGCGGAAGAAATCTCGCTCCGCATGGACGAGAAGGTATTGCACCTGGACCGGCTGCTGGCGCGGGTGACGACGTGGAGGTCGGCGGGGCAGCGCGTGGTGTTCACCAATGGCTGCTTCGACATCCTGCACATCGGTCACATCCGATTGCTGGAGGAGGCGCGGCGCAAAGGCGATCGGCTGATCGTCGGCCTCAATAGCGATGACTCGGTGCGGCGGCTCAAGGGGCCGTTGCGGCCCATCGTCGGCGAGAGTGAGAGGGCGCAAGTGCTCGCGGCGCTCAGCGCGGTTGACGCGGTTGTCGTGTTCCACGAGGACAATCCGCTGCGCTTGATCGAGGCCATCCGTCCGGACGTTCTGGTTAAGGGTGGTGACTACACCGAAGACTCGATCGTCGGCGCTAGCGAGGTGCGTGCCTGGGGAGGCCGGGTCGAGCTGATTCCACTGGCCGGCGGCATCAGCACCACGCGGCTCATCGCGAAGTCGGTAGCCAGTGCGCAGTCCAATCTCAAGTCGAAGGCCCTTTCGGCATGAGACGCCGACTGCCGCCGCCGCTCTTCTTCTCCGTGCGTCTGCCCACCTTGCTGGCAATGTTTTGGCGCTCACACGTTGGCAGCCGGCCGATTGCCGGGGTCTCGCAAAAAGAACCTCGGGCGTTCATCGTCTTCCGGCTCGATTCGCTGGGCGATGTCGTAATGACGACCCCGCTCTTTCGCGCGCTGAAGAAGGCCCATCCCGGATCACGCTGCACCGTGGTCGTGCAGGAGTGCTATAAACCGCTCCTCGTGACCAACCCGCACATCGACGAAATCCTGACGCTGCCGAAGGTCAGACCCGTATGGCTACCACAGGGCGTGAGAAGGCTGCTTTCGGCCACTGTGCTTTATTGGACGCGATTGCGCAAACGGCACTTCGACTTCGCGGTTTCGCCGCGCTGGGATGTGGACACGCACTTGGCAACATTTCTCTGCGTCCTGACACACGCCGCAAGCCGCGTTGGTTACAGCGAAAAGGCATCTCTGGCGAAACAGCAGATCAATCGCGGATTTGATGCCGCCTACAACGTATGTCTGCCGGCGGGTCCCGTGCGACACGAAATTCTGCGTAACCTGTCGGTAGCCGGCGCGGTTGGCGCAACCATCGCCGACGCAACACTCGAGGTACAGCTGACCGAACGAGACCGAAGGAGCGCGGCGGAGCTCCTGGCAAAGGTGCCGGCTTCGACTAAGTTGGTGGCGATCGGAATTGGCGCTGCCAGTCGAAGCCGGCGATGGCCGCTGGGATGCTACGCCGATGTCATGAACGACCTGGCAAAGGGATGTTCCGTTCAGCCCGCGATCGTGTGTTCCGCCGCAGAACTGGGCCGGGCTTTGAAACTTGCCAGCCTCCTGCAAAGAAGGCCGATCATTCTCGCCGGGGCGCGGCTCCGCGAAGTATGCGCCGTGCTGGAACGGTGCGATCTCTTCCTCGGAAACGATAGCGGCTGCGCACATCTTGCTGCCGCGATGGATTGCAAAGTCATCGTGATCTCACGCCATCCGCGCGACGGCGACCCCAACCATTGCAACAGTCCGCTGCGCTTCGCTCCGCATTGCGCTCATGTTCGTGTCCTGCAGCCCGCGACCGCTCTTGACCGCTGCGGGGAGGCGTGTCGTTCGGACCAGCCGCATTGCATCACCAAAGTTTCTGTAGATGAGGTTGTCGCTGCGGCACGGCTGATGCTGAAAGAAACGCCAGCGGTTGTCGTCCCGCCGCTGTCGAAGGCCTTGCCGGACAAGGCACAGCGATTGCTGCACGCTCATTCGGCGGAAGCCATTCGCCGCGCGGTCGAAACGCTTCGTGCCGCGGCTGACCGGCCGCCCGCGCTGCTCTGATCTGGATTCATGCCGTGAAGCTCTACTTGCCATCATCGCGCTATGGCCGGATCCTCCAGGCAGTTTGTTCCGGCACTGCCGCACGATTACTGACCAGTGGACTCACGCTGGTCTCGTTGCCGCTTGCTGTGCGCTATCTGGGAGCCGAACGCTATGGCGTTTGGGCCACCATCACCACGACCGCCGTGTGGATCAACCTGCTTGACCTCGGCATCGCCAACACGCTGACGAACAAGATCTCAGAGGCGTATGCGCTGGGTGACAAGACGGCAGCCGCCCGCTACTTCACCGATGCGCTCGTCCTTACTGGCGGAGTCGCCGCTGGAGTTGGGGTGGTTTTGGCATTCGCCTTTCCCAGCATCAACTGGGCGCGATTGTTCAATGTGAGTGCGAATGTAAGCGCGTCAGAAGTGGAATACACGGCGGCCGCCGCCGCGGGCCTCATATTGTTGTCACTGCCATGTGGCTTGACGAGCAAGCTGCTCGCGGGGTATCAGGAACTGTATCGCAACAACTACGCCACATGTGCGGGCGCTCTAGCCGGCGTGTGCGGACTTGCGCTCGGCATCGCACTGCACGTTTCCATGCCGGTGCTGTTTGTCATGTCCGCCGGATGCCTTACGTTTGCCAGCCTTGCCACTCTGATCCTGTTTGTCGCGTGGCAGAAGCCGTGGCTGCTTCCGCGGGCTTCACTGGTTGATCGCTCGTCCATCATGGAACTTCTGGATTCGGGTTGGTCCTTCTTCCTGATCCAGGTCGCGGCAGTCGTTGTCTTCAGCTCCGACAACTTGATTGTGAGCCATTACCTTGGTGCGTCGCAGGTAACGCCCTACAGCGTGACCTGGCGAGTTGTCGGCTTCGCGGCCGTCCTGCAATCGCTGATCTTTCCCGCCTTGTGGCCGGCTTACGCCGAAGCCTATGCCAAGCGCGACTACGGTTGGATTCGGCGGACCTTCCTCATGACGATGAAGGGCACAATGGCGCTGAACCTGTCGTGTGTGGCAATGCTGATGCTCTTCGGACGGAGTTTGATACGGGTTTGGGCTGGCCCATCCGCGGTGCCGAGTACCTATCTACTGCTTGCCATGGGAACCTGGTCGATCGTAAATGGATTCATGAGCGTCGAGTCCTGCCTGCTGGCAGCGTTGAACCGCACGCGCGAACAGGCCGTTTTGTCGATGATCGCGGCCGCCATGAACATTGCGTTGTCACTGGCTTTGGTTCGCCACATCGGAGCGCTGGGAGTCATTGGAGGAACAATACTTTCCTATCTCATCGTGCTGGTAGTTCCGCAGACGCTCATTGTGCGAAGTGTGTGGAGGCGGGAATTAGCGGCAGGACGGCCGCTTTTCGCCCTTCGCTCTTCTCGGGCCGCTGGCTAGTTGCTAGTTGCTAATTGCTTCTTCACGCCAGAAACGGATTGCTCTCCCGCTCATTGCCGATGGTCGTTAGCGGCCCGTGGCCCGGAACCACGATGGTCTCATCCGGCAGAGCCAACACCGGTCCATGCAGTGAGCGCATAATTTTTTCGTATGAGCCGCCGGGCAAGTCGGTGCGGCCGATCGAGCCGGCGAACAACGTATCGCCCGCGATCAATTTCTTCTCCGGCGCAAAGTACAGGCAGACGCTGCCTTCGGTGTGGCCGGGAGTATGCAGAACATCGGCAACCAGGCTACCGGCGCGGACTTGATCGCCCGTGCCCAGGCTGGCGTCGATCGTCACTTTCTCCGGCGCGCGCATTCCGATCCATGCCGCCTGCACGTCCAGCATCTTCAGCAGAGCGTAGTCGTTCTCGTTCAGCAGGATTGGCGCGCCGGTCAGCCGTTTCAGCTTCATCGCTCCGCCCACATGATCGATGTGGGCGTGGGTCACGACAATCTGCTTCACCGTCAGGCCGTGGCGCTGCACGATGGCCATCACGTCTTCGATGTCGTCTCCGGGGTCGATGACGATAGCTTCCTTGGTCTGCTCATCGCCCACTACCGAGCAGTTGCACTGCAGCGGCCCGACAGGAAAAATCTCGTGAATCATGGTTCCAAGCTATCACGAAGCGTTGGGTCGGTTCGCGGTGATACTGCCCAGGAAGCGGGAGGGCTGAGGTTGGGATTATGGCCGATGCCGAAGTGCACGTTGAGACTGCTCTTTTGTGATCCGTTTCGCTGTGTCCTATCGATCGGCGCTTCCTCTTGCGTTGTCATCCCCGACGGCGCGGCTTTATAGCCTGAGGAAAAGACACTCTAGCTGCCATACGATTTTGAAACACCCCTCAACGAAAACGGTTCTCCGTGCCTGCCAGCAGGCGCCGGATGTTGTCCTTGTGCCTCACGATGATCAGCAGAGACGAGGCGGCGATCAGCAACAGGATCGGCGCGCTGGTGCGTTCCGCCGGGCTTAGCCACCATACGCACAACGGAAATGCCGCACCGGCAACCATGCTGCCGAGCGAAACGTAGCGCGTCAGCGCGACGACCAGAACAAACAGCACCAGCGCTACCAGCATAGCTCGCGGCGCCAAAGCGATGAACGAGCCAGCCGCAGTTGCCACTCCCTTGCCGCCTTTGAAGCCCAGCCACACGGGGAACATGTGACCGAGAATTGCGATGAACGCCGCCAGCGCCGCCAGCAAGAAGATCGTATGGCTGCTCGTTATGACTGTAGGGCGATCGTAAACGCTGGTGGAAACCGACCCTCCGAGGTGTTGCCTGCTGGCAATCCAGAAAACAAAGGCAACCGCTGCGTAACCCTTCAGCGCATCGAGCAGAAGTGTCGCAATCGCCAATCCCTTCGATCCGGTGCGCGCGACGTTGGTGGCCCCGATATTGCCGCTGCCGGTCTTGCGCACGTCTTCTTTGCGAAAGATTCGCACCAGTAAATAGCCGAATGGAATCGATCCCAGCAGGTAAGCGACGACGACGATGATGAGGACGAGTTCGATCAAGGCACAATTAGTACTTGCAGGTGAATTCTTTAATCTTTTCGCTGCCGATTTCACGCACTGCAATCCTGAGCTGATATGGCTTATGCAGGCGCGCGGGATAAATATTCTTCCCCGCATGGCTGTAAACACCAGTATCGCATTGGAAGCTGATGTTCTCGGGTGGCTTGGTTGGGTCGTCCTTCGACGTCAGCACGCCCGCCCCCATAGTAGTTGTTGCTCCCTTGTGGGTGCGGCGGGACGTGCTCGTGACCGTCAGCACAAGGGGATATTTGCTCGCCTGCGATTCGCTTTGCGCCGTCGGGCTGCTTTCAGAAGCAGTCCGGGCAAGGTTCCCCGCGTTCGCAGCCAACGCCAGAATCAGGACGCCGCACACAATCGCGACCCGGAGGGCTGGTAAACCCGCGCGGCGTGCCATCGTTTGCCTCCTGCACTTCAAACTGGAAGTCCGGGTTCACTCAGCGCGTATCGTGCCATCTTCGTGTACTGCGCGCCCTTCGGGGACAGCTTGCTCTCGTAGAGACAGAACACGCGCGCCGTCATTGTACCGAACTCGAGGGGCGCGAGACTCTCCAGCTTAGCGCGCACCGCGAGTAGTCCAGGCGCAGAGTGTTCTCCACAGACCGGCTTGGGACGGCCACTGCCGGCACGGGCCAGCGTCAGGTGGGGCTTGTAAGGACCTGCGTCGCGTTCGAATCCCAGCGGCTTCAGCGCCGCGCTCACGGAGTTTGCCAGCTCCTGCAATCGCGCGTCCGAAGCGATCCCTACCCAGAACACGCGCGGCGATTTTGCCCCCGGGAAAAAACCCGTACCGCGAAACGCCAACGGGACCGCTGCGCCTTTGACCTGCTGCAACGCGCTGCGAATCCCCTCCAGTTTTTCCGTCTCACCCAAAAACTGAAGCGTCACGTGAAACGTCTCCGGCCCCACCCAGCGCACATCGGGAGCAAGTGCCCGCATCTGGTTACGAAACTCGCCAATGCGCCGTCGAATCTCCGAATCGATATCCAGCGCTACGAACAGTCGCATGACAGTCACTGGCTAATCGCTAGTTGCTAATTGCTAGTTGCTTCCTCTCACATCAACATCCGCCGCACCAGGTCGAGTGCCAGCTGGCTGGTCCATCGCCGCACCCGCTCACGGTCGCCGAAAAAGCGGCGTTGCACGACCTCGTGTTTGTGACCGTTGGTGACCGCGACGTAAACCAGCCCGACCGGCTTCTCTTCCGTGCCGCCGCCGGGACCGGCGATTCCCGTCACGCCGACGCCGATATCGGCGCCGCAAAGTTCGCGAATGTTTTCCGCCAGCGCTACGGCCACTTCTTTACTCACCGCGCCGTGCGCCTCGATCATCAGCGGTGGAACGTCCGCGAAGAGCGTCTTGAGATCGTTGGAGTAAACCACCGCCCCGCCCAGGAACCAGCGCGAGCTGCCAGGAACTGATGTGAGGCGTTCGGCGACCATGCCTCCGGTGCAGGACTCGGCCACGGCCAGCTTCGCGTTTCGCATTTGCATGTAGTAGCTGACGATCTCCTCCAGCGACTCACCTTGCGCGGAGAATACGGCATCGTCAAACTCGTCCTCCAGTTCGCCAGCCAGTCGGTCCACTTCGGCTTGCGCTTCGCCTTTCGTCGCTGCGGTCGCGTTCAAGTGAAACTCAACCTGGCCTTGTCCCGCCAGCACTGTCGTCTCGACATTCGGGTATTTCTTGTAGATGGGAGCAGCGCGCAGATCAACCGCCGATTCGCCCATCATGGCAACCTTCAGCACCCGGCCGGCGATCGCCGCAGGAGGCACTTTGTCGCGCAAGCGCGGCGCGCATTCGATGTCCCACATGGTCTCCAACTCGTGCGGAGGGCCGGGCAGCAGTGCGATGATTCGTGGCTTGTCCGCATACGTCGTCTCCAGCCACTGTCCCGGCGCCGTGCCCTTAGGATTCGGCAGTATCACCGCGCCCTGCAAAACATCCGCCTGTTGCGCGTTGTTCTCCGGCATCTTAAGGCGACGCTCGGCGAAACGCTTATACATTTCGGTGACCATGGTGTTGTCGCGCTTCAGTTCGACGCCAAGCGCGGCGGCCACAGCCTCGCGCGTCAGATCATCCTGCGTAGGCCCCAGTCCGCCCATGAAGATCGCAATGTCCGCGCGGGCAATCGCAGTCCGCGCTGCCGAGATGAGGTGATCGAGATTGTCGCCGACGACCGTCTTGAAAGAGACACTGATTCCCAGCCCATTCAGGCGCTCAGTCAGGAAAAGCGAATTGGTGTCCTGGCGGTACGGAGTCAGCATCTCCGAACCAATCGCGATGATTTCCGCAATCACGGTTTCAGTCTAGCAAAAGCAGCAATTAGCAATTAGCGATTAGCAATTAGCTCTGCGCTACAACGGTTCGCGTGCGCGGCACCGCGTCCCGACATCCGGAGATTCGCTCGCCGGAATGGCAGCAAGGCGCTGAGTAAATACCAATCGCAAGAACTAGTTGCTAATTGCTGTCCTTAGCTTGTCGGCAGCAACGACCGCCCTTCGATGTCCCATGAGAGATGATGCAATCCGCTGGTGGTGGCCAGCACAACGTAGCCACCTGGGGCGAATGCCAGTCCCACTAGATTGTGGCCAGAGACGGCCAGCGACGCCTTGCGGTCAGGAGTGATCCTCACAATGCCGCGCCGGCCATTGTGCGAGGCTGCGACATAGAGATTGTCGTCAACGTCCACGGCAATTCCCTGCGGACGTCCCAGTCCGCGATAGAACTCGCTGACCTCGCCATGCGGATCGACCTGATGAACCGCGTCGAAACTGGAGGTGGTAGGGCCGGTAATGTACAGATTGCCATTGTTGCCGAAGGCGAGGTGATACGCCGCAATGCTGGGCTCAATGGTTGCGAAGACGAAGATCTGCCGGTCACGGCTGATCTTGAAGATGGTCCCGCTGCGGTCGCCAACGTAGAGATTGCCTTCGCGATCGAAGGCGATACCGGTCGCAACTCCCATGCCCTCGGCGTAGGTAGTCATCGTGCCGTTTAGCGCGACGCGGTAGACGGTCCCGTCATAGCGCGACGAGACATACAGACTGCCCGACCGATCGAATGCCAGGCCGGTGGCGTTCATCATCTCGTGAAGAAAAGGCTTGATGTTGTAATTGGTGTCGATTCGATAGATGGCGACCGGGACCTTCTGTCCTCGCGACCCGGAGAACGTCACATAAATGTTGCCTTGCGCGTCGACCGCGGGGTTGGATACGGGATGCAGGCCCTCGGCGATCGGCACGGCGATGCGCACTTCCTGGGGATTACTCGTGCAGCCGTCGGCCGAAACTACCACCTCGCCCGACGCAGCGCCATCCGGAACGCGCGCCACGATGAACTGATCAGAACTGATGATGACAGGCCCATCCACATCGCCGAAGCTGACCTTTGGCCGGCGCAACTCGTGTGGGCCGAGGCCGCTGCCGAGGATGCGGATTTCGCCCCCAGGCATAGCGCAAACGGGATCGATGGCGTAGATGTGGGGCTTGCCGTTTAGGTTTCTTGTTCCCGTCTTGCGATCCATGATCAGTCCAGCATTGCAAAATCAGACGCAGTGCAGCAAATGTTTGTAACCGCCAACGGAGTATGAACGCCCAAAGACGAGCGCCGTAGGCGCGGAGTCAGTCTAGCCCAGCACGGAGCCGCAGGCGGAGTGCTGGGTAAGTGAGATCTCTCGGCTGAGCCCCGTAGGGGCGTCACAATGCTCATATAGAATCCTCGGCACTGCGATCCTGCTAGCGGACCACCCCAAAGTGCAGCAATAGTTGCAAAACAACCAGCGCATAAACCCCTGCGCCCAGATCGTCAACCATGATGCCGGTGCCTCCCGGCAGTTTTTCCAGACTACGCACGGGCGGCGGTTTCACGATATCGAACGCACGAAAAAGTATAAAGCCGGCGAGCAGCGCTTGCCACACGATGGGACACGCGATGAACGTCACCAGTTGCCCGGCCACCTCGTCGATGACAACGTGCGACGGATCGTGGCCGCCGCAACCGCGCTCCTCCAGCGTCGCCGCGGGAATGCCGATGGCGACCGTGAGCAGAATGAGCACGAGAATTACCGGCAGGCGCGCAGCCGGCGGAAGATACGCGGCCAGCAGCCACCATAGTAACGCCGCCGCCAGCGATCCCCATGTGCCGGGGGCCGGGCGCAGTCTTCCTGCGCCAAAGAAGGTGGCCACCATCGTCGCCCACATAGGCGCTGACGAACGGACCTCCGAGGACTCAGTTGGCTTTTTTATTTTCAGCATTGGGATGGCTGTAGTCGCCCGTCTCCGGATCGTTCAACGGCGTTGAGATGACGTAGCCGCCGCTGGCCCACTTGCCCAGATCGATCAGCCGGCAGCGCTCGCCGCAAAACGGAAACTCCGGATCCGACCCCAGCACGATCTTCCGGCACGTCGGACAACGGAGGCTGGCAGTACGTTTGGGCATGTTCAGTTCCCAGTGGTAGACAGTGGTCAGTTGTCGAAACCGAGTCCCAGCTCAGGGAGAAATTATTGCTCCTGCTTATCGCTTCAGGACATCCTTATCTTCGCCGTCGCCGACTCTCACTGGCGGCTGACTACTGGCAACTGGCTACTGATTATTCTAACCACCAGATCATACTCGTGGGCTTCGGTGATTTCGCAGCGGTAGAATTCGCCTTCACGAGCGTCATCAAGATCGCCGAAATCGTTGACGTACACCGTGCCGTCGATTTCCGGCGCGTGCATTGCGGTGCGGCCTTCCCACAGCAGATCGGTCTCGGCGGATGGGCCTTCCAGCAATAGATCGAATTGCTTGCCGACCAGCGCGCGCTTCTTCTTGCGGCTGATCTGCTTCTGAAGCGACATCAGCTTCTTGCGCCGCCGCTCGACCTCTTTCGCGGGAACTTTGTCTCGCAAGTCAAACGCCTTGGCGCCCTCTTCATCCGAATATCCGAAAACGCCCAGCCAATCGAACTGTGCCTCGCGCACAAATTGGCACAGTAACTCGAAGTCCTGCTCGCTCTCGCCGGGGAAACCGACGATGAACGACGTGCGCAACGTGAGATCGGGAATCTCGCGCCGCATCTTCTCGATGGAGCGCAGGAAAATATCGGCACCCGCGCCGCGCTTCATCCGCCTCAAAACATCCGGCGAGGCATGCTGCAACGGGACATCAATGTAGGAGCAGATTTTCTCGTGCGCCGCGATGGTCTCCAGCAGCTTGCCCGTGATCTTGTTGGGATACGCGTAAAGAAATCTGATCCAGCGTAGCTCGTCAATCTCCGCCAGACGCTCCAGCAGCAACGGCAAACCGTCTTTAAGACCGAGGTCTTCGCCGTAGCACGTTGTGTCCTGCCCGATCAGCGTAACTTCGCGAACGCCCTGCTGCGCCAGGCGCTGCGCCTCGGCGACCACGGACTCGAAACGCCGCGAACGAAACTTCCCGCGCAACTGCGGGATGATGCAGAACGAGCAGGGATGATCGCAGCCTTCCGCGATCTTGATGTATGCCGAATATTTCGGTGTCGCCAGTACGCGCGGCGTGTTCTCGTCGTAGAGATAATTCGGCAGATCGGCGATTGCGCCATCCCATCCGTCTTTTGAGAATCTTCCGGCAGCTTCGCGGGCATCGCCTTCGGAACGGCTGTTCAGGATCACGAACGGCGAATTCCCGGCTTTCGCCGGTTCGATTCCGGCGGCGTTCAGGATCTGCTGAAGCTCGCCGGTTCCAATGACGGCGTCGACTTCGGGAATGTTCTTCTGGATTTCGTTGCGGTAGCGTTCAACCAGGCAGCCGGCGACGATCAGCTTCTGCGCTCGTCCGGCGATCTTGTGTTGCGCCATCTCCAGGATCGTGTCGACCGACTCCTGCTTGGCGGAGTCGATGAACGAGCAGGTGTTCACGACGATGATGTCGGCGTCTTCGGCGCGTGGCGTGATCTCGGCTCCGCCCTGCGCCAGCAGGCCCATCATCACCTCGCTGTCCACCAGGTTCTTGGGACAGCCCAGGCTCACAAATCCTATTTTCTTGGGAGTGACGGCAGACGGACGTTCCTCAACGGCGTCCAGCAAGGCCACAGAATCGCTTTTCGGCTGCATGCAATCTCTCTATTTTAACATCGTTTCATGCGGCAGCTTTGCCGGTGAGATTGTTGCAGATCGCACAGGTCTATGGGTCCGCTGGCATCCGCGAAGGGATGCTAATATTGGAAGTGTCGGGCGCTGGTCCCGCGCAACGCAATCTTGTGAAACCCGCCAGGTCCGGAAGGAAGCAACGGTAGCAGGCCAGTGCGTGTGCAGCGGTCAACTGGCGCCTGGCTTTTTGAGCTACTAGCTTTTAGCCGTTAACACTTAGCGATCAAAATCTTCCGGCATTAAGCCAAGCCGTCTCGCATCGACCGTGCTAAAAGCCAACGGCTAATGGCTAAGAGCCGGAATCATAGACTTTCCGTGTTGTATCCTTCAAAATGAACAGGCATTCATAGCAGGAGAACTCTATTGTCTAGTCGGCGCGCCAAAATCACCGCTCTCGGCACCTACGTTCCGCCTCGCATTCTTACCAATCAAGATCTCGAAAAAATGGTCGACACCACCAACGAGTGGATACTGGAGCGCACCGGCATCCGCGAGCGCCACTTGGTGGACAAAGGAGTCGCCGCCAGCGACTTGGCGGTCGAAGCTGTCAGGAACCTGGTGAAGTCTCATCCCATGGACTTGCAGGAAATCGATCTGATCGTCGTGGGAACAGTCACTCCCGACATGATGTATCCCTCCACCGCGTGCCTGGTGCAACACAAACTGGGAATTCATCGCACCTGGGGCTTCGACGTTTCTGCCGGCTGCTCGGGCTTTCTCTACTCGCTGAACACTGCCGCCGAATTCATCGAATCTGGCCGCTACAAGAAAGTGCTGGCGATCGGAGCGGACGTGAACTCTTCCATGACCGACTTCACCGATCGAGCGGTCTGCATTATTTTTGGCGACGGCGCTGGCGCCGTGCTGCTGGAGCCGGCGGAAGAGGGCGAAGATTACGGAATCATCGATATCGAGGCGCAGATTGAAGGCGTGGGCGGGCAATCTCTGTACATGCCGGGCGGCGGAAGCCTGCATCCCGCGTCGCATGAGACCGTCGATCAGAAGATGCACTACATCCACCAGGATGGGCAGCAGGTCTTCAAGTACGCCGTGAAGAAGATGTCGGAGATGACCGAACGCGTGCTGCAAAAGAACGGCCTCACCGGCAAAGACGTGGACTGCTTCATCGCCCATCAGGCCAACAAACGAATCATCCTGGCCACCGCCGAACGCCTGAAGATGCCCTTGGAGAAGGTCGTCATCAACATCGAGCGCTATGGCAATACAACGGCCGGAACGATTCCCCTAGCCATGCAAACCGCGGTTGATGAAGGGAAGCTCAAGAAGGGTAATCTGGTTTTGCTGGCTGCGGTCGGCGCGGGCTTCACGTCCGGCGCGACGCTGCTGCGCTGGGCCTTCTAGCTTCGAACCAAATAAGCCTGGCTTACGTATCACGATCATGCTTGATCGAAGCTATCGCTCCTCCTTTTTTCTGTGGCCCACCTGCTTCATGCTCGTGCTCCTGATCGCGGCCGGCGTCGCGTCAGGCCAGCAAACAAAGGCCAATCCATCTGACCTCGCCCTGGTTGGAGGTACAGTTTATACCTCGCCAACAGCCGCTCCCATCGACGATGCAGCGGTGCTGGTGCATGACGGGAAAATCCTCGCCATTGGCAAGCGTCGCGAGATTGCCATTCCTGACTCCGATCAGGTCATCGACTGCACAGGAAAAGTCATAACCGCCGGCTTCTGGAACAGCCACGTTCACTTCACCGAAGAAACGTGGAACAACGCGGCAACCGCGCCGTCCAACAAGCTTGAGCAACACATGCAGGAGATGCTGACTAGCTGGGGCTTCGTCGCAGTGTTCGATCTTGGCTCGGTGCCGGAAAACACGCGCGCCCTGAAGCGGCGTATTGCGGACGGCCAACTGGCCGGGCCGCAAATCTTCATGGCCGGCGACATCTTTCCCAAGAACGGTATTCCCATCTATCTGCCCAGGGACGCTGGCTTGCCGCAGGCCGGAACTCCGGAGGAGGCACGAGCGCTCGCGACGGGCTACATGGCTGCCGGCGACGATGCCGTCAAGCTGTTTACCGGGTCGTTCCAAGGCGACAAGCCCGTTATTGATATGCCTGAGCCTGTAGCCAAGGCTGCCGTGGATGTGGCCCACGCGCACGGCAAGCCTGTGTTCACGCATCCGCAGAACCGAGCCGGCCAGGACAACGCGCTGGCCGCCGGCGTAGACGTGTTGGCGCACACCATCCCGGGCGAGGGCGAATACACGAAAGACGAG
>Ga0182030_10009777_pt1 | contig 19591 bp, 15 predicted proteins | sample 812S3MmetaG_FD_121299 | JGI IMG/M metagenome (GOLD analysis project Ga0182030, IMG submission 121299) | Permafrost microbial communities from Stordalen Mire, Sweden - 812S3M metaG (Illumina Assembly) | ecosystem: Environmental > Terrestrial > Soil > Wetlands > Permafrost | place: Sweden... | reverse complement strand
GTCACGGTCGCCTTCCCTTGCAGAAAGAGAAGCAGTTCCTCGTGCGCGCCCGTCGTGTGCCGATGCATATCTCCGCCGGGCCGAAGCACGACTCGCCCCGAGCGCATTCCGGCTGTCTCGGGCGGCCCCTCTAGCAGCGGTTGTTCTCGAGAGGCCGGGTCGAGCACGATTCGGTGCCACGTGGGCGGTGATGAGGCCGGAGCGCAAGCCGACGCCCATGCGGTGTAGGCGAGCGTGGAGCTCAGTCTGCGAGTGAGTTTCACGTCACTCAACTCGAAATTGCGAACTTGCCATATGCCTCTGCGTCCATGAGCGTTTCTGCTTCGCCTGTAGCGTTCGGCGCGAGTGCGACCATCCACCCCGATCCGTAGCAATCCTCATTGATGAGCTCAGGGCGACTGGCCAATGCATCGTTCAGACGGACGACCGTCCCCGAAATCGGCGCAAAGAGATCGCTGAGTGTCTTTACGCTCTCCACGGTTCCAAACGGCTTACCTGCACTGATCTTGTCTCCCACCTTCACGTCGAACGTGACGAGGGTCACGTCGCCGAGCTGCTCGACGGCGAACGCAGTAATTCCCACGGTTACTTCGGCGCCGGTCGTTCGAGCCCATTCGTGCTCTTTTGTGTAGCGGAGATCAGCCGGATTATTCATCTCTGTCATCCTCGGGGTGTGTCACGCAAATAGAAGGGAGTCTTCACGACAACGGCTTCGACATCCTTGCCACGGCAGTCGACGAAAAAACGGCTGCCAATCGCGGCAGTAGCCGCTTCCAAATACCCGAGGCCGATATTCTTGCCTAGGGTGGGCGCGGGACTGCCACTCGTACACAAGCCGATCGTACGCCCTGCTTCATCGTGCAGTGCGTAGCCATGGCGCGCGATCCCTCGACCGACCATTTCGAAGCCTACGAGCCGACGCGGCAGTGGCCGCGCTCGAAGGTCTGTCAGCGCTGCCCGTCCGATGAACTCACCTTTGTCGAGCTTTACCACCCAGCCAAGACCGGCTTCGAGCGGGTGAGTCGTCTCGTCGATGTCGTTACCGTAGAGAGAAAGCCGAGCTTCGAGCCGCAGAGTATCTCGGGCGCCGAGGCCAACGGGCTGGCAGCCCAGCGACTGCCCAGCTTCGAGAAGGGCTTTCCAGAGAACGGGCCCCTCGTCCCAATTGCAGAAGATCTCGACTCCGTCCTCACCGGTATATCCGGTCCGAGCTGTCGTGCACCGCACACCTGCAAGAGACGTATCGCGGAATTCGAATGAGCGCAGCGATGCAGCCCCTTCGCCGTCCGCCCCGAGGCGCGCGAGGATCTGGAAACTCTTCGGGCCCTGAAGCGCGAGGAGCGACGTCGACGGGCTTTCATCGACGAACGTGCACTTCCCCTCGGCTGCGCGGCCGAAGTGCGCGCTCATCTTGGCTACGTTCGACGCATTGCACACGATCAGCCAATCGTTCTGGGATCGCCGGTAGACGATGAGGTCGTCGAGGATGGTGCCTCGCTCGTTGCAGGCGCAGGCGTAGAGGGCATGCCCGTCGTTCAGTCTTTTTACGTCGTGGGTCACGACGCTGTCGACGACGCGTTCGGCACGCTCGCCACTCAATCGGAGCTGTCCCATATGACTGACGTCGAACAGGCCAGCGGCCGTGCGAACCGCGTGATGTTCTGTGACGATGCCAGCATATTGGACCGGCATGTCCCACCCCGAAAATGGGACCATGCGTCCACCGAGAGCGACGTGATCGCCATGGATCGACGTGCGACGAAGAGGCGTAGAGTTCATTGATTTGCGTCTAGTTCGGAAGGAGGTACGACCGGAGGGCAAGTGCAGATGAGATTGCGATCGCCGACAGCGTTCTGGATGCGCCCGACGAAGGGCCATCGCTTGTGGTCTCGAACCCATTCAGTCGGAAACGCAGCCTTTTCACGCGAGTAGGGATGCATCCAGTGTTCAGTCAACACGGCCGAGGCGGTGTGTGGAGCCTGCTTGAGAGTGTTGTCGTCGCGAGGAGCTCGCCCCTCTTCGATCTCCGCGATCTCAGCGCGGATGGCAATCATGGCATCACAGAACCGATCGAGCTCTTGTTGGGATTCACACTCGGTGGGTTCGACCATCAGAGTTCCCGGAATGGGAAAACTCATCGTAGGCGCATGATATCCGTAGTCCATGAGTCGCTTGGCAATATCGTCGACGTCGATGCCCGCGGTTCTCTTGACCGCCCGCGTGTCGACGATGCACTCGTGAGCGACATGACCGCGCTTGCCACGAAAGCAGACCGGATAGTGAGCGTGAAGTCGATCGGCGATGTAGTTGGCATTCAGAATCGCTATTTCGCTCGCGCGTCTCAGGCCGGCGGCACCCATGAGCCGGATGTAGCTCCACGATATGATGAGAATGTTTGCGCTCCCCCACGGCGCAGCGCTCACCGGCCCAGTTGCCGACGGACGACCTTCTCCTGTCGCCGGGTGGCGTGGCAAGAACGGAGCGAGATGGGCCCTGACACCTATCGGTCCCATTCCGGGTCCGCCGCCTCCGTGGGGGATACAAAAGGTCTTGTGGAGGTTGATGTGCCCCACATCGGCACCGAAGTCCGCTGGCCTGCAGAGGCCGACCATGGCGTTGAGGTTCGCGCCGTCGAGGTACACTTGTCCGCCGTACGCGTGGATAATCGCAGCGATGTGCTCGATCCGTTCTTCGAAAATGCCGTACGTCGAAGGATAGGTGACCATCACAGCGCTGAGATCGGCTGCATGCGCCTTCGCCTTCGCCTCGAGATCCGTCAGATCGACGTACCCTTGCTCATCGCATGCGACGACCACGACGCGCATTCCTGCCATCGCCGCGGAAGCCGGATTGGTGCCGTGAGCGCTGGCCGGGATCAGGCATACATTGCGATGCCCTTCTCCGCGGCTCTCGTGGTATCGGCGCACCACGAGCAAGCCGGCGAGCTCCCCCTGGGCACCCGAATTGGGCTGGAAGCTCATCGCGTCGTAGCCTGTGATCTCGCAGAGCATCTCCCCGAGTTGCGCGATAAGTTCTCTGTAGCCTGCCGCCTGTTCAGAGGGGATGAAAGGATGCAAGCGAGCGAAGCGAGGCCACGTGATCGGCATCATCTCGACCGCAGCGGTGAGCTTCATCGTGCAAGAACCGAGCGGGATCATCGAGTCAGCAAGCGACAGGTCGCGCAGCTCGAGTGTCCGAAGGTACCGCAGCATCTTCGTCTCAGTGTGGTTATCGTGGAACACACTCGCGGTGAGATACGCAGTCTTGCGCTCGAACCCCTGCAGCGCGACCGAATGGATGTGGGCTAGATCGTCGCAGCGAAAAGGCGCGGACGAGCCCCCGTAAAACACGCGCAAGAGGTCGTCGATGTCGGACGGAGAAGTCGTCTCGTCCAGCGCCACGCCGACGGAGGTCTCGTCGATGCTACGGAGATTCATTTTGCGTTTTCGCGCCTCGGCGAGCCATGTCTCGACGCGGCTACGATCGCCCTCGACACGCACCGTGTCGAAGAATCGTTCGTGGGCGACGCGAATCCCGGCCTTTCGCAAGCCTGCCGCGAGGCAACCGGCGAGGGAGTGGACCCGTGAAGCGATAGCCCGAAGACCTTGCGGGCCGTGATAGATGGCATACATGCTGGCGACCGTGGCGAGCAGCGCTTGCGCCGTGCATACGTTGCTCGTCGCACGCTCACGGCGAATGTGCTGTTCGCGTGTCTGGAGCGCCATTCGCAGCGCGCGATTGCCCTGGGCGTCGACGCTCACGCCGATGATTCGTCCTGGAAGCTTGCGAACGCACGCGTCAGTGCATGCGAAGAATGCCGCGTGAGGCCCACCGTATCCGAGTGGCACGCCGAATCGCTGAGCGCTTCCGATCGCTACGTCTGCTCCGAGTTCGCCTGGAGGCGTGATGAGGGTAAGTGCCAACAGATCACACGCGATGGTGACGAGCGCCCCTTCGGCGTGTGCTCGCTCGATGAGTGGCCGCACGTCATGGAGAGCACCGTCGGTTCCGGGAACCTGAAGAACAATCCCAAAAAAGTCTTTGGTCGGCTCCCACCTCTGCGAATCCCCGACCACGACATCAAAGCCGAGCGCTCGCCCGCGAGTTAGTACGACCTCCCTGGTCTGCGGATGACATGACTTATCTACGAAGACGGAACGTCGTCGGTCGTCGCCCCGCAGCGAATGCATCATGTTCACCGCTTCAGCAGCTGCCGTGGCTTCGTCGAGCAGAGATGCGTTGGCAATCGGAAGCCCTGTGAGATCGCTCACCACAGTCTGGAAATTGAAGAGCGCCTCGAGCCTGCCTTGAGAGACCTCCGCCTGATATGGAGTGTACGGCGTGTAGTACGCTGGATTCTCGATGACGTTCCGCAGGATCACCGGGGGCGTGATGCAATCGGCGTATCCCATTCCGAGATAGGTCCGCCAAATTTCGTTTTTCGCGGCGAGACCTTCGAGAGTCTGGAGGAGTTCGAATTCGGTGGATGGAGAAGGAAGACTTAGCGCGCGGCGCAGGCGAATCGATTGCGGGATCGTGCTTTCCACGAGGGCGTCCACGGAGCTCTCCCCGATGGTTTGAAGCATGGTTGCAATCTCGCGATCATCCGGCCCAATGTGGCGAGAAATGAACGGGCACGGAGGGGAAATCGATTCGGGCATGGACTTGTCGTCATCTAATCGCTGCGTCTGGGATTGGCTAGTGCAGCGCCGTCTTCGGGCAAGGCAAGGACGAGAGCCCGTCTGCGTGCGCAAATACGCACTCGAGAGTGGCGTGCTGATAGCTTCGGGACCCAAAACGCCGCTCTCCGGCTCCACATCCTCGTTGACGCGGGCCAGCAAGCTGGCAGCGCGCCGAACGGCGCGGAAGCTCTAGGGGAGCCCCGACTCCGGGTGAGCGGGTCGCAGCGCGCGGGTGGCCGATTTCCTGGGGCCCGCCCTAGATTTCGACGCATTCTCGTACTAGAGCCGCATCCCTATCCGTACGCGAGGCATCAGCATTCATCGTCGTCGCGAACAAAGGAGATCGTATGTCCCGTTATCGTTTCACGTCCGAATCGGTTACCGAAGGCCACCCCGACAAGCTTTGTGACCAGGTCTCGGACGCCATTTTGGATGCGATCCTAGCCCAGGACGCGACGGCCCGAGTCGCATGCGAGTCGCTCGCGAAGACGGGTATGGTCGTCGTGGCCGGAGAGATTACGACGACGGCTCACATCGACTTCCCGCAGGTCGTTCGCCAGACCGTGAAGGACATCGGCTACGTCGATTCCTCTATCGGTTTCGACGCGAATACGTGCGCGGTCCTGGTAGCGATCGAACGTCAGAGCCCCGACATCGCGCAGGGGGTCAACGAGGGCGCCGGACTGCACAAGGAACAGGGCGCCGGCGATCAGGGATTGATGTTTGGATACGCCACCGACGAGACGCCGGAGCTCATGCCTGCACCAATACAGTACGCGCATACCCTCGCGCGTCAGCTGGCGTCGGTGCGCAAACGCAAGCTCGTCGACTTTTTGCGTCCAGACGGCAAGAGCCAGGTCACGCTCGAGTACGAAGACGACCGGCCTGTCCGCGTGGATGCAGTGGTTGTGAGCACCCAGCACGACGAGAAGGTCAAACACAAACAGCTTCGCGAAGCGATCATCGAGCTTGTCATCGAGAAATCGATCCCCAAGCGCCTCATCGACAAGAACACGAAAATCCACGTCAATCCGACCGGCCGATTCGTGGTCGGTGGACCACAGGGCGATTGCGGGCTCACGGGCCGCAAGATTATTGTCGACACCTATGGCGGCATGGGGCGTCACGGTGGCGGCGCATTCAGCGGCAAGGACCCCAGCAAGGTCGATCGCAGCGCCTGTTACTACGCTCGGTACGTGGCGAAGAACATCGTGGCATCCGGCGTCGCGAAGCGCTGCGAGGTCCAGGTGGCTTACGCGATCGGCGTCGCGCAACCCGTTGGCGTCAAGGTCGATACGTTCGGGACCGGCAAGGTCAGTGATGAGACGCTCGAGAAATACGTTCTCAAGAACTTCGACATGCGACCCAAGGCTCTTATCTCTGAACTGAAGCTGCTCTCGCCTCAATACAGGGTGACCGCGTCCTACGGACACTTCGGACGACCCGAGTTTTCTTGGGAGCGGACTGACAGAGCGGCAAAGATCGCAGACGACCTGTTGCCGAGAGCGGTGAAGCCCGCGAACGTTGCGGCTCCGAAGGTAAGCGCACCCAAGAAGGGCGTTCGCGGGTCGGCGAAGGCTAGCGCTTGAGAAGCGGGGTGATTTTCTCCGATCCCTTCGCGAGCCCGGCGTCGAGCGTCCTCGCCCACGGGAAGTAGGCTCCGGGCGACTCGCCGCCGGGCTCGCTCGGTTTCGACGAAAATCACCCCACTTCTCCAATTTATTCCGGCTGCGCTCGACGAGCTGCACCTGTCGAGCCCTCAGCCTGGGGCGCGAAGACTGAGACTCCCGGCTGCTGGCCTTGCAGTCCGTCTCTCCGTGCTCGCTAGACAGAGAGGTCCATCAGGAACACGGATGGCCCGATCTACTTAATATTCAGATTGGTGAGCACGCTCTGCAGCGCTGAGGCGGGCGACCCGTCCGTCCGTGAGACGTCACTGCCAGTGTCCCAGAGAACAGGGACCATTCCATACGAGAACGCGGCCTTCGCGACGCTCTCCATCCATAGGATCCGCGAGGCAGGATCGCGTGGGTAGTTCGTCCCCAGCGTTACCGAGAACTCGCCGATGATGATGGGAATGTTCTTCTTCTTACTGAACGCACCGGCGGTGTCGAACAGCCCCTGGAGGGTCGACTTGTCGGAAGCTGTGCCCCAGGTGGTCTGTGGGGTGCCCCAGGATTCAACCGTATCGAGTCCGCAGAACGTGTATGGCGTGTAGTAGTGAAGTGAAAGAAATAGCCTGCCTTGACCCGCCGGGTCCGTTGGTATCGTAAAGGCATCCACGCAGGTGAGCGTGATATCCGTCGTGAAGCCAGCAATCAGGAGCGCGCGCGTCTTGCTGTATCCCGTTTGCGAACGCACCGTCGTCACGAAAAGCTGATTGAGCGTGTTCAGCGAGGCGTAGTTTGGCGTCCCGCCCTTGGTTCCGTTGACCCAGAAATTGCTTTCCTCGTTCAGCCCCTCGAATATGAGCGTGTTGCCGACGTCGCTGAATGCAGTCGCGATCTGAGTCCAATAAGATTGGAACTTGGTTTCTACGTCACTCGTGAGCGTGTACTGGCCTGTTTGGGGCGTCTTGGTCTCGTTGTCGATCCAACCGCCGTCCCAGTGGATGTTGACGATCGAGTACATTCCGGCTGCGTTGATCCATCCGACCACCTGTTTGACGCGTGCCATCTTAGTCGCGTCTATCACCCCGTTGACGGCGTAGGTGTCCCAGGCCACGGGCACGCGCACGGTCTTGAATCCGTGGCTCGCCAAGCCGTTGATGTACGTCTGCGTGACAAGCGGCTCACCCCATCCGGTTTCCCAAGACGTCGTATTGTCGAACGTGTTGCCGATATTGGTTCCGAAGCCCATGGCGGCGGCCATCGTCGTGGCATTGACGGTGCCGCCGTCCATAGGTCCTCCGCTGGAGCTGGAGGAACCGCCGGAGCTGGAGGAACCGCCGGAGCTGGAGGAGCTGCTTGAGCTGGAGGAGCTGCCGGAGCTGGAGGAACCGCCGGAGCTGGAGGAACCGCCGGAGCTGGAGGAGCTGCCGGAGCTGCCGGAGCTGGAGGAGCTGCCGGAGCTGGAGGAGCTGCCGGAGCTGGAGGAGCTGCTTGAGCTTGAGCTGCTTGTCGATCCGCTGGACTTGCCACCGGACGATCCGCTGCTGGAGCCCGAACTCGCGGAGCTTGCACCCGAACTGGACGAGCTACTCCCGGAGCTTGCGCCCGACCCCGAACTCGAGCTTCCACTTGGGTTCGACGTTCCGTCGGCCGGCGGATTGCTCGATGTTGAGCACGACGCCAACACGACGGCCGCCAGCAGCGCGGCTAAACTTGTCTTCATGGTAGGCACTCTCACTGAAGGAAACTCTAGCCCAGATTGTTCGCGAGGCTTTACGTTGGAAATGAGCTGGGTGGAATGCCTCGACGGCGAAATCGGCGGCGAGCGCAATCTTGCAGCAGGGATGGAGCTGCGGGGCTCTACGGCGAAGTGGCGTGGTACATTCGCTTGGCCTCGACAGTCCTAGGTCGGAGTGGAGTTCCTCGGGCGACCGAGATGGGCGACCGCGACAGGCGAAAGCGACCTGGGCCGGCCAGACCCGATGACGAGGCCGAATTCGGCCGCGAGCTCGGCGGGACACGGTCATCGGCGATAATCGCCACGGTACGGCAGCTTGCTGGCTCGCTCAAGCCCACTCGTCCAGGGGTATTCGGGATTCGCCTATCTCGGACCTTGCTCCGCTCAAGGCCAGTGGATTTCGGCCAATCCCGTCGGGATCCCGGCGTCGCGCGTGGCGAGCCCTCGACATGTCGGCTCCACGAGAATCGCCGCCAGCCTCGATCCATTTCGACCGATATACACCGAGTTTCCAGATCGTTGGTTCGGCGCATCGCGGATTTGTCGCAGAACACTGACCGCTTCGACGATCGACGAATATCATCAATGATTGGGTGGGTTGGGGTACATCTCGGTTTGCGGGGGTTCTTGTGTGTGTCCGAGGAACTCACCGAAACATCGTTGGAACGGCGAATGTTCGCTCTCGATACATGTGTCGGCTATATTGGCGTCGATATTCGAGAGTTGTTTGGAGGCTTGAAGGGCACACACTCGGCTGGAGGCTCGACGTCCAATGCGTTTCGATTTGACCGACGGGGAAGCACGACTCGTTCGCGGGCAGCTGGTGCGGCATCTCGTAGAGCTTGAAGACGAGTTTGGCCGTGCCGATCACGGGAAGCTCAAAGAGATGATCGGGAAGGAGATCATCGTTCTGCGAGGGGTCTATACCCGCCTGGCGCAGCTCCTCGACGGGCAGCCACCGAGCGCTGCTGTGTCGCAACGCTCTGCCTAATGCACCGACGTCGATATGACATCAACCATCGCAAGCGATGGTTGCCGCTTCGCGGCCCGTCGGTGCACTATGTTTTATCCCACTGGCGCTTCGCCCCAGAGCCCCCGCTCGCTTTGCGGGCGTCTAGTTCAGCGTCCTAACCGTTGACGCTATCTCGCATTCGCTGCACTTGACCCGGAACTCGAAATGGTGGCCACCCGGATGCCATTCTCCGGGTGACCAGGACTATATTTTTGGGGGGCCGTGTTCTCGTGCAGTGCTCTTTCTGGTCCTTGGGGTGGCCGAGAGCATCACGCTTGGGCTGCGTTACAGATCCGTCGTACGTCTGCGTCGTCGACCTCGGCCTTTTGGTCAGCGATTGACTGAAATGCCTTGAAGGCTCGTGCGAGCTCCGGCTCATCGAGTGTGAGCCCAATGGCTCTCACTCGAGCTGAGAAACCCGCCATGCCAGAGAGCTTGCCGAGGACGATCTGCGTCCCGATAGGGTGGCCCACGAGAGCGGGATCGATACACTCGAAGTTTTCTCGGTGCTTGAGCACGCCGTCTTGGTGGATTCCCGACGCGTGGCGGAACGCGTTGCGCCCTACCAGAGCCTTGTTGGCCGGCACGGCAATGCCACTTCGACTTGCGACGAGCTCCGACAAGAGAAATAACCCCTTCGTGTCGACATCCGTGTGAACGCCGAGCTCCTTGCCGTGGACGAGCAGCGCCATGACGACCTCTTCGAACGACGTATTGCCGGCTCGCTCCCCAATGCCATTGACGCACAGTTCAACCTGGCGCGCTCCAGCCGACACCGCGGCAATCGCATTTGCGGAGGCCATTCCAAGGTCGTCCTGTCCGTGGAAGGAAAGGACCGCGCTCTCGACCTCCGGCACCGAATTTCGAATGAATCGAAACATGTCCGCGATCTGATGCGGCAGCGCGCAGCCCACGCTGTCGGGAACGTTGATGGTCTTGGCTCCGGCAGCGAGCACGGCTCGAATGAGCTCGGAGAGAAAACCGCGATCGGCGCGCGTGGCATCCATGGGAGAGAACTCAATATCTTCGACGGCGGCTCGAGCCCTCGAAACCATTGCTGTTGCGATCTCGATGACCTGTGCTCGAGTCTTGCGAAGCTGGTGAACGATCTGGATGTCGCTCGCGTTAATGAATACGTGAATCCGAGGCCGTGCCGCATCGCGCAGCGCGTCGATGGCCGCGTCGATGTCAGCCGGGACGCAGCGTGCAAGACCACACACAGTCGCGGTTCGAATTTGATTGGCGACAGCCCGCACCGAGCGAAGTTCTCCTGGCGATGCTGCTGGAAACCCCGCTTCGATGACGTCGACGCGCATGGCTGCGAGGCGCTCTGCGATTTCGAGCTTGTCGCTCTCGGTGAAGAGAACGCCAGCGGTCTGCTCACCGTCGCGCAATGTGGTATCGAATACGATGACTCGGTCGGACATGGTCACTCCGTTGCGAACGCGACGGGAGCTGCCAACCATAAATCGCCTCTCCCTGCCGTGTTCGGCGAGAAAGGGTTTAGGTTCTTTAGCGAGCGAACCGACCCTCTCCCGCCCCTGTAAGGAGTAGGCCGGAGAAGATCGACAGGTGCGCGCCACCGAACATCACGAGACTAAATTTGTGATAGCGCCTTGACCGCGAACTGTCAAAAGGTCACGGATGCCCGAGCGTTGTCTCTGCTCTCACTTGTTCGCAGCGGTCCACGCATTCGGGGTTGTCGGCACACTGCAACGAGCAGTCCGAGTAGCTCGCTCGAGCCTTCGCACACGCGGGATCACGCTCGCATTTCATGGGATCGCGCGCGGCTGCGCGATGAACGCCGGCGCAGCCACACGATGCGAGAAGCAGCACAAGTCCCACGCGATGCCGTGTCCATTGCCGAAGCCAAGTCTGCAATGATACTCGGACCGGACGCGTGTCCCTCATTCGTCTCGGGCGAGCGCCGCGTTCGAAACCGGTGAGCCATCGGGCACAACAATGCTCTTGAGGCTCGAGCCGCGCGAACCCGAGGTGTAGAGAACGGCTCCCGGATGGGTGTGAGTCAATCTTCGCGGGCATTGAACCTGTCTACACTGCTAGCGAGCCTGTCGGACCTTTTTGAAGGACCAACAATAGTCCGGCTAGCCTCCTGGCAGTCGCCTTCATGACCGTCCCCCGAAATTCCACACGTGGGGCCCGAAGCTCGCTTGCAGTAGTGGGCGATGCTTGGGAAGTGCTCCGCTGTGAGATAAGGTCCTTGCGGAGAGGCAACGAGCGATGGGACTACCGGCAGGCGTGAGCAAGAAGAAGCGCGGTCACGCTCGATGGGTGGCTCTCTTGCTATTTTGCGGCCTCATCTTCCTCGCCGTAAAGACTGGTTGGGCGGGCTTTGGTTGGGCCCATATCAAGTCCTTGACGATCCCGCGGGACGACGCGCTGCTCTCGTGGGTGCCGTCGGACTCTCAAGCGGTTGCGATCGTCGATCCACACCAGGTGAGCCCGATCAGTCTCGGCCCGACACAGGGGCTCCTGCGATCGTCCTTCGAACGCCTTCGTGGCGATATTCAGAAGGCTACCGGTGTCGATCTCGCTTTCGATGTCGACAAAATGGCGGTAACGCCGGGCCTCGCCGTGATGCGCGGACGCTTCGACGGCGACCGGATTGCACAGAAACTTTCCGATTTCGGCTACGTCAAAGCGGAATATGAGGGGCACCACTATCTCGTTCGCGCTGGCGAAGACGCGTTGCTCATCGCTGACGACGGGGTTGCTATCTACGGGGACGAGGGCGCCGTCAAGGCCTCGGTGGACGCTCACGGTGGACAGTCGCTGGCTCACAACGAACCGGTGCTGGCGAGGCTCGCGCAGATAGGCTGGAATCACCCTCTCATCGGCACAGTTAGATTGGGCGCCGACAAGCCCAGCCTGAGGTCGATGATCACAGGAGCCTCTGGTCCACACTCGGTGACGTTCGCGATGCGCGCCGTCAAGGGGATCGAGTTCGAAGCGAGCGTCGAGGTCGGGAGTCCCACGGCTGCCCAGGAACTCGGAAAGCTATTGGACGACAAGCGCGCAGGCGCGGTGGAGCTGCTGCACACCTTGGGTATCGACTCACCCGTGAATGTCGCTGACATCGTTCGTGCGACATCCGTCCGTGTCGACGCCCCATCGGCATCCGTGAGGATCAGCGGAAACATTCCTCCTGAATCTCTCGACGCATTCATCCGAGCAGCGAGAAGCTCACCTGTGCTCATCGAAACCTACAAGGCATATAGGCTCTATCAGCTGCTGATGCCTACCCCGTAGGTGTAAACCTCCCGCTACTCGCACACGACCCGATCGCCGTCCACACTGCATGAAGTGTATCGACAGGAACGCTTCGCTCTATACTTTCCGCTTTCGCACACGAGCTCGGCCCCCCCGTCGAGCGAGCACGCAACACGCTTGGGCCTGTCGCAAGGATCCCGATCGACAGCCGATCTGTCATCACACATGACCGAGTGGTTCTGTCTGTCAATCGTGCATCCGTCGGAGCCCCTGCACATGGACGCCACCTCGAAAGACTTGCCGTTGCAGCGGAGTAGCGCCGATCGGTCGACCGAACACGCCTCGACGTCGGTCTGCGCGCAAGGATCGCCCGTCTCGCCGAAACTGGTGTCGCACTCGACTCCGGTTTCGTTCGTTGCCGAGCAATGACGCGGACCGCGGCACTCTCGCCAACGCTCGAACCGTCCCGCCTCACAGGCGAGGGCGCTCATCCGGTCCTCTGTGCATGCGAAGGTGCGTGCTCCGCCGGGACAAGGATCGTTGAGCTTGCCGACCGATGTGTCACATTGACCTCGGTCGGCGCTGCAGCCGAGGGGGCCTCTGCAGGCGATCTCCTCGTAGGATCCCCCATCGCATAGGAGACCTCTGTCGTTCGCGGGGCATAGGAGTGCACCAGCCCGACGGCAGGCGTCGCCGGCTACGGGTCTACCCCGGCAGGCCGTAGCAACGGCCAGGAGCTCAAAGACCAGGAATGTGAGCACACGCGGAGAGCGGCAATGACTTCTCGCCATCGGATTTCGTGCCGAGCGCACGCGAGCACGCTTGGGCAGCCCACTTTCCCAGGAGCAGCGGACCAGGTCAACCGGTCTTCGGACTGGTCCAAGCAAACGAATTGGGTCGACGCGCCTGCCGTCCAGTGCCACGGACAAGACGTCCAAGTACGCCCTCTCAGTGCTCGGGGATGCGAACTTTTGCAATGACGAGGCTCGGCACACGCTTCGCTCAATCAGCGCATCGCCATGCTCGCCATAGCGCTAAGCGCCACGCTCGTCGGATTGCAGATCAACCCGGTCCGTGTCGAGGTCGAAGCGGTGCGAGGTCCACCCTGCTTCGATCTCGTGGGCCTCGCGGAAGCCGCCGTTCGGGAGAGTCGCGTGCGCGTAAAGAGTGCCCTCGCGCAGATCGGGGTTCATATCACCGAGCGCGCGCTGGTCGCCAACCTCGCGCCTGCCGACGTCAAGAAGACGGGAAGCGGGTTCGACTTGGCGATCGCCGTCGCCGTGCTCGGCGCTGTCGGAACCGTTCCCCGCGAGTCGCTGGTAGACACTCTATTCATCGGGGAGCTTTCGCTCGAGGGGTCGGTTCAAGCCCAGCGTGGAGTGCTTGCGCAGCTCGTCGGAGCGAGGGCCCTTGGGATCGAGCACGCCGTCGTGCCTCGCGCAAACGCAAGCGAAGCGGCATTGGTCGAAGGCATCGAAGTGAGATCCGTCGCGTCACTCCGCGAGATGCTCGACGCGCTGGCTGGCCGAGCGATGCTCCCCCTCGTAACTCGGTCGCCGGATCCGGAGACGAGCGCAGCGGTCGACGACGATCTCGCGGAAGTGCGCGGACAGGAATCGGCACGGCGTGCACTTGAGATAGCCGCTGCGGGCAATCACAACCTGCTGATGATCGGCCCACCGGGCGCCGGCAAGACCATGCTAGCCAGGCGTCTTCCGGGCATCCTGCCGCAGCTCTCCCAGGCGGAGGCGCTCGAAGTGAGCGCAATTCATAGTGTTGCGGGCACACTGTCGAGGCCTCACGCGATTGCGCGGGCGCGCCCGTTTCGCGCGCCGCATCACACCGTAAGCGATGTCGGACTCGTGGGCGGCGGTGACGGCTCAAGACCTGGAGAGGTGAGTCTCGCTCACCATGGCGTTCTTTTCCTCGACGAGCTCGCGGAGTTTCGCCGGTCGGCTCTCGAAGCCCTTCGCCAACCGCTCGAAGACGGCGTCATCACGATATCGCGGGCGCGAATCAAGGCAACGTTTCCAGCGAGACTCCTGCTCGTGTGCGCAATGAATCCGTGTGCATGTGGATGGCATGGCGACAGAGGTGGTCGGTGCGCCTGCTCCGCGGAACGGGTTCGAGCATACCGCGCGAAGATCAGTGGCCCTCTGCTCGACAGAATAGACGTCCACGTCGCCCTGCCTCCCGTCGAACTCGGTGCGCTCCAGGGGCGGTCGTTGGGAGAGTCGAGCGAACGCGTTCGAGACCGAGTGCAGCGCGCCCGCTCGATTCAGCGAACGCGGGCCGAGCGGGGCGAAGTCGCTAGCTTCACGAACGGGGCGCTGGCTCCAAGAGATCTCGATCGCGTGGCCGTGCTCTGCGCCTCGGGATCGAGGCTACTGTCGGCCGCTGTCGAGAAACTGTCCCTTTCCGCTCGAGCGTACGGCAAGGTTCTTCGAGTCGCTCGGACCATCGCCGACCTGGAGGGAGTCCCCGCGATTCTCCCTCCGCACGTCGCCGAGGCGATAGGCCTACGCGTGCTCGATAGGGGTGCGTTGGGCGTCGCTGCGTGAATGGAGGGGAAGGCATTTCCGCGGCATCCCATGCGATCCGGATCTAGCAAGTCTATAGCGGCATATTTCGGAATCGTGCGCCAGTCGCGACTGACCCGCGATGCCCATTTGTGAACAACACATGAATTACTTCAAGCGCGTACGGGCATGTCGCCTCGGTGTGCTTGCACGATCAAAGAACCAGCCGAGGTAACCCAAGGAGATGAATCAGATGTTCGAACAGATTGCAGAGAAGATGCGAGTGCTGCGAGGCGTGATTCAGTCAGTCGAAAAGCAATTCGGAAAAGGCTCGGTCATGACTCTCAGCGACGAGGAAGCGCCAGAGCCCGTCGCGACGATCTCGACGGGATCGCTGGCGCTCGACGTGGCAACGGGCATCGGCGGATATCCTCGCGGCCGGGTCGTCGAGATGTACGGTCCTGAATCGAGTGGGAAGACAACGCTTGCCCTACACGCCATTGCCGAAGCTCAGAGATCGGGAGGAGTCGCAGCATTCATCGACGCCGAGCACGCCCTCGACATCGGCTACGCTCGCAACGTGGGCGTCCTCACAGAAAAGCTGCTTATCTCGCAGCCCGACACGGGTGAACAGGCTCTCGATATCACCGAGATGCTCGTTCGATCGGGCGCAATCGATCTGGTGGTCATCGATTCGGTGGCCGCGCTCACGCCCAAGGCCGAACTCGAGGGCGAGATGGGAGATTCCCACATGGGTTTGCAAGCACGCCTGATGAGTCAAGCGCTGCGGAAGCTCACGGCGGCATCTTACCGAGCCAACACGACGCTGATGTTCCTCAATCAACTAAGGCAGAAGATTGGAGTCACGTTTGGCTCTCCTGAGACGACGACCGGAGGCAATGCGCTCAAGTTTTATGCGTCGATGCGTTTCGATGTGCGCCGCATTGGGCAGGTCAAAGTTGGAGATGATGCAGTCGGTGGGCGAACCCGAGTCAAGATCGCGAAGAACAAATGCGCGCCACCATTTCAAGAAGCCGAATTCGAGATTCGATGGGGTTCGGGAATCGATACCCTCGCCGAGTTGGTCGATCTGGGAGTCGCTCGAGGTCTGATTGAGAAATCGGGCAATCACCATTCGTTCGCCGGAACACCGCTTGGCAACGGTCGCGAGCGCGCCCGAGATACGCTTGGGACAAGCACGGAACTTCAGAACACGTTGCGTCAGGCGGTCATTGCCGCCGGACCCATGAGGCAAGGACGTCACGTCGTTGAGGCCGAAGCGTAGGACGGGACATCCTGAGGTTGTGGTCCACAGGCACCCGCGAACGACACTGGCGTCCCGCGGCGGCCTGTGGATCGGATATCGTCTTGGCAATAACGGTAGAGGCATCCACCGCGTCTATGCTCGCAAGGGTCCACGCGAACCGCCGTCTATGGCTTGCACACGCGCATTTGTGAGGGCACACTGCTTAGAGCGTGGGCTATGAAACTTGTCTTCCCGATTGAAGCATTTGCGACTATCGCCTTCGTCGCGTGCGTGGACCAAACCCGCGTGAGCACCTCAAATTATGCGATCGCGGGCACGTTTGCCGCGGCCGCTGGGGCAGTTCAGGTCGCAGAAATGGCGAATCGGGGTGGGAGCGCTACGTCCTGTAGCGCGGCAACCTGCAGTGGCTGTTGCGATCTGACGGACCACTGTGTGCGCGGTACGGCGAACGACGCATGTGGGACGGGCGGTTCGGCATGCGTCAGCTGTGAGCAGAGCGGCAGAAGCACCTGCGCCGACGGCATTTGCTCGCCAAGCGGGGGGGAGTCATCGAAGGGCGTCGCAGGTACGGCTCAGTCTCTCTCCAGCTCGTACTCGAGCAGCGTCTCTTCGCCGCCTTCGCCTCATCCGCTATGCGAACAGGTGGTCATCGTATGCTTCGCGGCAATGCATTCGATGTGTGATCTCGACGCAGCGGGCTGTCGTCGATGCACCTGCGTGCCCGATGAGCGGATCGAGTGGGTACTTCCCCACCAGTGAAATCGCCACAGAATCATTCTCTTTGACCCTAGAACTCGCCGCGCCCTAGCGGACCCTCTTTCTCGCCCGAAAACGCTTCGGCTCCGTACGGAGACCTCGCTTCACAGAATGCCGGTCCGGAAGGGACGAGCGACGCGGGCACCGCCCACGGCTGACCTCTCCACGCCAATGCTCCATGTGAGCATGTATGTGCCACCTCCGCTGGCATGACCGGAGCGTTCGTCGACATCAGCCCCAGCCCAAATGCGAGCTCCCCCACCACGCTAGAAGCCGAAATGCCAGCGAGTCGCAGCTCGTGCACAGCCCATCCTTTCGAACGCTTCTCAATGCGAGCGCCGTCCGTGGCAACCACGAGGGGAACATGGGTGAATCGCGGCGGCCGCAAGCCGAGCGAACGAGCTAGCCAAATCTGTCGAGGCGTGGACCCCAGGAGATCCATTCCCCGGACGACGTCCGTGACGCCTGTCGCGAGATCGTCCACAACCACTGCGAGCTGGTAGGAAAACGTTCCGTCGCCACGCCGCAATACGAAGTCGCCCACATCGCGGGCAAGGTTTTGGGAAAAAGGGCCCACGGCGCCGTCTTCGAATGAGATCTCTTCATCGGGAACATGCGCGCGCAGAGCGGGTGGCCGCTTCATGCACCGCATGGGGTTCCGGTCGCGGCACGTCCCGGGGTATACGATCTCTTCGCCCGGATGCGGAGCGCTCGCGACGCGCGCGACCTCGGCACGTGAGCAATCGCAGGGATAGACGAGCCCTTGATCCACCAAAATCGCGATTGCGCGTTCGTAATGCGCGGTTCGCTCGCTCTGAAGGATTGGACTGCCATCCCAGTCGAGACCGAGCCAGCTCAAGTCGGATAGAATTCGCGATTGCGATTCGGCCACGACGCGCGGGCGATCGATGTCCTCGAACCGCAGCAAGGACTCTCCGCGAGAGCGGCGCGCCACTACCCAGGAAGCCAACGCGGTCCAAGCGCCTCCAAGATGCAAGTCGCCCGTAGGCGAGGGAGCGAACCTCGTGCAAACCCTGCCAACATGTCGAACCTCTCTATCGGCAGATGCCGACACGAGCGAGCTCACTCGAATTCATGTTCGCGGGTCAGGTTCCGTTCGAGCTCCGCCATCCCGGCGCTGAGATCGAGAGGGACTCCCGCACGCTTGAAGCTCATGCCCATCCCGTAGAGCACCTTGAAAAGGTTCTGGGACCGACACTGCTCGCCCATCTGTCCGACCCGAACGATGTCGAGCCCAAACGCACCCGAGATCTCGACGCGATACTTGCGCGACATATGGGAGAGCACGGACTTCGCATCCACCCCCCGAGGCACTGCGACCGACAGTACCGAATTGAGTCGAAGCGCCCGAGGGATAAACAGATGCAACCCCATGGCTTCGATGCCCGCCTGAAGGGACTCGGAGCTAACGCGGTGGCGCTCGTGACGAGCCTCGAGCCCCTCCTCGCAAAGGAGTCGAAGCGCCTCGAACAGCGCAAGAATGCCTGGAACCGGGGCCGTGTAGTGGTACCTGTGCTCGCCCCAAAATCGCTGAGCGCGCTGCGCATCGAAGCACCAGTGCGTGGCCGGCGCTGGTCGCTGTTTCACGACGCTCCACGCCCGCTCCGAAAACGCGATGAGGGAGACTCCGGGGATCGATGAGAGCCCTTTCTGCCCACCCGTGATGACGACGTCGAGCCCCCAGCGATCCATCTCGAGCGGCATCGTGCTCAGCGTCACGACGGCGTCGACAATCGTCAATGCACCGTGGGCCGCGGCGATCTTCCCTATCTCCGGAAGATCTCCGTTGAGGACACCGCAGGATGTTTCACCCTGGACAAGCGTCACCACATCGTAGCGCCCCTTTGCGAGCGCCTCACGGAGCAGATCCGCTGTCACCGGCTGGCAGGGCTCGGGGTCGAGGACCGTCACATCCGCGCCGGTGCCCGTCGCCATCTCCGCAAGCCGGCCACTGAACGTCCCCGTCCGCAGACAGAGCGCGCGCCGCCCAGGCCACAGAAGATTGGTCACGGCCATTTCCATCGCTGCCGAAGCGGGACCCCCGACTCCCATCACTTTCTCGGACTGCGTCTGAAATGCATACCGCGCCATCCGTTTGAGCTGGTCGACGACGCGTTCCATCGTCTCGCCGAGATGGTTGATGACGACTCCGTTCGCGCGCGCAACCGCGTGAGGAATCGGAACCGGTCCGGCCCCCATCAGCAGGACCGGTTCGGAGGGGAGAATCGTGTCGAGCAGGATCAGCTCGGGCGGAGGGAGAAAGCCTCCGGATACGACCGGACGGTCCGTGGAAGCGATTGTCATCGGCGACTATTTCCTGATGGTTGCCTTGGCGTCATGTCGATGCGGAGGAGGAGGGATTCGAACCCCCGGTAGGTGTCCCTACGGCTGATTTCAAAAACGCGGCAATCCTCTTAGATTCGCGGCACTCTAGCAAGTTCGTGGGGTTGCGCGATCCGAGTGGCCCCGAGAAGCCCGGTGGAGAGCCGCGATTGGGGCAATGTCGGGGCAATGGGGAGCGCGTGAGCTGCCTTGAGCGGGCTATCGACCGGGTGACTGCGGCGATCGGAATCGCTGAGGATGTTGGCGTAATTCCCGAGTTTGACAGCTCAATTTTAAAAGGTCAGCAATGTCGATGGGTTGCGGGCGCGTCGGCGCCTTGTGCCACTACATCTTCGCGCTTGAGGACCTTGGGAGGGATGCGCAGGCCGAGACGCTGAAAGAGGATGGCGACGTGTCCTTTGATATCGGTGCG
>Ga0182030_10009774_pt1 | contig 19596 bp, 13 predicted proteins | sample 812S3MmetaG_FD_121299 | JGI IMG/M metagenome (GOLD analysis project Ga0182030, IMG submission 121299) | Permafrost microbial communities from Stordalen Mire, Sweden - 812S3M metaG (Illumina Assembly) | ecosystem: Environmental > Terrestrial > Soil > Wetlands > Permafrost | place: Sweden... | reverse complement strand
CTTTTTGGGGCAAACTCCGCTTGGGAAAAACTCGGCTGATGGGTCATGCCTCGAGTTTAGGAAATACCAGCTTCGGAGTCGCTACTAAATCCATGACCACCGGATTAAATCAGCGTTTCCTTAGATTGTTGAGGCATTGCGTGCGAATGGCCTTTTGCTTCGCGCTCGCCAACGCCGGCAGCAGCATCGCCGCCAGAATGGCGATGATGGCGATGACCACGAGTAATTCTATCAGCGTAAAGCCGGACATATTCCGGTGCCGCAGGTTCAATGGGAAACGCATGTCATACATAACGGCGAATCAGGCTTGTGCTAAATTATAACTGGGCTTCGTGATTGAACCTTAATTCACATTTGGAAAACAAAAAGGAACTTTCAAGTTAAACTGTAAACGAGCTTGCTTTCCCCCATATTCCGGCATAAAAATAAACTCGTGGCCCGGATCAAACCATCCTCGGCGGCGCGCAAAAGCATTGGCGAACCGCCAGTTCAAGCGGACCCGACTAGGCGCGTCAGCATGCGGGACATCGCCAAAGTGGTGGGCGTGTCGGTGGTGGCGGTTTCACTGGCGATGAAGAATTCACGGCGCGTTTCCAAAGGAATGCGCCAAAGGATCCATGCGAAAATGGAGGCAATGGGCTATCAACCCGACCCGATGCTGGCCGCGTTGTGCCATTACCGGCGATCCAAAAGCAGCATTCCCATCGGCGCGGAACTCGCATGGATGAATTGCTGGGCAGATCCTCGGAAACTCCGGTCCTATCGCGAATTTGACCTTTATTGGCGGGGCGCATTTGAGGAAGCCAAGTGTAATGGCTTTCGGCTGGAAGAGTTTAACCTGAAGGACTGCGGAACCCTCCAACGGATGGAGAACATCCTGCGCGCACGCAATATTCGCGGCCTGCTCATACCACCGCATGGCGCGCCGAACATCAACTGGGGCGATTTTCGTTGGGACGATTATTGCATTGTCCGGTTCGGCCACTCGGTTCTAAATCCGCCGGTTCACGTCGTCGCCAGCGACCAATTGACGGACGGCATGATGGCGTTTGAAAGTATTTGGAACCGGGGTTATCGGCGTATCGCCTATGTGGCGATGCGAGGTGCCTCCATCAAGACCGCACGCTTCTCGGCCGGTTTTTTGCAGGGACAGTTAAAAGTTGAAGCGAAACTCAAGTTGCCGCCGTTGTTGTTGGACGAAACAAATTATCAAGAAGATGAAAAAATGTTCCGGTCGTGGCTGCGCAAAACCAAGCCTGACGCCATCTTCACCGATTTGGCATCCTTGCATCGAATGCTCACCAAGGCCGGCTACCGGGTGCCCGGCGACATTGGCCTGGCGGCAACCAGCGTGCTGGATGGCAATGTTAGTGCGGGTATTGATCAAAATTCCATGGAGATTGGCAATGCCGCCATTCAAATGCTCATTTCGCTGATCAATCATAACGAACGGGGCATCCCGCAAATCTGCCGCGAACTGCTGATCCAAGGCACTTGGAAAGATGGTGATACCTTGCCCTCCAAAAAATGAGAGGACCGCCATACGCAGCGTTCGGTGGTATCAGGATGTTTACAGTTTAACTGCTGCTGAGTTTGTTTTAAGTCGCCGAAGAGCGGACAGTTCACGGCATGAACATAATTTCCGGCCGCACAAAAAAATGCGCGTCCAATTCAGCCCAGTTCAAGCAGGCTTTCGACCGGTGCGTCGGTAAGACGCGCGGCAATATCAAACGCCTGGCGGACGGACCCAGGGCGGCACCGTGGGCATTGGACGGCAATTATTTTGCCCACAATGAAGGCTTCTACGAGATCGGGAACTGGACCTCTTCTTTTTTCACCGGCATGGCCTTGATTGCCTGGAATGAAACAGAAGACGAATACCTCCTCAATCAAGTCCTGCGTCTCGCGCCAAACTACCGCGAGAAAGTGTTCCACCGCCATCCGGACACCCACCATGATCTCGGCTTCCTTTATTCGTTGTATTCCATCGCCCTTTTCAAGCTTACCGGTGATCCGCAGCACCGGGAGGTTGGATTGCGTGCCGCAGAGGTATTGTCCCAGCGGTTTAATGATAAGGGCCATTTCATCCGAGCGTGGGGGCGAATGGATGAAACGGTCTCGCCCATCGGTAATGGAACGGAGCAGACGGACAACCTCGCCATCGTGGATTGCATGATGAACCTGTCACTGCTGTATTGGGCCAGCATCGAGACCGGCGAAATGGAATATCGCGACATCGCCGTGCGCCATGCGAATATGGTGCTGAAATACTTTATCCGGTCTGACAATTCGCTCTGGCACGCCTACCGTTTTAATCCGCAAACCGGTGTGCCCATTGGCCCCGAGAACTTTTGTGGCCGGGGCGTGGATTCCTATTGGGCGCGCGGGGCGACGTGGGCGATCTATGGCTTTGCCTTAAGCTACGGTTACACGCAGAACAAACACTATCTGGACGCGGCGGTGAAGCTGGCCCGGAAATTTATCCAACAATTGGACTCCGAGTTGGTGCCCATGTGGGATTTTCGCCTGCCAGCCAATGCTGAACCTGTCCGTGACGCCTCGGCGGCGGCCGTGATGGTTTGCGCCATTCAAGAACTGGCAAAACATCACGCGGCGGACGATAAGATGTTAAATGTGAAAAACGCACTGTTAAGCCGGATTTGCCGCGACGATTATCTGAACGCCAATCCAGAGTGTTATGGTCTGCTCAAGGGCGGTTATGGGCACCGGCTGGGCTATTCCTCTTGGGGCGATTATTTCCTGATAGAAGCGCTGGCCCGCGAATTATTTCAGTTTGAACCGTGGTGGTAGCTTGAATAGTTGATTTAGTCGCCGTTGCCTGGTGGCATGAAAATAAAACACTTTGATGATAAAGAAATTCCTTGCCCTGTTGGTGCTGCTCGGCGGATTGGGCCAGATTTTTGGTCAACCCTTCGTTCATCCCGGCATTCCACTGCGTTTGGACGACCTCAATTACGTCAAGGCGCGGCTTGCGGTGCAGCCGTGGAAGTCGGGTTGGGATGCGTTGCAGGCGGATGGCCAAGCGTCAACCAACTACGTCATGGGCGGGCCGCTCGGCCTGATCAGCCGCACGCCGAACATCAACCTGCCGATATGGAGAGGTGACATAACCGCAGTCTATAAGCTCGCGTTGCGCTGGTATTACTCGGGCGACACGAACTACGCGATCAAGGCCACGGCTATTTTCGACGCGTGGGCGACGACGATGACCAACTTCGGCGGCAGCGAGGCCTATTTGGACATCGGCAACTATGTGGCACCGATGATCGGCGGGGTGGAAATTTTGCGAGGCACTTATCCCGGTTGGACGGCATTGAATACGCAGCACGCAACGAATTATTTTGAAAATGTCATCCGGCCTCCGATCGGCGGAGGCCCGCCACTTCCAGTGAGAGGCGCGAATCAGGGCATGACGCAGATCAAGTCTATGCTGGCCATCGCGGTATTTTGCGACGACACGAACTCTTGGAACCAATGTCTATTTGCCTATCGCAACGACGGTGACGGGATTCTGGATACATCGCCGCTGGGAATGGTGGGAGACACCGGACGCGATGCAGGACACTGGGCGGACCAGTTTCTACATTACGCCTGGACCTCGGCGGTGGCGTGGGCGCAGGGCGTGGATTTGTTTTCCGAGCAGAACAACCGGCTGGCGACATGCGCGGAGTATTTTTCCAGGTTTGACCAGGCCAACTACACGCCTTTCGTCACTTTTGGCAGCATCTATGGGCTTTATCCGGCCGCGACCTTTATCCAGCCGACCTCCACCGGAGGTGATTTGGCCTATCGAACCATCATCCAGACGGCGTATGAAACGCGCCAGGGAATGACTTTGCCGTGGACGGACCTGATGACCACGGTTTGGGGCGACGATGTGGGCTTTGAATTTCTCCGATTGGCGGACACTTCGACGGCGACTTATGCGCCGCTGACGCCGCTGACGCCGCCCGCCGCTTACACGAATTGGACGGACACGGATATCGGCGGGCCGGGTGTCGCGCCGTTCACACCGACGAGTTTGGTGGCAACCGCCGGAAAATCACAGGCAATGTTAAGCTGGACTACAGGTGCCGGCGCAACTTACTGCAACGTGAAGCGCGCCGCTTCGAGCGGCGGCCCTTACACAACCATCGCGTCGAATTATCCGGCGGCGACTTACACCGACGGCGATCTTACCAATGGCACAACTTATTACTATGTCGTCTCCGGCACGAACGCCGTGGGCGAGAGCAGCAATTCCATTTTCGCCAGCGTAACGCCAAACACAACGGCGGCAGTGCCGGCAGCGCCGGGCGGACTAACTGTGTTCGCTTACGATTCGGCGGCTGATTTAAGTTGGACGGCGGTGACCAATGCTATTAGTTACGACATCAAGCGCTCGACTTCGCCGAGCGGGCCGTTCACGCGGTTATTTTACGGCACGGGCCGCCTGATTCCAGGCTTCACCGACACGACGGTGACCAACGGCGTGACTTATTACTATGTCGTGGCCGCAGTAAATTATTTTGGTGAGAGCACCAATCAAGTTACTGCTGTTTCTGGCACGCCGCAACAAGCGCTGGTCTGGACTGGCACGGCGAACACAAATTAGGACGTGAACACGACGAAGAACTGGACGACCAACAACATCGCCACTACTTATCAGAACGGACGTTCCGTGCAGTTCGACGACACGGCGTTCAACTTCGTCGTCAATCCGTCCACGACCGTCACGCCGGCGAGCGTTCTGATCAACAATTCCATCAATGCCTATACGCTCAACTCCACGGGCATCGGTGGCACGGCGGCGCTCGTCAAGCGCGGCACGGGCTTGCTGATCGTGAACGCGGCGCAGAGCTACACCGGCGGCACGACCTTTGATTCTTCATTTCAACTCACGCTCGCGGGCAGCGCGACCATCGGCACGGGTGTCGCGGTGGTGAACGCGGATTTGACTCTCTGGTCTCACAGCCAGGGCGGATGGCAAAGCACACTCGCCAACGGATTTTTCATCGCCGATGCCGGCGACCTGAATTACATCGGCGACCATAGCGCGGCGTTCAACGGCCCGTTCACCGGCAGCGGCGAGCTGGACATCAATGCGGGCGGCCATGCGACTTTCTTGGCCATGGCCGGCAACAACAGCGCATTCTCCGGCACGATCAATCTCAACAGCGGCCCGGTGCTGACACTGAACTCGACGAGTTCCGGCAGTTCCAACGCGGTGTGGAATCTCGGCGGCAGCGGCAACCGGCTTGGAGCTTACGTCAGCAGCGGCGAAACTTTTTATCTCGGCGAAATTAGCGGCAACGTCGGTAACATCTACAATGTTTGGACGGCCAACGCGAACACCGCGACGTTTGTCATCGGCAACAACAACACCGACGACGCGCCCATTTTCAGCGGCGCGTTGCTTGACAACGGCAACGGCAAAATCGCCCTCACCAAGCAGGGCGCGATCACGCAGACTTTACTTGGCACGAACAATTACATTGGCCCCACGACAATTTCGGCGGGCGAATTGATTGTCACTTCGCTCGCCACCGGCGCGGGCAATTACACCGTGAACAACAGCGGCACACTTGGCGTGCTCAACCAATTCAACGGAAATTCCCTGGCCATGTCGAACCTGACGCTCGCCGCCGGGAGCGGCCTGGATTTCCAGAATGTGGCCAGCGCGTCCGTGCCGCTCATCAACGCGAGCAACCTCACGTTAAACGGAAGTTGCACGATGAACTTGACCGGTTTTACCCAGACGGGCGTTTATCCGTTGATCAATTATAACGGAAAATTCACCGGCAATTTCGCGAACTTCTCGTTGCAAATGCCGGCGAGCTTCAGCGGCTCGCTGGTGAACAATCCGCATCAGGTCGCGGTGAGCGTCATGTCCCCGCCGCCCTTTGCGCCGGCGGGATTGACGGCCTCGCCAAGTGCTACCCAGGTGATTCTGAACTGGCCCGCGGCCACCGGGGCGGCCAGTTACAATGTGAAGCGTTCCACAATTTCTGGCGGCCCTTACACCACTATCGCCACCAACGTGATCGCCACTACTTATGCCGATACGAACGTGACCATTGGCGCGCTATGCTTCTACATCGTCTCGACGGTCAACAGCAGCGGCGAAAGCGCAAATTCTCCCGAAGCCAGCGCCTTGGTGGAAGTTCCCCTGCAGGCTTATCTGAAATTTGACGAAACCGGCGGCACTACAGCCTTCGACTCGACCGGCAATGGTTGGATCGGAACATTATTGAACAGCCCGGCTTTTGTTCCCGGCTACAGCAACAACGCCATTAGTTTGGTCAGCGGCAGCAGCCAGTATGTGACATTGCCAAGCGGCGTGGTCTATGGCCTTACAAATTTTACCATCGCAACATGGGTGAAACAGACGACCATCGCGGCCTGGGCGCGCGTCTTTGACTTCGGCTCGAACACGACCACTTATATGTTTCTCGCGCCATGGACGGGTGGTGCCAGCACCACGCCTCCTCGCTTTGCAATCAAGCTGACGAACAGCGTCGAGCAACAAATTAATGGCACGACGGCGTTGCCGTCTGGTGTCTGGCAACATATTGGCGTCACTTTGAAAGGCGGCGTGGGCGTTCTTTACGTCAACGGCGTCGCGGTGGGAACGAATAGTTCGATGACGTTCAATCCGACAAGCCTGGGCCCCACGACGGCAAATAACATCGGCAAATCGCAGTTTCCTGCCGATCCTTATTTCAACGGCTTGATTGACGATTTCCGCATCTATAACGACGCGTTGAACGCCGGCGAGATGGCGACCTTCGTCACGCCGCTCGCAGCGCCGACGAATCTGATTGCGACATTGAGTAACAACTTTGTGAGCTTGAAGTGGAACCCGGCACTGCGGGCCACCAGCTACAACGTCATGCGTTCGCCCACCAACGGCGGGACTTACTCGCTCGTTGCGAGTTTAACCACCACGAACTACACCGACATCGGCGTGGCCAGCGACGGCACGACATATTTCTATGTCGTCAACGCGATGAACGCCGTGGGCCAAAGCACGAACTCAGCGCAGGTTTCCGCGCGGCTGGTGGCCACCACACTGACGCAATGCGCGGCGTCGCTCAACAGCGGTCAGTCGCAATTGAGTTGGCCGGCGGACCACACCGGCTGGCGTTTGCAGGCGCAGACGAATTTGCTCGGCACAAACTGGGTGACGGTGGCAAATTCATCCGGCACAAACCAAATGCTGATTCCGATCTCACCGACCAACGGCGGCGTTTTTATCAGGCTGGTGTATCCCTGATGATTGCTCCAACCTAAAAAACCTGGATGAAACTCTCCGAAATTCAAATCCGTGACCCGTTCGTGTTGCCGGTCAAAAAGCGCGGCGAATATTTTTTGTTTGGCAGCACCGACAAGAATGTCTGGAGCGGTCCGGGTGTCGGATTCGATTGTTACCGCAGCCGTGATTTGGAAAATTGGGACGGGCCGACTCCGGCCTTTCGTCCGCCAAAAGGTTTTTGGGGAACCACCCAATTCTGGGTGGCGGAGGCTCACGAGTTTCATGGGAGATTTTTCTTGTTCGCCACTTTCAAGGCCGACGGACATGTGCGCGCGACGCAAATATTTTCGGCCGACAAACCGGAAGGGCCGTATGCCATCTGGTCGGAAAATCCGGTAACACCGGCAGATTGGTTTTGTCTGGATGGCACGTTGCATGTCGCAAACGACGGCGCACCTTGGATGGTTTTCTGTCGCGAATGGCTGGAGATTTCCAACGGCACCATGGTCGCGATTCGTTTGTCCGGTGATTTGCGCCGCGCGGTGGGTGAGCCGACAACGCTGTTTTCGGCTTCCGATGCGCCCTGGGTTCGCGCGATTGAGCGGCCCAAGAAAAAGCAAACTTCCGACGCGATGTTGCCGGACAGCGACCGGGAATCCTTTGTGACGGACGGACCATTTCTCCATCGCACGCGTGACGGCGCGTTGTTGATGTTGTGGTCGAGCTTCGGCGAGAAAGGTTACGCGATGGGTATCGCCCGGTCAAAATCGGGCAATGTCCTCGGCCCGTGGACGCATGAACCTGAACCGCTTTGGAAAGAAAACGGCGGCCATGGCATGATCTTTCGCGCGTTTGATGGTGAACTGTTGTTGACGTTGCATCATCCCAATGATACGCCGAACGAACGGGCGATTTTCCATCGGCTGGTGGAAACGGCGGGCAGTGTTCGTCTGGCCGGTGATTCCGCCACATTTTATTCCGCAGTTCGCCAAGCTGTGATAAAATGATTTATTGAAGTTATTCGTTAAAAATACACTCATGAAACACCTTGCCACCTGTCTGACAACGCTGGTGTTGCTTGCCGCCGGCCATGACGCATCGCCGGCGGCGGCGCAAACGGCAACGCCTGCAAAAACGGAGACAGCATTGCCGGCTGACAATGACATTTCCAACTTCGGCCGGGCGCTCATTCCAGATATGTTGGCCGATCCGAGCATCGTGGACATTGAGGGCACGTTTTATTGCTATGCCACGACGGATGGTTGGGGACAAGGCTTGGCTGCATCTGGAACTCCGGTCGTATGGAAGTCCAAAGACTTTCTCAACTGGAGTTTTGAAGGTTCAAGTTTTCCTTCCGATTTTGATTTGAAGTATTGGGCGCCCAGTAGCATCGTGCATAAGAACGGACGCTATTATTCATTTCCCACGCTCGACGGAAAAATCACCGCCGTGGTTGCCGATGCGCCGACCGGCCCTTTTCTCGCGCCGGATGGCAGACACGTTACGCGTGCGATTCTTCAGCCGTTTCCGATTGAGCAGAAACACTCAATTGACGCCGAAGTGTTCGTTGATGATAACGGCCACGCTTACATGGTTTGGGCACTTCGGCGAATGGCGAAACTGAAGCCTGACTTGCTGTCGCCCGACGGCCCTACCATCGCCGTGCCCACCAAACGCCAGGGCTATACCGAAGGGCCGTTTCTCACCAAGCGCAAAGGCATTTATTATTTCTTTTATACGCTGGGCGGAAGTGAGAGTTACCAATACGCCTACATGATGAGCCGCACCTCTCCGCTCGGTCCGTGGTGGGCGCCGGAGCAGGACATCATTTCCACCACCGACCACAAGGAAAAGGTTTTCGGGCCGGGCCACGGCTGCTTCTTTCATCCGCAGGGCAGCGAGCAATGGTATTTTGTCTATCTCGAATACGGACGCGGCGGCACCACCCGGCAGATTTACGCCGATAAGATGAACTTCAACGCCGACGGCACCATTCAACCCATCAAGCTGACCAAAGCCGGCGTGGGTGCGGTGCGTCCGGAGGTTGAGACGTCGCCAAACCTGGCGCTGGGCTGCCGTGCCATGGCATCGTCCACCCGTCCGAATTACCGGGTGCGGCCCCGGGCGGATCAAACTCTTGATCGTGTGGAAACCTACGCGCCCGCAAACGCTCTCGATCATTCCAACGGCACGCGTTGGCTTGCTGGCACCGGTGACACCAACGCCTGGTGGCAGGTGGATCTCGGCGCGCTCCGCGACATCCATTGCACCGAAGCCTATTTTGTGAAACCCGCTGCCGGTCATGCCTATCGCCTCGAATGGTCGCGCGACGGGCAAACATGGCAGCTTTATGGCGGGCATGATGCCGTCATCTGCTGCTCTCCACATCGCGATGAAAAATCAGTTCAGGCCCGGTATCTGAAACTAACCTTGTTGCAGGGCGAGCCGGGTCTCTGGGAATTCCGGGTTTATTGAAACTAACTGCGCATGATCTAAAAACAGTCCAAAACAAACTATCCTCTTGAGAATTCTACAATGAAAAATGTATCGCTCGCATTTTTACTCGTCGTGGCAAACGTTGCCATGGCGCAAACGACCCGCCCCCACATGACCAATGCGCTGGAAGCGACGCCGGGCGAGACGGAAGATCTCATGAAAACGGGTGCTTTCGTTCACCCTGGCTTGTTGCATAATGAGGCGGATTTTGAGCGGATGAGAACTCATAAAGATCGCGAGCCTTGGAAATCCGGCTGGGAAAGACTAATCGTGAACGGGCACGCCCAGCTCAATTACAAACCGCGCCCGGTCGAAAACGTGGTCCGAGGAGCTGACAGATTGCATACGGAACGGCAAAACTACGTTACATGCTATAACGACGCGGCCGCGGCCTACGCTTGTGCCTTGAGGTGGCGCGTCTCCGGTGACCAACGCTATGCTGAGAAATCCATCGAGATTCTGAATGCGTGGTCACCGATTCTCAAGACAATCACCGGCTCGTCCGACAAGTCATTGGCTGCGGGCATTTATGGCTATGAATTCGCGAACGCCGCCGAAATCATGCGCACTTACAAAGGCTGGAAGCCCGAAGATTTCGCGCGCTTTCAGCAGATGATGCTGGCGGTGTTTTACCCGATGAACAAAAGTTTTCTGGAACATCGCAACGGGCGGGTAGATCACTACTGGGCGAATTGGGATCTTTGCAACATGGCTTCGATGATTGCCATTGGCGTTCTTTGCGACCAACGCAGCATCTATAATGAAGGGATTCGCTATGCAAAATTTGGGAAGGGAAATGGCGCGATCAAGAATGCCGTTTATTACGTTCACCCCGGCGGACTAGGCCAATGGAATGAGTCCGGCCGCGACCAAGGCCATACCACGATGGGTATCGGCCTCATGGGCGCAGTTTGCGAGATGGCGTGGAAGCAGGGGGACGATCTTTACGGTTACGACGACAACCGCTTCTTGAAGGGCTGCGAATATGTTGCCAGGTATAATTTGGGCGAGGACGTGCCCTTCAAACAATATGCCAACGATATAGCGACTCAAACGGTGGTGAGCGCCGCGAGCCGAGGTAATTTGCGGCCCATCTGGGAACAGGTTTATAACCACTACGTCAAACTGAAAGGGCTTCCCGCGCCTTACACAGCCAGGATGGCTGAAAAAGCCCGGCCCGAGGGCGGCGGCGGCGACTATGGCCCGAATAGCGGCGGCTATGACCAACTTGGTTACGGGACGCTTACGGCCACGCTGGATTTGCCGGAACTTAAAAAAACGCCAGCTTCATCATCCGCGCTGGATACAGTCAAATAGCCTTAACTGGTTTTCTATGAATAGCCCACGTCCAGTCTAAAAAATATCCTTTGAGAACTCAATTATGAAAAGCCTATCCTCCGCCTTTTTACTCGTCGTGGCAAATGTTGCCATGGCGCAAACGACCAGCCCCCAAGTGGTCAATGCGCCAGAATCCGCGCCAGCCATTCCCATTTTGCAAATCAACGCCGGCAGAGTGACCGCACATACCAGCCCGACATTTTACGGTTTGATGACGGAAGAAATCAATTTCTCCTACGAGGGCGGACTTTACGGCGAGTTGATCCGCAACCGCACGTTCAAGGCAAATCCGACGAATGTGATTTATTGGAGCGCAGTCGGCGATGCGGCCATTGAATCAGAAGGCCACGCGATTGTGCTGCAAGCAAACCAGCTCGATGACACGAACTCGATTCAAGAACCGAAAAAGATTGTTCCGGTCGAAGAAAATGCGAGCGGATTCGGTGCGGACTTCACGCGCGAGTTTCCGCCCTATTCGATTACGGTTTTGGAATTGAAGCCGAAGTGATTGATTCAGCGCGCGCCAAACCAATCTCGAATGAAAAAATTCTTCATCCTCGCCGCGCTTGGCATTTTGTTTGTCAGCGATGTTTTCGCAGCGGACACAAACGCGCCGGCACTTTATCTCGACGTAAGCCAGCCGGTGGACAAACGCGTGGCGGATTTGATTTTGCGCCTGACGTTGGCGGAAAAAGCCACGCTGCTGAATCATCGCGGGCCGACGGTCGAACGGTTTAACATCCGTTCCGACCAATGGAATCAATGCCTCAACGGCGTCCAATGGGACAAGCCAACGACGCTGTTTCCGATTTGCCTCGCGATGTCGGCGACGTGGGACACAAATCTTGTTCATGGAACGGCAAATATTTTGTCCGACGAAGCGCGCGCGATTTACAACGGCTGGCATCTCGACACGAACGCGCCCGGCCAGCATAAAGGTCTGATTTACCGCGCGCCGGTCATCAACATCGAACGCAATCCTTATTGGGGTCGCAACCATGAAGCGTGGGGCGAAGACCCGTTTCTTACCGGACGCATGGCGGTGAGTTATGTTGAAGGTTTGCAAGGCGACGATCCACACTATTTGAAAATCGCCGCGACGTTGAAACATTATGCGGTCAACAATGTGGAAACCGACCGCCAGAAACTGAACGCGAATGTTTCGGAGCGGATGCTGCACGAATACTGGCTGCCGCATTTCCACGACGCGGTGGTGGAAGGCAACGCGTGTTCGCTGATGGCAAGTTACAACGCCATCAATGGCGTTCACAACAACATGAACCACTGGCTGCTTACGGAAGTTCTCAAGGACGAATGGCACCACGATGGGTTTGTCGTCTCCGATCTTGGCGGCGTAAAATCCATGATGGCGGACAACAAAATGACGGCGGAAGACGCCGTCGCCCAGTCAATCATGGCGGGCTGCGATTTTTCGGACAAGGAATTTCAGGACAACATTCCCGCCGCCGTGCGCGACGGCAAATTAAGCGAAGCGCGTTTGGATGATGCCTTGACGCGAGTGCTGCGCGTGCGGTTTCGGCTTGGCGATTTTGATCCGTTTGATTCCGTTCCTTACAGCAAAATTTCTCCAAACGTCATTGACAGTGCGGAGCATCGCGCCGTGGCTTTGAAGGTCGCGCAGGAATCCATCGTGCTGATGAAAAACGCAAATCATTTTCTGCCGCTCGACAAAAATAAATTGAATACGATTGCTGTGCTCGGCCCGCTGGCGAACCGGATCTTGATGAACAATTACAACGGCAAAGCGCCGCAGTGCGTGACTGCTTTGGATGGAATCAAAGATCGCGCCGGTGCAAAAAGTGAAGTGAATTATGTCTTCGGCGTCGTCGTGGGCGGCGACATGAAGGGTCGCTGGAATGATGAATCTGCCGATGCCGTGGCTGACCCGGTGAGCGAACGTCTCAAAGCTGTGGAACTCGCCAAGCGGGCGGATGTCGCCATTGTTTTTGTCGGCACAACGGGCGGGGTTGAACAGGAAGGGCGCGACCGCAAAACACTTGGCCTGACCGGCGCGCAGGAAGAATTGATCGAAGCCGTTTTCGCCGCCAATCCAAAAACCATCGTCGTGGAAATGAGCGCCGGACCGCTGACCGTTCCGTGGATTGCCAAAAATGTTCCCGCGATTTTGCAGGCGTGGTGGCCGGGCGAAGAAGGCGGCCACGCGATTGCCGATGTTCTTTTCGGCGACGTGAATCCTGCCGGCCGTCTGCCGCACACGGTTTATGCGGGCGAGGCGCGAGTGCCGCCGATCAATGAATACGACATCACGAAAGGTTTTACTTACATGTATCTGAACGGCGCTCCGCTGTTTCCATTTGGCCACGGCTTGAGCTACACAAGTTTCACATATTCCAATTTGAGATTATCATCGAATAAAATTTCCACAAACGGCGAAGTGCAGATCAGTGTTGACGTGAAAAATTCCGGCGCGCGCGCCGGCGACGAAGTGCCGCAACTTTACGTGCATCAGGAAAAAAGCAGTGTTAAAGTTCCGGCGGAAATGTTGCGCGGCTTCGCACGAATCTCTTTGCAACCGGGCGAAACGAAAGCTGTCACGTTCAATTTGCCCGCGTCCAAGCTCGCGATCTGGGATGAAAAAGTGGCGCACAATTTTGTCGTCGAGCCGGGCAAGTGTGACATTTTGGTTGGCGCTTCGTCAGCCGACATCCGCGCGCAAGGCCGGATTGAAGTGGTTCGATAATTTCAAACTTTTGCTCCATGAAAAAAAATTGCATTCTTGTCCTCGAACATTTTGTTGTTCCAGAAAGCTACCGCTGTTAGAACTTCATAAATTCACCGCCGATCGTCCAGATGCCGTGAACCAATATGAATAAACTCATCTCCATCGCTTTGCTCGCGCTGGCTTTCCCGCTCACCGGCGATTGCTGGATGGCAGACAACGGAAACGGCACCTTTACCAATCCGCTTTTTTACGACGAATTTTCCGATCCTGATTTGATCCGCGTCGGCGATGATTTTTATCTCACCGGCACGACGATGCACGCGGTGCCGGGGCTACCCGTGCTGCATTCAAAGGATTTGGTGAATTGGGAATTGCTCGGCTATGCCTGTGACCGGCTGGACTTGGGGCCGGAGTTCCGCCTTGAGAATGGCAACAATTACGGTCAGGGAATTTGGGCGCCAAGCTTTCGTTTTCACAACGGTAAATTTTATATCTTCAGCAACGTCAATCATCGCATAACGCAGCTCTTCACCGCGACCAATCCTGCCGGCCCGTGGAAACATACCGAGCTTAAGCGTTCTTTTCACGATCTCTCCGTGCTCTTCGATGATGACGGCAAGGTTTATGTCGTCTGGGGTTATGGCGACCTCCAGCTCGCCCAGCTCAATGAGCAGCTTGATGACATTGTGCCGGGTTCCGAGCACGTTCTCCCGCTCAAGAGCGCCGGCATGGGCGATTTTACAAGATCAATGGGAAATACTTCATCACGAGCGCGTGCTTCGCCGGGCGGATGCGGATGGCGTGCGCGCGGGCGGACAAACCGGAAGGGCCGTATGAAGTGAATCGCGCGATCAGCACGGACGAAAGCTTCGGTCTGGCGGAGGGCAACCGGCTGCGGAATATGCCGAACGCGCCGCCGTTCGAGGTGATTCCGGGAAACACGATTGATGGCGGGCGCGTGTCACTGCACCAGGGCGGTCTGGTGCAAACGCCAACCGGCGAGTGGTGGGGTTTTTCGATGATGGATTACAACTCCGTCGGACGGCTCACTTGTTTGTCGCCGGTGACGTGGACGAACGGCTGGCCGTTCTTCGGTCTGCCGGGAAATCTCACGCGCACGCCGCGCACCTGGGTGAAACCCAACACCGGCCATACTTCGCCGCCTTCTGCGCCGTATCAACGCAACGACGATTTCTCCGGGCCGAAACTGGCCAACGTGTGGCAGTGGAATCACGTTCCCGACGACACGAAGTGGTCTTTGTCCGAGCGGCCCGGTTTTCTGCGGCTGCATTCGCTGCCCGCCACGAATTTTTGGTCCGCCCGCAATACGCTCACGCAGCGCGCCATCGGGCCGGAGTCCATTCCCACGGCGGAGTTGGACGCGAGCGGCATGAAACCCGGTGATGTGGCCGGACTCGCGCTGCTGAATTTTCCGTATGCGTGGATCGGCGTGCGTTGCGAAACCAACGGCCTGACGCTGGAGCAATTCAATCAGCTCACCGATGAAACGAAAAACGTGCCGCTTTCTACCAAGCACGTTTCGCTGCGGGCGAATTGCGATTTTCTCACCGAAAAGGCAACGTTCAGTTACAGCACGGACGGGAAAAAGTTTGAGCCGCTGGGTGGCGAGTTCACGATGATTTTTCAAACGCGAACCTTTCAAGGCGTCCGGTATTCGCTTTTCAACTTCAATACCTCCGACGCTCCCGGCGGCTATGCCGACTTCGACCTTTTCGCGATGCAGGAGCCGCATCCTGCTGGATTTACCCGCCCGATTCCTGTCGGCAAAACCATTGTGCTGGAAAATATGCTGGCCGGCTCAGTGCTCGTTAGCAAAGGTGACGCCCTCGCTACCGTGCCGAAGAATGACACCCTCGCCAGCACGGTCGCGGCACAGTTCAAGGTCATAGGCCTGCCGCTGGGTCGCGTCGCGTTTCAGTCATCGGCAAATGGCCGGCTGGTTACGGTTGCCGGCCTCGGCGAAGCGAGCCGCGTCTCGCTCGAAAAAACCCGCGCCGGTGACGATTCGCAAGCGTTCCAATGGACGGAGATGCCTCGCGGCGACCTGCTGCTCTTGTCGGTCACCGGTCACCGCCACTTACGAATCGAACCGGCGGACGGCACCGTTACCGCCGATGCGCCCGGAGCACAGCCCGATCGCAAAAACGGTGCTGCGTGGAATTGGAATGAAGTCGGGCCAATGACCGATCCATAGAACCATTAAGGCGCGGCACATTATGATAGAATGGAAAGCGAAAATTGTCTCCCGCGTTGGGATTTGCCTTATCGCGCTGTGAGCGATACAAACAAATGTGTTATTCATCAAGAACCAGCGGTTGTTGTAACTTTGCGGGAAGACAATGACAGGCATCTGCAAAGCGATCAGGAGAATTACCTTTTTCATGTTGCCTCACTTCTTTTCTGCGAGTTTTTCCACCGCAGCTTCTAATTTATTCAAACGTGCTTCAAGGGATTCAATCTGCAGCTTTAGAGCGTTTACACAAATCATATAGCGCACTGGGTGTGTAAAAGGAAGATGGCGACAAAGGCGAGGACGACGGCTTGAAGCAGTTTCCCGCTCGACAGCAACTTGGGTTGCGAATTATACCGTGATTTTTCCTGACCTTCCTTTTCCCAATTCGCCGGCGATGGCGCGGTGACTTCTGCGGGTTTCGCATACGCCTGATGCACTGCCTTGGAGTTGTGCCCCAGCGCCGCCTGCGCGAGTCTTTCAGGATATGAGTATGTCAGGATCGGCGTCCGTCGCGTAAGCGAGCAGTGGACGGACTATGGCCGGGTAGTAACAGGTTTCTGAACGGGCAGCCAAGGCGGTGAAGAATCCGGTGAAACTCTGCCCCCAATACCCCATAAAAGGACTGTAAATAAAGGCTATTCTCATGGAGGCGAGGATCGGCTTCAAAAGTGGCAACGACGACAATATTGTGCCTGATTTTACGGACTATTCAAGCGGATTGTGTCAATATTTGGAACCTCAAGGTTAATGGGGTTTGTTAGCCATTTTGTTAGCCATCCCTTGCGCGTGCTGAACTGATTATATCGCGAATACAATTTTCGAGATTCGTATATTTTGATGACATGACCGAATCTTGTCCGTATGTAAATTATGGGTCATGAAAATTCACCTTTTACGGGCCGGTGCGATCAGTTTTGCGCTGGCATGGTCAACTTTTTCAGTTTTCTGTGCGGAGAACCAGCCGCTTTATCTGGATGCTAATCAGAACATCGAAAATCGGGTCGAAGATTTGCTGTCGCGCCTAACGCTGGAGGAAAAAATTTCCATCATCCATGCGAACTCCAAATTCACCACGCCGGCCATTCCGCGTCTTGGCATTCCGAGACGCTGGCTGGACGACGGGCCGCACGGCGTGCGCGAAGAAATCGGACCAGACACATGGAATTCCGCCGGTCGCACGGATGATTTTTCCACCGCCATGCCTGCCGGAATTTGCCTCGCGGCGACCTGGAATCCCGACCTCGGCTTCCGCGAAGGCGAAGCCATCGGCCAGGAGGCGCGGGCGCGCGGCAAGGACATCATGCTCGGACCGGGCGTGAACATTCTGCGCACGCCGCTCTGCGGAAGAAACTTTGAATATCTCGGCGAAGACCCGTTCCTTACCTCGCAAATGTGCGTCGGCTACATCTGCGGCGAACAGTCGCAGGACATTTCCTCCTGTGTGAAGCATTTCGCGCTGAACAACCAAGAATTCGAGCGCGGCACCATCAATGTTGAAGTGAACGAACGCGCGTTGCGGGAAATTTATCTGCCGGCGTTCCAGGCTGCCGTGCAGCAAGGTGGCGTGTGGTCGGTGATGGGTGCTTACAACCAGCTTCGGGGCCAGCATTGTTGCGAGAATGATTATCTGCTGAACAAGATTTTGAAGGAAGAATGGGGTTTTAAAGGTCTGGTGATGTCCGATTGGGATGGCGCGCACGACACGCGCGAATGTGTGCTCAACGGTCTCGATCTCGAAATGGGCACTGAGAAAAAATACGACGACTATTATCTCGCGCAGCCATATCTCGATTTGGTCAAGAGCGGCGAATTGCCGGTGGCGGGTCTCGACGAAAAGGTCCGGCGCAACCTGCGCGTGATGTTTGCCACGCATGTTTTCGATGCCGGACGCAAGACCGGTTCGCTCAATACCGCCGCGCATCAGACCGTGGCGCGGCAGGTCGCCGAGGAGGGGGTTGTTCTATTAAAGAATGAAGGCGACACGTTGCCGCTCGATGCCGCGAAGCTTAAAACCATTGCTGTCATTGGCGAAAACGCCACGCGCCTGCACGCGCACGGCGGCGACAGTTCCGGCATCAAGGCGTTTTACGAGGGGAATCCGCTCGACGGCATCGTGAGCCGCGTCGGAAAAAATGCGAACGTGATTTACTCCGAAGGCTATCGCAAAGACGGCGGCGCTGAACTGGCAGAACGCGCGATCGCCGCTGCGAAATCGGCGGATGTGGTCATTTACATCGGCGGCTTGAATCACGACAAAGGTTTCGATTGCGAAGGCGTGGATCGCAAGGACATGAAGTTGCCCTATGGCCAGGACGAATTGATCCAAAAAATCGTCGCCGCGAATCCCAAAACCATCGTCGTCCTTGAAGGCACGATGGTGGAAATGGACGCATGGCTGGACAAAGTGCCGGCGCTGTTGCAGGCATGGTATCCCGGAATGGAAGGCGGCAACGCGCTAGCCCGCGTTTTGTTCGGCGACGTGAATCCGTCCGGCAAGCTGCCCGCGACATTCCCGAAAAAACTTTCCGACTCGCCGGCGCACGCGCTGGGAAATTATCCCGGCACAAATGGCACGGTGACTTATGCGGAAGGCCTGCTGGTCGGCTATCGCTGGTTCGATACGAAGCACATCGAGCCGCAATTCCCGTTCGGCTTTGGCCTGAGCTTCACGACGTTTAAGTATTCCGGTCTGAAACTTATTCCCGGTGCCGGCACAAACGAAATCGTGACCGCGCAATTTGAAATCGAAAACACCGGCAAGGTCGCCGGCGCGGAGGTCGCGCAACTTTATGTCCACGAAAAGAATCCCGGTCTGCCGCGTCCCGAAAAGGAGTTGAAAGGCTTCAAAAAAGTTTTCCTCCAGCCGGGCGAGATTCAGACGGTTTCCATCCCGCTGAAAAAATCAGCGTTCGAGTATTACGACGACGGCAAAAAATCTTGGGTCGCGGACGACGACAGCTTTGAGATTTTGATCGGCAGTTCGTCGCGCGACCTCCGGCTGCGCGAAAATTTTCACCCGACGGCGAAAAAGCAGGCGCACGCAAAAGTGTTCAACCTGTTCCCCCCGTATTTTGCGTGGAACAATAAATTCACCAGCGAAGAAATAGGCTGGCAACCCGGCACGGGAGATGCGCCGCAGTGGACGGCGAATTTTAATTTCGCTACCAACGGGCTTTACGGCTATCCAGCGAGCATTCGCGGCTGGCACTACGGCTGGAATCCGGCGAATGACAGTTTGTTTCCCAAGAAATTGTCCGACACGATTAGCCTTCCGTGCTCGTTTTCCTACAACTGCGGCGGCGACGATCTCCACGGCGATTTTGCCTACGACATGTTTTTACGGCACGATGGCAAAAAAGCGGCACCGCAACTGGAAGTCATGGTGTGGGCGGGAAACAATTCCACGCCCATCGGCAAGCTGATTGCGACCAACCTCACGGTGGCCGAAGGTGTTTCATTCGACCTGTGGGCCGGCACAAACGCTCCGGCCGGCTACTACGTTTATTCGTTTGTGCCGCACCAGAAAACCGCCGTGTTGCCAACCGAAGG
>Ga0182030_10009770_pt1 | contig 19601 bp, 17 predicted proteins | sample 812S3MmetaG_FD_121299 | JGI IMG/M metagenome (GOLD analysis project Ga0182030, IMG submission 121299) | Permafrost microbial communities from Stordalen Mire, Sweden - 812S3M metaG (Illumina Assembly) | ecosystem: Environmental > Terrestrial > Soil > Wetlands > Permafrost | place: Sweden... | reverse complement strand
AGGTCGAATCCCTTGTACCCGGCATCGGCGACCTCGGCACAGATGTCGTTGTACGCCGCGAATCCGCCCAGGAACAGCATGAACACCCTCGGCTTTCCAGGCACATTGGCGCCCAGGTACCAGGAGTTGGCTTTGATGAAAAGCGACGCCTCGGCTCGACGTGAGAGCTCGGCTCCCCAGCCGTCGACGGCATCGCGGGTTGCTTCCATTGCGGTGCAGCCATGGTCATCGAGGTAGGCGATGGCGTCGGCGATCCAGTTCACGTGTGCTTCGGCGTGCAGCACCATGTTCGCCAGCACCGCGGGCGCCCCAGGCCCCGAGATCAGGAACAGGTTGGGGAACCCGTCGACGCCCAGGCCCAGATAGGTGCGCGGACCGTGCACCCAGTCCTCGCTCAGCCTCGCGCCGTGGCGGCCGACGATGTCGATCTTGGCCAGTGCCCCGGTCATCGCGTCGAAACCCGTCGCAAAAACTATCGCGTCGAGGTCGTAGTGTGTATCGCCGGTGTTGATCCCGGCGGCATCAACCGATTCGATCGGGGTGGCGCGCACGCTGACGAGCGACACATTGGGCTTGTTGAAAGTCTGAAAGTAGTTGCTGTCTGTGCAGATTCGTTTGGTTCCAATGGGATGGTCATTGGGAATCAACAGGTCGGCGACCGCCGGGTCGGCGATCACCGCCCTGATCTTCTCCTCGTAGAACTTGCGTGCCTCCTCGTTGGCCACCAGGTCGGTCATCTGGTCGGGGAAGGTCTTGGAGTAGAGCACACCGCCCAGTTGCCAACGCTTTTCGAACGCCGCCCGGCGCTCCTCCGGGGTGAAGTCCATGGTCGGCTTGGGGGCGGTGATGTGCGGCGATCCGCCGCCGCTGCGCCACGACAGCCGGCGGCGCTCCGCGTAGCCGGCCTTGATCTCGGCGAGCTCCTCGCTGGACAGCGCTCGGTTGCCCGCCGGGATGCTGTAGTTGGGCGTGCGCTGGAAGACGTACAGGTGCGCGGCCTGCTCTGCGATGATCGGAATCGTTTGAATGCCAGAGGATCCGGTTCCGATGACCGCCACCCGCTTGCCGGTGAAATCAACGTCATCATACGGCCAGTGCGCGGTGTGGTAGATCTCGCCACCGAAGGTGTCCAGGCCGCTGAAGTTCGGGGTCATCGCGGCCGACAACGGTCCCGTGGCCATCAGGCAGAACCGTGCTGTGAGCACCTCACCGGCATCGGTGGTGACCGTCCAGCGCAATGTGGTCTCGTCGAGCACCGCCGAGACGACACGGGTGTTGAACGTGATGTCGCTGCGCAGGTCGAGTTTGTCGGCGACCCAGTTCAGGTAGGCGAGGATCTCGGCTTGGGTGGCGTACTTCTCGGTCCAGTTCCACTCTTGCTGCAGTTCGTCGGAGAACGAATAGCTGTAATCGACGCTCTCGACGTCGCAGCGCGCGCCCGGATACCGGTTGAAGTACCAGGTGCCGCCCAGTTCGGGCGCGGCCTCGATCACCCGGACCGAGAGCCCCTGCGCGCGTAGCTTGTGCAGCGCGTACAGGCCGGCGAATCCGGCACCCACGACTACCGCGTCCAGAAGCTGATCACCGGCATTCTTCACAACAGTCACGGTAGCCGTCCGCCACGTCGAGTCGCTCCACCTCCCGGGTTCCGAGTGGGGTGATCGATATCTCCGCAAATCCGATCGGGTATCGCCGGTGAGTCGGGGCGCGGACTGTTGTAGACCTTTAGTAGGACCTCACACCTAAGGACAACAGCATGAGCGAGCGAGTACTCGACCAGGTCATGTCGATGGCGGACCAGTTGCGCGAACAGGGCGCAGAAGCCGAAAGGATCGGGCGGCTCACCGACGACAGCGTCAAGCTCATGAAGGCGGCCGGAGTGATCCGCCTGCTGCAGCCCAAAAGCTACCGCGGGTTCGAGGTCCACCCTCGCGAGTTCGCCGAGACCGTGATGGCGACAGCCGCACTCGATCCGGCTGCCGGCTGGATTGTCGGCGTGGTCGGCGTGCACCCCTACCAGTTGGCGTACGCGGATCCGAAGGTGGCCGCCGAGGTCTGGGCCGACGACGTCGACACCTGGATGGCCTCCCCGTACGCTCCACAGGGCGTGGCAAAGCCGGTTGACGGGGGCTACATCTTCAACGGCCGCTGGCAGTTCAGCTCGGGCACCGACCACTGCGACTGGATCTTCCTGGGCGCGTTTCTGGGCGACGCCGAGGGCAAACCGGTGATGCCGCCGCAAATGCTGCACATGATCCTGCCCCGCAAGGACTACGAGATCGTCGAGGACTCCTGGAATGTCGTGGGGCTGCGCGGAACCGGATCCAAGGACGTCATCGTCAAAGACGCGTTCGTCCCGGCCTACCGGACGATGGATGCCGCCAAGGTGATGGACGGCACCGCCCAGCGCGAGGCCGGCATGACCGAGCCGCTGTATCTGATGCCGTGGTCGACGATGTTCCCGCTTGGCATCTCTTCGGCGACCATCGGCATCGCTGAGGGCGCCCTCGCCGCGCACCTCGACTATCAACGGCAACGCGTCGGCGCCACCGGAACCGCGATCAAGGACGACCCGTACGTCATGTATGCCATCGGTGAAGCCGCGGCCGATATCAACGCCGCTCGCCAGGAATTGCTGGCCAACGCCGACCGCATCTACGACATGGTCGCCGCCGGCAAAGAAGTCTCGTTCGCGGACCGCGCGGCGGGCCGCCGCACCCAGGTGCGCGCGGTGTGGCGCGCGGTCTCGGCGGTCGACGACATCTTCGCACGCTCCGGCGGAAACGCCGCGCGCATGGACAAGCCGCTACAGCGGTACTGGCGCGACGTCCACGTCGGCCAAATGCACGCTATCCACGTCCCCGGCACCATCTACCACGCGTCGGCGCTCAGTTCGCTGGGCATCGATCCGCCGGTGGGTCCGCTGCGCGGCCTGATCTAATAAATCAAGGAGGGCGCACCAAATGAGTGACCTGAAGAGCCTTGGTTACATCACCGCCTCGACCAGCGACATCGAGCGTTGGCGGCATTTCGCTTTCGGCGTGCTGGGTTTCGCCGAAGGTCAGGGACCCGACCCGTCGGCGCTGTACCTGCGGATGGACGAACGCGCCGCCCGGATCATCGTCGTGCCCGGCGAGACCGACCGGGTGCTCACCATCGGTTGGGAGGTCCGCGACCACGCGGCACTGCAGCGGGTCACAGCGGCCCTCGACAGGGCCGCAGTGGCGTTCAAACGACTGTCCGTCGACGAGGCCGGGGACCGCCGCGTCGAAGAGGTGATCAGTTTTGAGGACCCCTCCGGAACGACACTCGAGGTGTTTCACGGTGCGGTGCTCGACCACAGCCCGGTGATCACCCCGTTCGGCGCGAAATTCGTCACCGGCGATCAGGGCCTTGGCCACGTCGTGGTGCCGGCTACCGATCCCAACGCGATGTTCGACTTCTACACCGACGTACTGGGTTTCCTGTCCCGAGGCGCGTTCCGGGTGCCGCTACCGAAAGAATTCGGGCCGGTTCGGGTGCGGTTCCTCGGTATCAACGAGCGCCACCACAGCATGGCGATCGTCCCGGCCGCACACCAGCGTGACCCGGGCGTCGTCCACGTCATGGTGGAGGTCGACACCCTGGATGCCGTGGGTCGGGCGCTGGACCGGATCAACGCCGACGGCATTCAGTTGTCGTCCACCCTCGGCCGCCACACCAACGACAAGATGGTGTCGTTCTACGTCCGCGCACCCGGCGACTGGGACATCGAGTTCGGTACCGATGGTATGCGGGTCGACGAAACCTATTACACCGCAGAGGAAATCACCGCCGATAGCTACTGGGGCCATCAGTGGGTAGGCGACATGCCCGCCGCGATGCGGCTGTGACAGGTCCGCGGAGAAGCGAAGCCCCAGCGGATCTCTGCCCTGACCGCCGGCCACAGGTCTTGTTGGAAGTCCTCGGCCGCCCGTCGGGCCGCGGCCGCGCGAGGGGCCGACACACGCACCGACGCGCGTACGGCGGCACGCATGCGCGAGGAGATTCCCAAAGCGTTGTTCAGCTGAGTTACTTTGCCACGCCCACGGTCTCCTCGACGATCGGCAAGTTGCCGTGTCTCACCGCATCGATGATCGACTCGCTCAACGCCGAGCACACCAGGAACACGCCCCGGCTGGCGTGGGCCGACATCTTTTGCGCCTCGGCGCGCTCGGTACATCGGGCCGTCGCGTCGGCGTTCCACTGCACACTGGTCTGGTTCCATGTGCTCTTGCGCGCCAGCACCCGCGCGCCGCAGTTGTCGCAAACCACCGGAATCATGGGCGTCTCATCGAGGCGGTTGTCGACCGGGATGGAAGATTCGAGCGCCATCACACCGAGCCGGCAGTCGCCCGGGCCGCGATGTTCGCCTCGACCTCTTTGAGCCAAGCTTCGTAGGGCCGGGTCGTATCGAGTTCAAACTCGAAGCGGTCCACCATGTCCGGCTCCAGGTCTGCGACGTCCACATAGAACTGCTGGTACCAGCGGCGCAACTGGTAGACGGGCCCGTCCTCCTCGACCAGTAGCGGGTTGTCGATGCGCGCCTTGTGCCGCCAGATCTCTACGTCTTGCTCGAACCCGAGCTTGACGTAGTCGCCGAGCTTGATCGCGGTCTGCATGGCCACGTCTGCAGGCAACGTGGCCGACTTCTTGACGATGATGCCGTACTGCAGCACAAACGAATTCGAGTCGATCGGATAATGACAGTTGATCAGGATCGTCTGCTGGTCGCCCTGCGCGTAGTGGTAGATCAGGTCGTCGATCATGAAGGACGGGCCGTAGTACGACGCCACCGACGTGTTGCCGAGCATCGCCGCGCCTTCGGTGCCGCCCATATCTGCGCGACCCTCGCCGTTCATGTACTGCGTCGCGACGGGTCCTTCGAAGATGTTCTTGAAGGAGGTCGGCAACGCGCCATGGATGTAGAAGAAGTGCGCCATGTCCACGACGTTGTCGATGATCTCGCGGCAGTTGCTCTGCACGACGGTGGTGTACCAATGCCAGTCGGTCCACTCGTCGCTGGTAGCGCCCTCGATGCGCGGGATCGTCACATCGGGTGTGGGCGGATTGCCTTCGGGGTCGTTCCAGACGAACAACATGCCGTCCTGTTCCAGCGTGGTCCAGGTCGCGGTGCGGGCCAGCCGGGGCGTGCGCCTGGCGTAGGGCACCTGTTTGCATCGCCCGTCGCCGCCCCAGCGCCAGTCGTGGAACGGGCATGCGATCTCGTTGCCTTTGACCACGCCCTGCGAGAGATCACCGCCCATGTGCCTGCAGTAGCTGTCGAGCACGTTGATCTTGCCTCCAACAGGCGGGCCGCTGCGGAAGACCACCAGCTTCTGGCCGAACGCGTTGATCGCGTGCGGCTCGCCGTCATCGAAATCTCTGATCAGCCCAAGACAATGCCAGCCGCGGGCGAACCGCGTCGGCGCGGCCTGCGCCTCAATGAACCGGACTTCATCGGTGTCATTCTGCGGTGTCATGCGAATGATTTAACTCCTGCGACCGGGCTTATGGGGGTTCATTTTCCGTTGCTCGGCTACCTGGCCAGTTGCGGCGCAGCGAAGACGGTTTGACTAGCAACTTTGCCGAGATGCATTAATAGAACGTGTTACAGTTTTCCGACCCTGGCCGAGGGCCGGAACACCCCGGAATTTGCGCGCAAGGAGGCCAGCGTGAACTGCGTCGTCGGCCGCGTTCAGCTCGAGGTGTATCCCGAATCAGCGAAAATGCTGGCGGCACCATGACCAAGTCGCGATCGCTCGCGGTCGTTACCCTCGCGTACATCCTGGCTGTTGGGGTAGGCGCCGCCTGGCTGGCGTGGGTGGCGACATCAGGTCGCTCACCGCGGTCGCCTTCGTCGTCGGTTTGGCAGCGGTGACCACGGAGCTCGTGTCCGACGTGCAGCTGCAACGGTTCGTCAGGAGCGCGCAACCCGGCGAGGTGATGAACCGGGGTCTGTGGAGTTGGTCGCGGCATCCAAACTATTTCGGGGAGTTCGGTTTCTGGTTCGCCTTGGCATTGTTCGGTGTGGCCGCGTCTCCGTCGGATGCGTGGTGGTTGTTCGCGGGCGCGGTCCTGATGCTGGGCATGCTCCTGGGCGCCAGTATTCCGCTGATGGAGACCCGCAGCCTGCAACGCCGACCGCGTTATCAGGAAGTCATCGACCGGGTGCCGCGCTTCGTCCCCAGGCCACCTCGGAAGATATCGGCAAGATGATTACATGAAGCGCAAACGCGTTGTCGTCGCGGGGCTCGGTGATGTCGGCATCCTGGCCGCCATCCGTCTGGCCCCGCATGCCGACGTGGTCGGAATCTCGGTCAAACCAGCGCTGGTGAGTGGGCAAGAGCTCGGAGTCCGACTAGCCCGCCCGGACGATTGGGCCCGCGACTACTGGATTCCGTTCGACAACTTCCGGCGCCTGGACGGGGCGCGGAAGGTTCAGGCCACGCTGACGGGAGTCGACCTGGCGGCCCGAACCGTCTTCGGTGTAGGCGAGGACGGCACGACGATCGCGGAGGAATACGACACGCTGATCATTTCCACAGGAGTTAGCAACGGCTTCTGGCGCCGGCCGACGCTGCAGTCAGCCGCCGAGATCAGCACCGATCTACACGCCGCACACCAGCGCCTGGCCGCTGCCGACTCGGTGATTGTGGTGGGAGGCGGCGCGGCAGCAGTGAGCAGCGCGGTCAACATCGCAACCACCTGGCCGCACAAGCGCGTCGACCTGTACTTCCCCGGAGATCGCGCACTGGTCGGATATCACCCCCGGACTTGGAACCGCATCCAGGGGCGCCTGACCGACCTGGGCGTCGGCCTGCACCCAGGACATCGCGCCGTGCTGTCGAACGACTCCGAGATCACCAGCGAACCGGTCCAGTGGAGCACCGGGCAGCCCCCGGCCTCCTCGGATGCCGTGCTTTGGGCGATAGGGCGGGTGCAACCCAACACGGGTTGGCTACCGGCAGAGCTCCTCGATGAAGACGGCTTCGTTCGCGTGACGCCCGAGCTGAAGGTGCCAGGCCAGGACGGTGTCTACGCCGTCGGCGACGTCGCGGCTAGCGACCCACTGCGCAGCTCCGCCCGCAATCGCGGGGATGCGCTGGTGGCCCATAACATCCTCGCCGAGTTCGCAGGCAAAAAGATGCGGACGTATCGGACGCCGGGCCGGCGGTGGGGCTCGTTGGTGGGGGCACAGGCGAACGGGCTGGAAGTCTTCCTACCCACTGGCCAGGCGTTCCGTCTGCCGTCATGGTCGGTCAAGCGGCTGGTGATGCCGTACGTCGTGCGATGGGGCATGTATCGCGGAGTGCGCGAAAACCGCCCCCTCAAGACGTCGTAAAACTTTCCTAACTGGGTCCCGGCGGCATGAAGCGTCGGTGCAATTCCTCTGTGAGCACATGGATCTGGCGAGTGAGGTCGGTGTTGGTCTTGAGTTCCAAGTCCTGGGTCTGGAAGTCATGGTCGGCCCTGGACTGTTGGAATGCCGCCTGACGGTTCTGGCCGATCATCACGAATGTCGACAGAAATATCGCCTCGAGCGATACCACCAGAGTCAGTGTCGGCCAGGGGCTTCGTTCTAGGAACACCATCGACACGCCGAACAGCGCCGCATGCAGCCAGACGAAGTTCATCGAGCCGGCGAACGACGTTATCCGGTCGGCAAGGCGCAGCTGAAAATCCTCGCTTCTTCGCTTGGCCTCGTCCAGCACGGCAGGGTGATGAACCTGTCCACTTCGCAGGAGCCGGCGCGGAATCAATTGAGGGCTATGCCGATGGCTTTCGCGCCCTGTTGTCTCTTCGGCCTCTGTCGTCATGTTGAGCCGTTCCTTTCGATGCCGATCGGCAGGGGGCCGAATTACCCGCGGGTATAACCCCGGCGGACCGTGCGATCCAGAATCCCCAGAGTTGCCCGCAACGCGCCCTCAGACATAATCGGGAAGATTTTGGCGTCCCGCCACTTCTGGTCGATGTTCGACCAGTCATAAAACGATGTGACCAGCGTGCCCCCGCCGTCGCCGATGTCCGAGGCCGGCTGCAGCCGATAACCGTAGACGTGCCCGATCTGCGGCCGCAGCTGGCCGAGAACCGTCCACGAGATCAGCCGATCTTGTTCGAACTCGTTGATTTCGACGGTGACGTCGTACTTGCCGAACTGCGGAAAGTCGTTCAGTGACTCCCGGTCCATGTGGACCACGAAGCTGTCGCCGACGGCCTGCACCGGATCGCCTTCGGCGTCTTGCAGCATCCCGGAGGAATCGATCGCGACGTGCCCCTGCGGGTCGCATAGCACCGCGAAAATATCGGGGGCCGATGCCGCGATGGTGCGCTGGGTCTCCATGCGTTCGGTCATGAGTCCTCACCTTCGCGTGGGGATGGCCCTAGATGGCTACAGCCGCTTACTGTACGACTGTCGGGCCTGCGCATGGACGTGAAGCTAGTTTCACGCTCGCGGCCGAACGTGCAGCTAGTTTCACCCTCGGCGAGGTGCACGAAGCGTTCAGCGCCCAAGCCCTGGGCGTGCTGCGTGAACTGCCGAACCAGCTGGACGGATTTGTCGTCCCCGACGAAAAACTCACCCCCAACGGCGGCGCGGTCGCGATTGGGCACCCGTTCGGCGCCACCGGCGGTCGCTACGTATTGACGCTGGCGACCGAGCTGCGAGAACGCAACGCCCGCTACGGGGTCATCGGGGTCTGCATCGGCTCAGGTCAGGGCGTCGCCGTCGTCCTGGAAAACCCGCGCGCCAGCTAACAGTCGCAGTCGTTCGGCGAGCGGGCAGGCCCCCTTTCGTGGAGTATTGGGGGTGAACTTTCATCGAAATGCCTGCGCGACATCATTTTCAGTCCATCGTCAGCCACTTACTCGCGGGCACTCAGGGAAGGACCATCGCCAGGTGAGTAACTCAAACGACGGCAACGACTACCGCATCCTGGCGGTGAACGGACTGCGGCCCAGCGAAGTTGATTGGGCGCTCAACCACGATGCCGTGCATGGGATTGCGTACGCGTTCAAGAATCCCGTCGCGGTCGCCCAAGCCAGCGAGGATCCGGGCGACGACAGAATTACCTACCTCGTCCAGGTCAAACGCGATGAGGTAACCAAGGCGCTGGAAAAGACCAACGAATGGATTGCCCACAATCCCGGCAAGGCCGGGATGCACGCTTTCGGCTTCGTCAGGGCGCTGTCGCGCGAGGGGCTCGAACGCATCAGCGACGACGAGGAGCGCTGCTAACGGACGATCTCGCGGTGTCCGGCATCTAATCGACGGGTCCACCCGCGCGCGTCCAGGTGTTCGAGCAATGGGATCGCGACACGCCGAGTCGTGCCAAGCGCCTGCCGCGCCTGGCTGGTGGTGAATGGCTGCTCGAGCCGGGTCAGCTCCCGCATCGCGAGAGCAGGCGCCGTAGGCAGTAGCACCACGCCATCGCGCAGCCGCAGCATCCGGCCGGCGCGCTCGGCCGCGGCCAGTTCGCGGGCGCCGAGCTGCAATGCCGACAGCTCATCGGCCTCGGGGGCCCGGAAGGGCTCGGCCCGCAGCCGGACCTCCAGCTCGGCTACCGCAACTTCGGCGTGGCCGAGATCCGGTTGAGCGCCGGCCACCCGGATGTGACCGCCCCCCTGCTCGAGTCCCGCTTCGCGAACGACCGCGTCAAGCAACGACTCGTCCGGCAGCGCCAGAAGGTCACGTGCGGCACCCCGGGACAGTCCGTCGGCCATCGGGTCGCGAGTATGGAGTTCATGCACGGCGCTCTTCAGCCGCTGCTGCCAGGCCTCATACGTCGCGCCGTGCACCCACCAGCCATCCAGCACCCGCACTCCGACCGGCGCCTTCGCGTCCACGCCCGCCAGCAGCCCTAACCGACGCAGATGGGATTCTTGCACCGCACCGCGACGAGCCACCTCGGCCGCCGCATCGCCGCCGACGTGCACACCGGCCAGCACCGCTGTCCGACGCGCGCTGTCGCCCCGCCGGCGCAAGTCCGGCGGTTCGCCGTCGAGCACCTGGGCACCCCCGAGCACTCGGCCACTGCCGGCATAGCGGAGTACCAACCGGTCGCCGAGAACCAGCGGTAGCTGCCGGTCGAGGGTCAGCCGGGCGTGGTCGTCGTCGAAAGGCCGCAGCCGCGCGGGCACGGCCGCAGTCCCGACATGCACGACGGGTCGCGCCGGGGCTTCGGTTAACGGGCCGCCGGTGATGCGGCGCACGTCGAGGGTGCGCGTGCTCGGCCACGCGTCCGGGGTAACCAGCGCATCCCCCCGTTGGATGGCATCGCGCGAGACCCCGCGCAGGTTAATCGCCACCCGGGACACGGGCCCAAGCGTGGAATACGGTTCGCCACGGCTCTGCAGGCCGCGGATCACCACCGCTCGCGCCCGCCCCGTGCCCAGCAACTCGAGCCGGTCGCCAGCGGCCAGCGTGCCGGCCGCCAGCGTCCCCGTCGCCACCGTGCCCGCGCCGGTGATGGTGAACGAACGATCGACCCACAGCCGCACTCGCGCGGTGGTCGCGGGCTCGGGTACCCGTTCCAGTACGCGGTCGAGGGCTGCGCGCAACTCGGTCAGCCCGGTGCCGTCGACCGCCGATACGGCGACGCCTGGCGCGTCGCGCAGCCCGGTGTCGGCCAGCTCGGCGCGGGCTTTGGCGAGGACCTCGCCGACCCGTTCGGGCGCCCGGTCGGCGCGGGTGATCACGACGAGGCCGTGAAGGATGCCCAGCGCCGCTACCGCGTCGCGATGATCGCTGGATTGCGCCTGCCAACCCTGGTCAGCGGCGACGACGAAGCAGACCACCGGCGCGGGTCCCAGGCCGGCCAGAGTGTTACCCAGGAAGCGCTGGTGGCCTGGCACATCGACGAAGGCCACCTCGCGCCCCGATGCCAACGTGGTCCACGCGAAGCCGAGATCGATGGTCAGCCCACGGCGACGTTCCTCCTCCCACCGGTCTGGCTCCATTCCAGTGAGGGCGCGAATGAGGGTGCTCTTGCCGTGGTCGACATGGCCGGCGGTGGCCAGGACGTGCGAGCCGTACGAGCCTTGCGCGTTCAGGGGTCCAGCCCCGCCAGCGCCGCACCGACAGCGGCCAGCAGGCGATCGTTGTCGGCCTCGGGTATGCAGCGCAGGTCGAGAAGGCAGGCGCCGTCGTGCACCCGCGGCAGCACCGCGGGGTCACCCAGGCGCAACGGCTCAGCCGCGGCCTCGGGAAGGCGAACGGCCCAGCCGGGCAGGGGCACGCCCGGGGCTCCCCCGCCACCGACTCGGCCGTCGTGTGCGACGACGGACGCGCCCACCGCGGCGGCCAGCCGCTCCGCCCGGGCACGCAGCCGTTCGGCGTCGGCGTGCAGCGCCTGCGTCACCGGCGACAACCCGGCGCGGACCGTCGCCTCGAGCGCAGCCAGGGTGAGTTTGTCGGCGCGCACGGCGCGTGCCAGCGGATGCCGTGCCATCCGGGCAACCACGTCCGCGCGACCGAGCACGATGCCGGCCTGCGGCCCCCCGAGCAGCTTGTCGCCGCTGGCGGTTACGACATCTGCGCCGTCGGACAGCGCGGTGGCGGCGTCGGGCTCGTCGGGCAGTAGCGGGTCGGGCGCGAGCAGTCCGCTGCCCAGGTCGGCGACCAGGGGCACCTCCTTGGCCGCCGTCAGGCCCCGCAGGTCAGACACCGTGACGGCGGTGGTGAACCCCTCTACCCGGAAGTTGCTCTGGTGCACCTTCAGGACGCACCCGGTCTGCGGCCCGATCGCCTCGGCGTAGTCCTTCAGGTGCGTGCGGTTGGTGGTGCCGACCTCTCGAAGCCGGGCGCCGGTCGAGGCGATCAGGTCGGGCAGCCGGAATCCTGCGCCGATCTCGATCAGTTCCCCGCGGCTAACCACGACCTCGTTTACGTCGTTGCCCGCCGCCAGTGCTGTCGTTGCGAGCACCAGCGCGGCGGCGCCATTGTTGACCACCAGCGCGTCCCCGGCCGCCGGACAGGCGTGTAGCAGCGCTTCCCGGGCCGCGACCCCGCGCTTCGAGCGGGTGCCGGTGGCGAGGTCGAGTTCCACGTCGACGTAGCCGCTGGCCGCGATCAGAGCCTCCACCGCGCCCGGGGCGAGCGGGGCACGACCCAGGTTGGTGTGCACGACGACCCCGGTGGCGTTGAGCACCGGCCGCAACGTCGTGCTCGGGCACGCCGCCAGCGCCGCCAGCACTCCATCCTGCACTTGGTCGGGCGGGAGCTCTCCGCGTCGAGCCCGGTCCTGGATGTCGCGCACCACCGCTATTACGACGTGCTCGCCCAGCCGGGTTCGCGCCCGCTGCACAGCGGCGTGCGCCAGCAACTGATCCGTGCGCGGAATCTGACGGCGCGGGTCGACCTGCGGCACGGTACTTTCTCCTCCCCTTCCCACACTTGGCGGAGGCGGACGGGAATCGAACCCGCCAGACCGAGATACTCGATCTCACCGGTTTTGAAGACCGGGGGGACCACCAGGAACCCAAACGCCTCCAGGGACAAGTTAGCTTGTCGCGAAAGTGCAACTACCGACGCCGTTACTTGGGCGATGCGTTGCTAGTTGCACTTTCGCGGTGCTGCGTAGGCTCTCGACATGACCCCGACGAGGCTTACCGGGTACGCACACGGCGGCGGCTGCGCCTGCAAGATTCCGCCCGGCGAGCTCGAAGAAGCGGTCCGCGGCCTCATCGGACAGTCGGGCGAGAACGTTCTGGTCGGGCTCGATGACGGCGACGACGCGGCCGCGGTGCTGGTCGGCGATGTCGCGATCCTCTCGACAGCGGACTTCTTCACGCCGGTCGTCGACGACGCCTACGACTGGGGCCGGATCGCCGCTGCGAACGCCCTTTCCGACATCTACGCAATGGGCGGTCGCCCGATCGTCGCCATCAACCTCATCGGCTGGCCGCGTGACGTGCTGCCTCTGGAGCTGATGACGGAGGTCCTGCGCGGCGGGCTGGCGATTGGGTCGGAGGCGGGCTGCCCGGTGATCGGCGGCCACTCCATCGATGACCCGGAACCGAAGTACGGCATGGCCGTAACCGGCGTGGCCGACCCGAATCGACTGCTGCGCAACGACGCCGCCGAGCCGGGTTTGCCGCTGACCCTCACCAAGCCGCTGGGCGTCGGATTGCTCAACAACCGGCACAAACAGACCGGTGAGGTATTCGCAGAAGCCGTGGCGACCATGATCGGGCTCAACCGCGACGCCGCGGCGGCCGCCCTGGCGACCGGGGTGCGCGCCGCCACCGATGTGACCGGGTTCGGGCTGCTCGGACACCTGCACAAGATGTGCCGGGCCTCGAAGGTGGGCGCGGTCATCGACCGCGCCGCGGTGCCAGTGATCGAGGCCGCACGCGACGCGCTACGCGACGGGTACGTCTCCGGAGGGACCCGCCGCAACCTCGACTGGGTGCGGGCGCATCTGCGCCCCGGCTCTGGTGTCACCGAGGACGACCTGTTACTGCTCGCCGATGCGCAGACCTCCGGCGGCCTGCTGGTGGTCGGCGAGCTACCCGGTCATCCGGTGATCGGCCACACCACCGAAAGGCGGGTGGGTGCGGGCATCGAGATCCGCTAGCGGTTCGCGCGACGAGCCTGCGTTGAGGGCTTACCTTTCGCCCTCCGGCGCTGCATGCAGTCTCGGCGCCACCGCCGCAGACTCGGTGACGGCGCGGCTCAGCCGGCGGTGGTGATCGAATCGTCCGTGACGCCCGCCGCGCGGCGCGCGGCCAGCCTGCGCTTCTGCGGCTCGATCGTGTAGCGGGGATCGCGGGCCGATTCCTTCCCTGCCTCGAAGAAACCGAATCTTAGGAGGGCCGACGCTGTCAGCAGCGTCAGGCCGGACAGCGCGGCCACTCCGCGGTGTCGTCCGCCAAGCAAAGCGCCCAAACCGCCTGCGGCCGCGAGCCGTTCGCTCCATTCCAGCATCCGACCGGGCGTGCCATGGTGCAGCGGTTCTCTGGTCACCGGGTCCATCCGGTGTTCCGTGAACCTGGCGGAGATCAGATCGCTGATAGCACCGATCACGGCCAGCGTCCGGGCCGGTCCAGCCTCGGCCACCGGCGTGGTGATCATCGCCAGACCCGATGCGGCCAGGCTCGCCGAGCTGACGAACACGAACGGCAGGTCCTTATAGGCAGCGTTCCACGTCGGGGTGGCGGTATCAGTAAGAAGCACAGCCGTATAGACAGCGAGCGGCGGCCCGAACAGCCCGGCCTCCAGACCGGCGGGTCCTTCCAGCGCCCGCAGTATCGGACGCAACGGGCCCAACGGAATTCGCTCCCCAGTCATCCGGTCGATCTCGGCGGCCGCGGCAACACCGGCGCCGGCGCTGAACGCAGAGAGAATCCAGGAGCCGAGGCTCATCGGCGAAGTCAGCTTGATGGTGCGCAGCATGTTGACGAAACGTTCGGGGCGGCCGAGGTCCTTCACCAGCGCGACGGCGCCCAGCGACACCGCAACCAAAGCGGAAAGCCTTGTGTTGCGGCGCAAGGTGGTCCGCCCGGTGAGCTGCGCGCCGGCCGCCAGCAGGCCGGATCCGCCCGCGACTCCGCCCAGGAACAAATACGCCGCGACCTCATGTCCCCAGGGCGCCGGTTTGACCACCGGCCGCCCGTAGTACGAGCTGAATTCGGCGTCCGGGACCATCGGCATCTCGCGCGAGCCGTCGCCGCCACCCGGCCGGACCGCGCGCCTACGTTTGCGGCGTTTGCCGCCCGCCGGCTCCGGCGGGCGGAAGCTGTCGAATTCTGACGTACTCATCGGGGCTTCACCGGCTTCTCCAGAACGCCAGGACGGCCGCGCCGAACATGCCGGCCGCGGCCAAGCCCGCCCGCTTGAACATCTCGGGCAGGTCGGCAGTGCAGACCCGGGGATCGGGCGGCAGACCGTAGACCTCCGGCTCGTCGAGCAGCAAGAACATTGACCCGGTACCGCCGACGCCGTCGTGCTCGTTGGCGCCGTACAGTCGCGCTTCGGTGCGCCCCTGGGTATGCAGTTGAGCGACCCGTTCGCGGGCTCGTTCCACCAGATCGTCGTGGTCGCCGAATTTGATCGACGTGGTCGGGCAGGTCTTGGCGCAGGCCGGTATCTGGTCCTCGAGCAAGCGGTCGTAGCAGAGGGTGCATTTCTGGGCGACGCCGGTAACGGGCGTTTCCACTGGGCTCCCGGGCCGCTGAGCCGGCGTGGTGTAGGTGCCGTCGCTGCGGCGCTCGACCACGCCGAACGGGCATCCGGCCACGCACGTGCCGCAGCCGTTGCAGACGTCGTCCTGCACAACGACGGTGCCGAACTCGGTCCGAAACAGCGCACCCGTCGGGCAGACGTCGAGGCAGCCAGCGTGGGTGCAGTGCTTGCACACGTCCGACGACATCAGCCAGCGAAACTCTGGGGTGTCCGGCGGCCCGGTCTCCGACTTGTCGGGGGTGCCGGGAAGGGTGGGTAAGCCCAAATCGATGAGGGCGCGTCCGGATTCGCGTGCCTCATCGATGCGGTCTCGGCCCTGCTCGATGAACGCAACGTGCCGCCAGGTGCTGGCCCCCAGCGCCCCGGTGTTGTCGTACGACGATCCCAGCAGCTCCAGGTCGCCGTCGCGCGGGTTGCGATTCCACTCCTTGCACGCGACTTCGCAGGCCTTGCAGCCGATGCAGATCGAGGTGTCGGTGAAAAAGCCCTTGCGGGGCTTCCGATCTTCCCAACCAGCATCGGCGGCCGGGTCAGTCGGTCCGGTCAGCTGACCCATCGGCTCCCCTAGTGTCGGCGATACGTGGCTCGGTCACTCGAATATTGTCCGTCTCAACCGTCGCGCCAGAGCGAGACACATACTCGGCGACCAAGCGCAGCAGTTCTTCGCCCTGCGGCCGACGACCCGGGCGGATGTCGCAGGACCCGGCTTTGGACTCCTGGATCTGCACATTCGGATCGAGCGTAACGCCGAGCAGGTCGTTGGCCGCGTCCCCGCTGACCACCGCGTCGCTGCCGACGCCCCAGTGATACGGCAACCCGATCTGATGCACCGTGTGGCCGCCGATTACCAGGGGGGTCATCCGCTCGGTGACCAATACCCGCGTCTCGATCGCGGCACGGGGCGAGATGATGGTGGCCCACCCGTAGGGCTCGAGGCCGCGTTCGGCGGCCAGCTCCGGGGAGACCTCACAGAACATCTCCGGTTGCAGTTCCGACAGATAGGGCAGCCAGCGGCTCATGCCGCCGGCGGTGTGATGCTCGGTGAGTCGATACGTGGTGAACACGTACGGGTATACGTCGGCGCCGGGATCACCTGCACTGGGCGCACTCAGATTGTCCTTGCGCGGGAAGATCATTCGCGCGGGATTCTGCTGCTGCGGATAGAGCGCGTTGGCGACGGGCGACTCCTGCGGTTCGTAGTGCGTTGGCAGCGGTCCGTCCACCACACCCTTCGGAGCGAACAGCCAGCCCTTGCCGTCGGCTTGCATGATGAACGGGTCGTCGCCAGCGAGCGCGGCGGGACCCCCGAGCTCGGGGTCGGGGCGGCTGCCCGGCGCCCGGTCGACCACGAAGTCGGGCACGTCGTCCCCGACCCACAAGCCCTGCTGCTCGTCCCACCAGATCAACTTCTTGCGCTCGCTCCACGGCTTGCCGTCCGGGTCGGCTGATGCGCGGTTGTAGAGAATCCGTCGATCGGCTGGCCACGCCCAGCCCCATTGCGATTGAGTCGGGCCCATGCCTCCGTGGGGTACCCGGCGGGCCGCTTGGTTGATGCCGTTGGCGTACACCCCGGCGTAGATCCAGCAGCCGGAGGCGGTCGAGCCGTCAGCACGCAGCTCGGTGAACGATGACACCGGCTTGCCGGCATCAGGTCCCGCTTCTGGTCCGGCTAGGTGATAACCGTTGACCTCGGCCAGCACCGCCTCTCCGTCGGGGTCGCCGTGTTCGTCGGTCGGATAGTCCCAGGTCAGGTCCAACAGCGGCCGGTCGCGTTCGTCGGTCGAGCCCGCTAGCCGCTGCTTGATCCGCTTGCCCAGCTCGTAGAAGAACTGCAGTTCGCTTTGGCAATCGCCTGGTGGCTCGACGGCCTTGTGCCGCCACTGCAGCAGCCGCTGGGTCTGCGTGAACGATCCCTTCTTCTCCACGTGCGTGGCCGCGGGAAAGAAGAACACCTCGGTTTCGATTTCCTCGGTGTTCAGTTCACCGGTCGCGATCTCGGGACCGTCCTTCCACCACGTGGCGGACTCGATCAGGTTGATGTCGCGAACCACGAGCCACTTCAGGTGGGCCATGCCGAGTCGCTGCATCCGGCCGTGTGCCGACCCGACCGCGGGATTCTGACCCAACAAGAAGTAGCCCTCTACCTCGTCGTCCAGCATCCCCATGACGGTCTGGTAAGTCCCGTGCGGACCGCTCAGCCGCGGCAGGTAGTCGTAGGCCCAGTCGTTGTCTTGCCGTGCGGCGTCACCCCACCACGCTTTCAGCAGGCTGATCAGATAGGTGTCCGCGTTGGCCCAGAAGCCTTTCTGCGTCTTCGACCCGACCGCAGCGAGGTAGTCGGCGAGGGTGTCGTGAGTGCCGGCCTTGGGCATCGGCAGGTATCCCGGCAGCAGATTGAACAGCGTCGGAATGTCAGTGGAGCCCTGGATGCTGGCGTGCCCGCGCAGCGCCATGATGCCGCTGCCCGGGCGACCCACGTTGCCCATCAGCAGCTGCAAAATCGTTGAAGTGCGGATGAACTGGGCACCGAGGGTGTGCTGGGTCCACCCGACGGCGTACGCGAAACAGGTGGTGCGCTCGCGCCCGGAGTTCTCGACGATGGAACGGGCGAGGTAGTCGAAATTCTCGACGCTGATACCGCAGAGGTCCCTGACCATCTCCGGGGTGTAGCGGGCATAGTGCCGCTTGAGGACCTGGAATACCGTCTGCGGGTGTTGCAGCGTTTCGTCGCGCCCTTCGTCTTGATAAGCCCACGTCGACGGGTCGTACTGTCCGGTCTCGGGATCGAAGCCGGAGAACAGACCACCGAGATCTTCAGCGTCCCTGAAGTTCTCGTTGATCAGAGTAGCCGCGTTCGTGTAAGCGACGACATACTCCTTGAACCACAGGTCGTTGCGCAGGACGTGATTGATGAGCGCTCCCAGCAAGACCACATCGGAGCCGGCCCTGATGGGAATGTGCTTGTCTGACACCGCCGACGTGCGAGTGAAGCGGGGGTCGATGTGGATCACCCGCGCGCCGCGGGCCCTGGCCTCCTCCACCCACTGGAACCCGACCGGATGACACTCGGCCATGTTGGAACCCTGGATGATGATGCAATCGGCGTTGGCCATGTCTTGCAGTGATTGGGTGGCGCCGCCGCGCCCGAAGGAGGCTCCCAGACCGGGAACCGTGGCGGAGTGTCAAATACGAGCTTGGTTCTCAATTTGGATCGCGCCCGCGGCGGTGAAGAGCTTTTTGATGAGGTAGTTCTCTTCGTTGTCCAGCGTCGCACCGCCCAACGATGCGATACCCATGGTGCGCCGCAGCAGCTGACCCTTCTTGTCGATGTCCTGCCAGGTATGGCGGCGGGACTCCACGAAACGGTCGGCCACCATGTCGATGGCGGTCTCGAGATCGAGGTGCTGCCATTCGGTCGCCCGCGGCGCGCGGTAGAGCATCTTGAGCTGCCGCCGCGGCGAATTGACCAGCTGCTCGCTGGCCGAACCCTTGGGGCACAGTCGGCCTCGCGAGATCGGCGAGTCCGGGTCACCCTCGATCTGGACGACCCTCTCATCCTTGACGTACACCCGCTGACCGCAGCCGACCGCGCAGTAAGGGCAGACGCTTTGCACGACCCGGTCGGCAGTGGTCGTGCGAGCGGTGATGGCTCGAGTGTGCTTGGAGGTCACTGCCGAACCACGGCCGAACGGGTCACCCGAACGCAACTGACGGACGACTGGCCATTCAAGGAAAATCTTCGGCATTCCCATGCCCAAAGACTAGTGCGTTACCCGCACAGACGCGATGGTTTAAGTCGCACCACCGACGAGGATCGCCGGGTGTGGGGGCCGCGGAACACCGGGGTCCGCATGCGCGGCCCCACCCCCACACCCGACGACGTTCGTCAGGGGCGACGTTCCGTACATCAAGAGGCGCTATTCCTTATAGAGGCGCTATTCCTTAAAGGATGTAGAGCATCTCCTGATAGGTGGGCAACGGCCACAGGTCGTCGGCGACAACGCTTTCCAGCGCGTCGGCCGCCGAGCGCACTGCCGCCATGGCCGGCAGCAGCTCGTCCTGGGCATGCTTCGCTTCAGCGAGCGCTGTGTCCCCCGCGTGATGGGAGAGCGCCTTCTTCAGCGTTCCGATCGCCTTGGTGAGGTCGGAGACCGGGCCCGAAACCGTTTCCAGCGCAACCGTGCTCGCCTCCACGCCGGCCTTCTTCAGCATCGCGACGTTCTGCGCCAGTTCGGTCTGGTAGCGGACCGCGGCCGGCAGGATGACCGTCGCGGCTGTCTCCAGCGTCTGCTTCGCCTCGACCGCGATAACCAGCGCGTACTGCTCCAACTGCACCTCGTAGCGGCTGTGCAGCTCGCGCTCGTTGAACACCGAGTACTTCTCGAAGAGCTCGATCGCT